>MDSZ01008994.1_pt1 | contig 28049 bp, 23 predicted proteins | sample 811201 | NCBI WGS metagenome assembly MDSZ01 (sample SAMN05326647, study PRJNA326480) | marine metagenome | isolation source: seawater | place: Indian Ocean: North | collected 2010 | reverse complement strand
CATCGAAACTCTATTTTCAGAAGTAGAAATTACAACACTTTTGAGATATTCCTCATTATCTATTCGCCCTAGGTCAACTCCTAATTCTGAAGCCACTAATTCTGCTTCCCTCATTGTCGCAACAGATTGCCCCCATAGTTCGGGAATCTCTGTTAGAGCGCCATTGCGAACTCCAGCTATAGCACAAACTGGATTTATTGCAACGTTTATCAGAAGCTTCCTCCAAATTTCGCCCTCTATATTGTAGGACCACCTCGGAGAAAGCCGAGACTCATCAAGAATTGAGATAAAATCCTTTGCGATCTCTCCTGGCTCGTCACCATCAAATCTGCCTAGCTCTATTGATCCCCTTCCTGTCCAATGAACTGATCCATCAATATCCCTCCATGCAGAGTGAGTTGTTGAACCGCCAATTACTCTATGTTTGCCGACTCTTGATGAAATTATTTCAGCATGCCCAAGCCCATTCTGAATACTTACTGCAATCCCACTTTCAGATATCAAGTCCTCCGCGATAGATGCCAGGGACGCAGTGGAATCGGCCTTACCGCAGATGATCACAACCTCGCAACTGCCAAGAATTTCCTCGGGGAAAGGGCCATTTTCACTATCATATAATGAGTAATTTTCTCTTGGAATCATCTCTACCGAACCTTCAGGGGTGAAGAGAGTAAGTCCACTCTCCAAGAATTCATGGCTAGCACCTCTGGAGACACATACTACTTCTGAGTCACTATCGGTCAAACAACCCAATATGGCCCCCCCAATCGATCCAACTCCTAGTATGCCAATCTTCAATCAACAACCACCTCGAGGGCACCTTGCAGAGACATGTACCGTGATTCCGGATTCATCCGCGGTGATCCATACGGCCCTTTCTAAAGCGACTTCTCCTTTCTCTAAAATAGTAAGATTAATGCTCTCGCCGGGTCCAACCAGATTTGGAATACCGATTTCCCAAATACTTCCTAGAGGTGAGTCTCCATGTGTTTCCAGGGACAAGCCCAGTTCCTTCGTTCCGCGGTTGGTTAAGACGAATAGCTCCCCACTTAATCCTCCGTTCAATGTTCCTGGTGATACGAACACGTCGATAGAATCAGAAATCAGGTACGAATCAAAAGTCCCGTCATCACGACAAACAGAAAGCCATCCGTTAGATCCTAGTCCGAGAGAGCCATTTGCCGTCTGATTTCCTGTTAATCTAAATGATGTAAAGTTTGACATCTCCACAGACCAGTTTGCATCTGTATCAATTTGTGCAGAGACATCACTTGACGGGCAATAGGGGCTACCAACATCTGCGTGAAATAAAACATCGCCACTTTCTGCAAATCCTTGGGGAAGTGGCCAAGAACCATTCTCTACACTAATTTGTGACATTGATCCGTCTATTGCTAATTTCCAAGGTCCAAGTGTGGAATTATTCCTAACTAGATTCATTTCTGGCCCCATTACTCTCCCTTGCTCATCGAAAGTCAAAGAACTCTGTATGGCTCCCATTTGGCCTTGGAGACATACGTCTTGAACTCCAAAGCTAAGATTACTGGAATTCTCCGTATTCCAGTATGGATCATCAACAATTATGGAAGCACCACCTTCCTTCAGACGAAATTCGCTGCAGATTAACGCCGGTTCTTCCTGAATAACTCTCCATAATGGTTCGATTGGTCCCTCGTAGGAAGAATTTGATAATATAATCAAATGCTCTGATTCAAAACCCGAGATTTCGACGAAAATTCTCAGATGATGGGTGAGGGGGAATTCGCCAGGGACCAGAATATTGAGAGAAATCTCTCCAGGATTGATTTGAGTGATATTTGAGAATCTACAGGCCCCTTCAATCTCTGAGCATGAATCGCTAATCGACCAATCACTTGCCTTGGGTCCTTCTATTCTATATTGAATCCAACCTGATATGGGGGTTGCTCCATCGGGCTCGATACTCAATACTATAGTATTCTCATCCCCCGGTGATACTTCCAATCTACTTATCCAATGGTCTGTCGATATGCCAGACTCGAAATCCGTCATTTCGTATGATGGAATGGACCCAGGTAGCCCTGCAACCAATATCACCCCAACTATTGCCATAAGTCTACTTCTTACTCCTTCTTCCAAGCCTACAAACTCATCCAGAATAACCGGTTGTGAATAATTATCTGGATTGAATCTCTGCCATGCTGCAATAAATGCTAGAAAAATCCATGGGCTCCACTGAGCTGTAGCAAAAATAACTACCATTGCCAGAAGAACAACTACGAAAATCGATGTCTGCAACCTCCCATCTCTCATTTCCGATGGACCCAATATCGAATGCAGCATCCTGTCTCCCGGTAAACCGGGGATTGGCAACATTAGCGCCCAGCTAATTATGGATAGGCCAATCCCTGCAATTCCGATTGGATGTAACCATTGGAGCCTGATATCCAACTCCTCACCCATCCACGAATCAAGTAATGCATTAGTCAGAAAACTAGTCTGGAAAACAGTGGGGGATCCATCAAGGTTCGGAGGACTGCTAGGAGTCATCATCACTCCAATAACAGTCAGTAAAGCCCCTGATAGAAAGAGTACGAATGGCACTACCACCTCAATATAGCCAAGAGCCCTCCTATCTGGCATCGGAATCATATCCGGCTTTCTTTGCCCAATCGCGCCAACTATTCCGAATGACCACCACGCGGGAATCGGCAAAACAATCGGAGAAATATGTCCAACTTCAATATCGAATCGTCTTGCAACATAGATTCTTGAGGTACTTGCAATTAGAAGACTCGATGCTATTGGTACGGCGAAATAGAAAATAGATTGCCCAAAGGCCCCAACCTTCAAGGGATTACTTCCATGTCCGTATTCATTTATCCAATGGGATCCTACAATTGCTAAGAAGCTGAACATTACCGCCCAAAGACCGATTTGCTGAAACCTTCCGAGCACCTCTTCTCCGGGAGGAAGTAGTGATATAGTCAATATCGGGGGATTCTTATTTTCAAGTGAGCCAACCATGCCCATTGATTTCAAATGCCCATTTAGCATAGACAATTGTTGGCTAACCCCATCATCGATTCCATCAACTTCCCAGGAGTTTGGGAATGGACCTTCATTTCCCAGCAGGAAGTACCTAGAGGCGATGACTTCTACCTGTTCTCTAGTGCCCCAGGTCTCACTATCGATCACAATTTGGTCTGTCATACGCTAATGCCTCCGAATCGATCCCGGGGGGAGGTGGGATTTGACCCCTCGTCTTTCAAATCTCACTTATTTTTGAAGCGCTTGAGGCGAAAAGTCTCCTCTCTCTCCATTTCTTCAAGCCGCAATTGAATGAAAGTCTGAGCTTCTTCCATTTCTGGAATGACCTTGAACTCCAGAGCATTGACTCTTCTCTTAGTAGCCTCAATCTCCTCCAGAAGCCTCTTGAGCGTAGCTTCCATCTCCGCTGCTTTGACTACTTTCTCAACAAGAAGCGAGTATGCATCAGCCGACTCATCAATGTAGGGGGAGCCTCCAACCATCCCAAGACCTCTATCTTCCGAGGACAACTTCAAATTTTGGCCTTCAACCTTGGGAACAACTACTCCCATGATGTTCCTCTTTGAAACTTGGACCTCCGGGTGTTTGGAAGATGCTATTGCCGCGCTCTTAACTGCCAAACCTCCCTCTATGGATGATGCAAGATTGATTGATTGCAAAGCATCTCTGTATGTTACTACCAACTCTTCTCTGGCCTGAATCATTTCCGACAGTAAAGTTCGAAACTCATGAAAAAGCCCATCTCTCTTCATCTTCAGTAGGTTATAACCGCTTGAAGTTTGCTTAATTCGACGCTTTAGATTGATCAACTCAGATCTCGTCGGTTTGATATCAAGTGCCATAAAATCGCGTCCTATTCAACTATCTTTCTTATCTTCTGGGTGGTACTTATCTATCCATTTTTGATCGAGTCTAACGAGGTACTTTGTATCTATGTTTGATAGTAGATTCCAGGCCAAGTCAAGCGTGCCCTCTTGGATAGACCTATCTTCGTCTCTGCTCTGCCTTAGGAACTGATCTTCAAATATATCTGCAAATTTCAGAAGCTGAAGATCCCTTTCGTTTAGAGCGTCTTCTCCAACTATGGCCACAAGACCCCTCAATTCTCTACCTTGGGCATATGCCGCATATAGCTGATCAGAAACTGATTTGTGATCTTCTCTAGTCTTTCCAGGCCCAATTCCGGCATTCATAAGCCTACTTAGTGATGGAAGAACATTTATTGGAGGGTAGATTCCTTTCTGGTGTAATTCTCTGGAAATCACAATCTGCCCTTCAGTAATATAACCAGACAAATCAGGAATCGGATGAGTTATGTCATCCCCTGGCATTGTCAGAATAGGGAATTGGGTGATTGACCCCTTCTTACCCTTCACCAAACCAGCCCTTTCGTAGAGCATAGCCAGATCGGTGTACATGTACCCAGGATAGCCCCTTCTCCCCGGAACTTCTTCCCTGGCTGCTCCGATCTGCCTTAGAGACTCACAGTAATTAGTCATGTCAGTGTAGATGACCAGAACGTGATAGTCATGCTCGAAGGCGAGGTATTCTGCGGCAGTTAAAGCCAATCTCGGGGTAATCAATCTCTCCACAGCCGGATCATCAGCAAGATTTACGAAAAGTGCTGCATTTTCTAGCGCACCAGTTCTTTCAAGATCGTGAACGAAGAAGTTGTATTCCTCTGCAGTGATTCCCATAGCGCAGAAAACAACCACGAAATCGTCATCGCTACCGACTAGCTTAGCCTGTCTAGCGATCTGTAAAGCAATGTCATTATGTGGCAATCCACTGGCACTGAAGATTGGCAACTTCTGCCCACGAACCAGAGAAGTGCAAGCATCAATTGCCGAAATCCCTGTCTGAATGAAAGATTCAGGACTCTGTCTTGAGTATGGGTTTATTGCTGCCCCGATGATATCGGCCATCTCATCTGCTACTATCTCCGGCCCACCGTCTCTAGGCCTTCCAGCCCCATCTAGGATTCTGCCAATCAATCCTTTACTAACTGGCAATTTGAAAACATCACCAAGGAATTTAACCCCAGTCTGCCTATCTACGGATGCTGTTCCCTCGAAGACCTGTACGATCACCTGTTCATCTGATGTGTCCAGTACCTGTCCATTCTTCATCGATCCATCGCTAAGCCTCAGTTGCACAATCTCCCCATAGGAAACTGGCTCAGTCTTATTTAGGAACACCAATGGTCCCTTCACATCTGTAATAGTTCTGTACTCTTTTCCACTCATTGTATCACCTCAGTTTGCCTCCATACTAGCAGAGATTTGCTTGTTCATTTCCGATACCAGCTCCTCTATCTTCCCATCATATCCCTTCTCGAATCTGCCTCTCATAAGGTCAGTTCTGGCTGGAACGTTCACTACATCTTCCAACTGGGAACCTCCTGCAATAGCTTTCTTAGCCTCTTCTTGGAAGGAAAGAATAGCTCTGGCCATATCGTACTGAAGCTTCAGATCGCTAAATGTATCGACATCATGGAAAGCATTCTGTTGAAGGAAGAACTCCCTGATCATTCTAGCAACTTCTAGAGTTAGCTGCTGATCTATTGGTAGGGCATCAGATCCGACTAGCTGGACAATTTCTTGTAGCTCAGCCTCTACTTGCAGCAGAGTACTTATTTCTGTCCTAACCTCAGGAAAATCCGAAGCAATGTTGTCACGATACCATTGATCAAGAGCCTGAGGGTAGAGGCTGTACGAGCTCAACCAGTTGATGGCTGGGAAATGCCTCTGGCGAGCTAGCCCTGCATCCAACCCCCAGAAGACCTTGACTATCCGCAGCGTCCCTTGGCTGACAGGTTCTGAGATGTCTCCCCCCGGTGGGGAAACAGCTCCAATAACTGAAACTGAACCATCTTCGCCGGATAGAGTTTGAACTCTACCAGCACGCTCATAGAATTCGGCAAGCCTACTGGATAGGTAAGCAGGATATCCCTCCTCACCTGGCATCTCCTCTAGCCTGGAAGAAATCTCCCTCATTGCTTCTGCCCATCTACTCGTGGAATCCGCCATCAATGCGACGTTATACCCCATATCTCTGAAATATTCAGCTATTGTTATCCCAGTATAAACAGAAGCTTCTCTCGCCGCTACCGGCATATTCGATGTATTTGCAATCATAACAGTTCTGTTCATCAGGGGCTTATTTGTATTAGGATCAATCAAATGGGGGAACTCATCTAGAACTTCAGTCATCTCATTTCCTCTTTCTCCACAACCAATGTATACCACGATTTGTGCGTCAGACCACTTTGCTAATTGTTGCTGAGTAACCGTCTTGCCTGAACCGAACGGGCCTGGAATTCCCGCTGTGCCTCCCTTGGCTAAGGGGAAAAGGAAGTCAAGAATCCTCTGACCAGTCATCAGAGGAACATCAGGTGCGTACTTCTGAACGAATGGTCTAGGGTGTCTAACAGGCCACTCTTGCATCATTGCAATCTCTGAACCATCTTCGAGCTTACAAACCGTCTGAGTGATATCAAAAGACCCGTTCTCAATACTTTTTACGACGCCACTCTTGCCCGGAGGTACCATTACTCGATGCTCGATAGTTTCGGTTTCCTGTACTATCCCGATTATATCTCCCGCTGAAACTTCGTCCCCGGGACTAACCTTAGGTTTGAATTCCCACTTCTTTTTCAAATCAAGACCATCTGCATCAACGCCTCTTGTAATGAAAACCCCCATGGTCTCTTCCAGTTTCGGAAGAGGCCTCTGAATTCCATCGTAGATTTGTGTCAGAAGTCCAGGGCCAAGTTGGACAGACAAAGTCTGACCCGTCCTTATTACTGGTTCACCAGGTTTGATTCCAGATGTCTCTTCATAGACCTGAATCACAGATTGGTCTCCGTGCAGTTCAATTACTTCTCCCATCAATCCTTCATTTCCAACTCTTACCACCTCATACATTCGTGGCGCTATCCCTATCGCCGTCACAACTGGTCCGGAAATCCGGTATATCACTCCATTTTCTTTGCTCATTTTTTTTCACTTCCATTATTTTTGAATCTTATTTCCAAAGGTCAACACCGAGTGCTGACTTGATGGACTCTCGGAGTGTGTTGTCCTCCTCCGTCCCTATGCCCAGAACTGTGGGCGTCACGCTCTCCGATAGCTGCACTCTGAGCCTCTCGGGTAGCCTCACTAGGTCGAAGTTGTCTACTACGACTACTCCTATTTCATCCTGGTTGAGTAGAGCTCGGAGAGTCTCCGCTAGCTCTTCGTCGTCGGATGGATTGTACAGGTTTTCCACACCTGCAAGCTGGAACCCTAGTGTGAATTCCAACTGTCCTACTATTGCTATCTCCATTCTAAAACCTCAGTAGTCCATGTGTGCTTCTAGTACCTCATTGGGCAGTCCCACCGCCTTTCCGCGCACTAGTAATCTCAAGTTCCTGACTTCCAGCGCTTTCTGCTCAATGTAGTATATGATTGGAAATGCGGAAATAGGGCTGAGATGGGAGAATCTCTTCAATACAGCATGCCTCTGATGAGAGAGAAGCTCTGCATATGGATCTAGACTTCCTATCTTCTGGGACTCTGCCTTAGCTTCGTCGAAGCCATTGTCATCGAAAGAGCTGCTTCTTCGGAGGGTCTCAATCAGCTCTTCATCACTTTCAGCTTGGCATGCCTGCTTCATGGTGGCTTGGTCAATCTTACCACCTGGGATGACAATCTCCTGCCTCTTATCCGTTGGCATATCCATCCTTATTGATCTGAATTGGTTTATCACATTCCTGTGGTCTATCTCCATCCTTAGATATTTCAGAAGGCGCGGACCACCGTCTCTCCCCTTAACGGCTCTCAAGGCTTCGGAGAAGTACTGCATATCCAAGGCGTTCTCCATAGACTCAAGTGACGGCTCCCCTTCCAATTTCGACAAAGTTTGCCCCCAAGGGGTGCCGGACATCGCTTCCACAGCTTCCTGAAGCCCCTCGGTACTCCTGACGATGTTCAGCCATGGGGCGTTCCGTGGGTTCTCTGCAGGGAGAATTTGACTCTCGATGATTTCATCCGAAGCGCCACCGTTGACAGCTCTTAGAACTGTCTTAGCCTTCTCATAATCAAACCTCTCGACATATATGCCAACCAGTGACTTCAGTTTTCCTTGACAGAATCTGAGTACCTCTGCTAGGTCATTGTCCATATTGTGGAATAAGGCAGCCTCGATTGCATCTGCACCGCTCATTCTTGAAGCGTACAGGTCCATTTCTGTTCTGTAACCCATCTCTCCAATACTTGCTCCAATGGAGTCAGGTCCCTGTTGGACGAGCTGTCGCATCCTTGTATTATCTATCAATGATGACTTTCGTGCCTTGGCCCTCGCTGACGCATTGTAGACATTTGATCTACCACTCTGCGCCCTCACCATCTTTGTCACCTCACTCGTTGAAAAGTATCCTGTTTATATCGCCCAGACTTCTCTTCCATGCCTCTTCCAGCATTAGATCGAACCTGTAGTCCAGCATCGTGGAGCCGTCCTTTGATTCTAGGACGAAGCCCCCCAATCCATCTATGTCTTCCCCAAGTTTGAATTCACTCTTTGATAGGGTGCCCCTATCTATTTTCACTGGCCTCATGATCATGTCCTTCTTCATCCCTGAGGCTTCCTTGACAAGCGAGTCCAGAATTTTCTTCCTACCTTCCATATTCGATGAACCAACCTCTTCCTTGGCAGTATGCCAGGTCGCCTCCAGCTCTTCCCTTCTGGCAATAAGTGCCCTTTTCTGGTTAGCCTGCCTTGCGGATGCTACTACTTCGACAGAAATCTGCTGACCTTCCTTCTCTGCCTTACTGGAGGCATTTAATGACGTCAGATCTGCCTCACTTTTCGCTTCGTCTTCAATCCTCTTGGCCTCTGCTTTGGCATTTTGGATTATGGCTTCAGCTTCCGCTCTTGCTTGTTTCGTAATCTCGTCTGCTAGCGTGTCAAGAGACATCTTCTATCCTCCTACAGATATTTTTCTTCGCCTGCCTACTCACAGCAGGAATATCGCCAGGAAGCCGAATAGTACGATTGTCTCTGGTAGTGCGGTGAAGATTAGTCCATATGTGAACTTCTTTTCATCTTCTGCAATCATTCCAACTGCTGCTGCACCTATTGGTCCCTGGCTAAGCCCAGTCCCGATTCCTGCAAGGCCCAGAGCTAGTCCGGCCCCGATCATCTTGTACGCTGCTTCTGTGCTGCTGTTGTCTGCCGCCTCTTGGGCTTGCACCCCGCTAGCCACCATTATCAGGGCTAGCAGAACCATCAGCATGCTCATTCCTCTCATCATTTTTTTGTTATTCATTTTTTTACCTCCATTTTGTCAAGCAATATGCTTGGAATCTAATAATCTCCCTCCACGAACTTCGATTTTGTACCGAAGGGATCGAACGCTTCGCCGCTAGAGTCGTAGTATTGCCTCATCCACTCCACGAAGTGTAGCCTAGCTGCGTGAATGTTAGGGCTGAAAAGTCCGAGAACGAGAGCGAAGGTCTGACCTAGAATCCATCCGAATAGAAGCAAAAGGGCAATCATTGGCTCTCCGAAATCTATCTCCGTGTACAACTTCTTATTGGCTGTCTCCGCGATCTTTACTCCGACAGCCCCAACGGCAAATAGTCTAACATAGGATATGACAGAGGGCATCATTCCAACTGCCTCTATTGGGGCCAATCCCACGTTGATTGGGAATGGGACTCCGTGGTACCTGTACAAGGTCCACATAAGCATCAGTACTGAAGTCCCTGCTAGGCTCGCGCCGAAAATCTGCATATCCTCGCTTCCCGGGCCAATGAAGGAGTAACCGAATAGGAAACCACCTATTACCAGAAGCATCCATGTCCCCTTCTCAAAGAACGCGCAGATCAAACCAAATCCTCCGTGTCCGTTTCCATACAGGAGAATATCCCTGAAACCTATTGATAATCCTATGAGGATGTGTATTACTCCTAGGTATATGGTTAGGAGTATCAGATGCTCAAGGTTTCCGCCATTATCTACGAGTGCAACACGGTGGAAAGGGAACGCTAAAGTTGTGCTGAATGGCCCCTCAAGAACGTAATGGATCCTTCCATCGTTCGGATATAGAGAAGTCATCCATGATGCCCATGATGGTATGTCATAGGCATCCTTGAAACAATGACCATTTTGCCAAACGTAGCTACAAGCTTCCGCAGACTTATACTTGGTTTCGATGTGCGGAAGAAATTCGAAACCAGCAAACTCGCCATAGATATAGCCGAAGATGACTGTAGCGGACCCTATGTATGTGAGGAACTTCCCCCCTAGCATCATCATTTCGTTAGTCCCAGATCTCGTAATTAGGAGGACTCCCAAAGCAATCGTTGCCAACCCATATGCCATATCCCCTAGCATCATTCCAAAGAATAGTGGATAGGAAAACAACATGAAGACTGTAGGATCAATTCTGCCATAGGCCGGTCTACCAACCGCGTCCGTGAGCAGCTCCATCGGCCTGCTTGATGTCCTCTCCTGATATGCTATAGGTGGCATCTGCTGTTCGTGATGGTGGTCAGAATGGCCATGCCCACCTCCGCCAGCTTCCATCTCGAAAGGAGTAATGTCAACATGTAGGCAGGAGTCCATCAATGCCTCAGTTACTTCATCTGACCTTCTCATCTGAAGCCAACCGTCAATGACAAATGCATGATCGGATACTGCAACCTTCACAGGGGCAGTGAGGATTTCATGGTCCCTTTCTAAGACTTCTAGACCACATACGAGCATCGATCCATTCGCTGAAGACCACGAATCAAGCTCTCCCTCAAGACGTAATTTTTCATTAATCGTACTCTCCTTCTTACCTCTTATTTGAGATAGTAGCTCCGAGACAGATCCGCTTCCTGGAGGGATGGGGCTCTGTTGGAAACCCGCAGCTTCAAGAGCAGCATCAGCCTCCTTTGAGTCCTCGTTTCGCAAGAAAATAGCTATCATCCCATCCTGTTTTTTGGAAACAAGAATTAGTCCCTTTGAAGCAGCATCATTGGCTGCTTCAATATCATCAACTCTACCAACGAAAGCTGTGATTGAGTCGAATCCAGAAAGCAGTTCTAAGTCTATGCCGAGAGGTTCTAGCTCTGCCAGGGAATGCTCTTGTTCCTCAAGTGACCCAATCTCCGTTTCTAAATCTGAAATATTGGAGGTTAAATCTAGGGCCTTTTCGATTTCTTGCTGAAGACCTCCTTCGAGTTTTTTTCTAACTTCTGACGCCTTCAATGGTTTGGATGGGGGTGATACACTGACGACAGATTTGGCCGCCCGCGCCTTCACCAGATCCCTTCCAACATCTTCCGACTTCTCTCCCGGGATCCCCAATGAAAAGCCTTCTTCGGAGTCGTCATAATCTACTATGTGCAGTGCCTCTAGCTCGGCAAGCTTGTCGATAGCATCAGAAAGCCTATTCTTGGACCCAGCAGCCACAAGCCTCCCCATCTGAAGTGTGTGGACTTGCGACATTTGAATTCCCTTTCTAAGACCTAAATGCTTCCAGAACAGCCTTCACAGCCGCTCCCCTACTTCCCTCTCCACCATCGTGAATGGACCCGATAGCCGAGTCACCTTCCTTCACGACCTTAGCCGCCTCTCCCTCTGCTGCGCTTCTTGCATCAGAGATTATACTCTGAGAGTTGGATTCGGAGTCTGACTTGCCCGCCTGAAGTATTTCTGTCGCTGTTAACCTAGCTTTTGATATGATTTCCGAAGCTTCAGATTCTGCTTTGGCCAACGTCTCCTTGGCCTCAGTTTCCGCTTGCCTAATCGCACGAAGAACTTCTTCCCTTCCCATTTTATGCACCTACGATGCAATGCGAAAGTTGAGGAGTTTATGATGATACCCACCAGACCTCCACTATTCTACGATCAATTCAGTATTTCTCCTAGAACGGTCCAAATACGGGCCTCCATTGGGCGCACCATGGATGTCCATGGCATGGAGGATGAGGAATGGGACGAACTCCAGAGGAACCTCAAGGCCACTATTCCGGTATATGACAGGATAAATCGATTTGCCACGTTGGGCCAAGTTTCAAGATGGAGGAGGAAGGTAAGAAAGATGCTCCCAGAAGGAAGAGTTCTGGAAATTGGTTGTGGGCCCGGTAGCTTCGCAGAGGAATTGATAGGGCGGGATCTTGTATGCCTAGATCCAATTCCTGAGATGCTCGTGACTGCTGAGGAGAGGGTAAATTTTGCTAGAACATCAAGGGGGGAGGAGCCGGCTCAGTTCGTCAAAGGGACAGCTGAAAATTTACCTTTTGAGGACGATTATTTCGATGCAGTATGTACTCTTTTTTCCTTCAGAGACTGGTTTGACAAGAGAGCTGGCCTCGAAGAGGCGCTGAGGGTCCTGAAACCAGGAGCCCCACTAGTAATTATTGAACCTGCAAAGCTCAACTCAATCCATGGTTTCCTTGGAGTAATTTGGATGAGGTACTGGGTCGCTGCATATGCAAGAATAGTCTGCGGAGTGAAAGATCACCCATGGAAGTGGCTCACAAAGACTTACTCTGAATTTGGAACCACTAGGGACTACATGAACATGCTCAGAGAGACCGGTTTTAATGATGTAACATCCAGATTAATTTTCCCTGGTATGGCCACCATCTGGCATGCCAAGGCACCCTAGAACAGCCAGAACATATTCCTACAGGTTATTGCTCTCCAGATGAATCCCTTGGTAAGGCGATTAAATGAGAGATTCAGCGCCCAGTCTGGGAGTCTGAACATCACGCTTCCTAATGTGAAAGCTCTCTTTGAGTTCCTCATAACATTCCCCATCTGACTCTCCCACCTCTTCTCATAGTCTGATAAATCGATCCCCTCATTAATATGCTCAGAAATGACTTGACCTGCAATCCTACCGCCAATCATTGCTATTGTAATTCCCGCACCATTGGAAGGCAGAACCATCCCTGCTGCATCACCTACCAATAAGTGATTATTTTTCACGAAGGTCTTGATAGTTCCAGACATAGGTAGAGATCCAGCCCCTCTGAAGGTCACCTCTCCATCGTAATTTGAAATGAATTCCTTTGAGAACTCATTAAGACTCCTACCACCCGCAAGCTTTCTCTGAATTCCTACGCCTATATTCGATCCAGACTCTTTAGGGAAGACCCAGGCATAACCACCTGGGGCAACTGAGCCAAAGTGAAGCTCAAGTGCATCAGTGTGAAGACCTTCCTTAAGAACGAATTTCACTGGAATGTTTAGCGACCTCTCCCCCCAGTGGCCCTTCCTTACGGGGTCATTATGGCCTCCCGCACCTACAATCACCTTCCCGCGCAGTTTTGTACCGTCCGTTAGAAAAACATACTCTCCATCTACATTAACCACTCTTTCTCCCAATTGATATTCTGCACCATACTCCATTGCGAGCTCAACCAATGCAGAATCATGAGCAACTCTGTCCAGAACGATGCCTTCGAATTTGTAATCAAGGCCTTTTCCGTTAGGCTTCACAATCCTCATCTTATTCATTTTTCTCGAAATAGCTGAGTCCGGGGTTCTGAATAGGTCGTCCATATCAGGCACATTTGGACAAAGCCTCCTCATCTCTTCGTTAGTCGGAACAAGCTCCCCACACTGGAGAGGGCTTCCGATTGGATCTCTGCCGTCAATAACCAGTACACTAAGTCCTCCTTCTGCTGCATACCTCGCTACGGTACTGCCCGCAGGCCCCCCTCCAACAATTATGGCATCCCAATACCTCTCATCAGGCACCTCTATACCTCCATCTAGGCAGTCCTTGACTTCGAAATCATCGCTATTTCCTTCAGAAGCTCCTTTGCTTCAGAATCGTCCAGAGGCTCAAGGAAGTCCAAGCTCCTCTGTACATGGTTAGAAATAAGAATCTTAGAATATTCGAAGGATCCAGCCCCTTCAAGTAACTCGCAAAGTTCACTAAGTCTGTCATTACTGAAGTTTCTTAGAACATCCCTCAGCTGGCTCCTTTCCGGTCCGTGGAGCATAGTTAGTGCGTAAATTATTGGCAACGTCATTTTTCCTTCATGAACATCAGTGCCCCTAGGCTTTCCTATGGTTTCGTCCCCTATTAGATCAAGAAGATCATCAACCAGTTGGAAGGCCCTTCCCAATTCCATCCCATAGCCCCAAAGTGCCTGAATCTTCTCTTCTGCGGCAGAGGCGACCATCGCAGCACTTGAGCAACCAGATGCGAAGGGTCTCGCTGTCTTCCCATCGATAATTTCGTAATAGTCCTCAGGACTCGTGCTTAGATCATTTATGTGGTGGAATTGAAGTATCTCTCCCGATGCGATTCCCGCGCAAGATTCTCTAACCTGGCCGACGATCCTCTCCTCGTATTTGGCCCCTAGTTCAAATCCGAGTGAGAATAGGTAGTCCCCAGTAATTATTGCATGAGCCATCCCGTAGGAGGAATGAATTGTTGGCTTCCCTCTTCGCATCTTTGATTGATCGTAGACATCATCATGCACTAGGGTGGCAGTGTGTATCAGTTCTGCAGAAAGTGCAAGATCCATGCACTCTCCCACATCAGATCCTCCCGAGGCACTGTATGCTAGAATGGATAACATCGGCCTGTATCTTTTCCCTCCGCCCATCAGGACTTCTCTGGCTATTGACATGACAGGTTTATCGATTTTGGAGGCCATTTTGGATAGAACTAATTGTTCGATGTTCTCTTCAATCATATTCTTGAATGAATCCAGGCTCATCGAATCCGAGTTAACGGCATCCATGCTTATTGGCCGAGGGGTCGCATATATCAACAGGTGCGCACGCCGTTCGCATGTGGCACAAGGCGTGCCTCCCCCTTGTAGGTGGATGCGATGGAAAACCTGTTAGAAGTGGGTGCAATGGATTCTCCAGCATCCAATATCAGATCTACTCTCGCCGCCCACTTAGAGACAAATGGGTCGGACGATTTGGAAATATCCGTTTCAGGCGTGGTAGATTTCGAGTCAGGTATGAAATCCCTAGCTAATGGTTCTCTGGACCTACTGGCAGTCCCGGCAATTGAGACAATCGGAAGAATCCAGGAAATAGGGGAGCTGGGATGTCAGATTATCGGTGCTAGGGTCCCACGGAGGCCTAGTGAGGTCCTAGTATCCCCGGATAAGCTACTTTATCAGCCCAAGTCCGCAGTCATTGTTTCAGACTCCGACCTAGTCAGAAGGCAAATTCTCAGGGCAAGACCGGATATTCTGGCTGTATCATCAGAGATGATTCCAGATGTTGATCAGGACATCCATGGATCGACAAATCAGACGAAATTAAGTTGGTTGTCAGATTTGTTGCAGACTGGGAAAATCAATGGGTTCGTTATCTCAAGGGATGAATATGACAATTCGAATCAGACCGAGAGGAGACACGCTCTTCTCCCATTCCCCAAAGAAAGGGGAGGCCCTCACTTTCTACCAAAGCCATATTCTGACTTGGTAGCCATTTTGTCCAGACAAGGGTTCCCTTTGACCCTCGCCGAGAAAGTGACTGAGCCAGAGGGAAATACGATCTTATGGGTCCAGAGTAGGGTCATGGGGGAGGTTGACGAATATTTCCATGATAAATTGGGCATCCATGTCAGACACAGACAAGTAGGCTCATTACTCAGGCAGGCCGAAGATTATCGAGATATTATTCTGGAGCAGGCGTGTCACAACCCAGATGGAGATATTATCGAGGAAGAGGTCAGGGTCGAAATCAGAATGGAGTTAATTTCAGAGGATGGCAGCAGGACCATTGCTATAGAGAGATTGGTAATATTGAGTGAATATCAATATGCGGTCATTGGCCTTCTAAGGGACTGGAAAACTTTGATTGTCCAGTCTTCCAGTACTGTGCCCAAGGATCATCCCACGGATGATGAGGCTGCTCCATTCCTTTCGATTTGAATAAATCATAGCCGCTATTTGATTTAACCTCCAAATACGCATTTTGACAGGATTTACGGGGCAACCGATAACTAACCAGTCATCTCGAGCGGGAGTTATGATTGGGGCGGATTACGATTTGCTCAACTCAATTTACACTGAAAGGTTACAGGATCTAAGAAAAAGGGCCGAAAAAATCGGAATTGCAAAGTCTGGATCTGTGGAGGTACTTAGGGCTAGACTGATTTGCGAGGAAGCACTCAAAGAACTGGACCTCTCGTGGGAGGGGATTCAATCATTCTCACACAAGGAAATGGGACAGATTTTGAAGTTATTCGGGATCAAATCTTCAGGTTCGCACAAGGAAAGGAGACAGCGCCTTTGGTTACATTTGAACTTTGACTCTAGGAGAATGACAATTGAAAATCTTGCTGAGATGGGAAGAGAAGAGTTGCATCATCTATGTCTTAGGTTGGAACTGGATCTAACAGGAAATCGTACAGTCTTGATGGGACGTGTTGCCGGTGTTTTGACTAGTCAAGCTAATGGCTGGGGTAGGATTAAGAGAAGCCTTAGAAGAAACGGGATTCAGAATCCCAGATTAGAAGAAAATGTGCCCGATGAGAGCCCGGTATTAGGTGACAGTTTATTGCCAAGTTTTGAAGTCAGTGATGAGTCATTTCAACAACCTTCATCCAAGGCAATTCTTGAGGATGCCAGCGATTCTATTGTCATCGGATTAGACAAACAGCCCGATAACGTCCAAGGAGATTTGCTTACAATTCAAGCAAGAGTGGAAGAATTGGATCGCATGGTGGGAACCATTCTGAAAGGACATGGAGGACATTGGGGGGATTCTGAGAAGGATTTACTACTTCGTCTAGCCGCAAGAAGGGGGTGGCCGATTAGGGAGAAATTTGTCCAGCATCGCATATCAATTGTAGCAACCAATATCGCTGATATGAAAGGTGCAAATATGACGGAGCGGGGCTATAGTGGCGGCATATCTGAGAAATCAGAATCTGTAATCAGTAGAATTAGATCAAAGATTAAATCCGGCAGAAAGAAACTAGATTAGCTAACTTACGACTATGGAGAAATATCCAAATCTAGGTTCTGAAATCTCCATACTTGCATCTCGTAGATCCACTATCGCATCCTCTGATTCTTCTCTCGATGAACCTGCTGAAATACAAGCACTAACTAGGGAATCATAGTCCACCATTTCCCCACTATTGGAAGAAAGGACTCTGAGGATTACTTCTCTTGCATCAGAAGCCTCCACAGACTCTTCAGTAGATTCTGTTCCGAGATCATTTTTGGTATTCGATGAGTCTTCCTGAGATGGAGTAAACATTTCCACCCCCCCTTCCAATTTGCCTGTTACACTAGACAAGGCCTTCAGAACCCATAACTTGTACGATTCGATATCAAAATCAGAATAATGCTCTTTAGACTTGATTAAACCATCTATTAAATCATCAGGAACGCCAGCTTCGCTAATTGAAACCTCATTCAAATCCAAACCCTCAGCTCTTGAATATGCATCTAGTCTTCTGAGTGTCGAATCCGCTGTTTCAACCATCCAGGATCTGTAAGTTTCCTGATTCACTTCAGTGAAAATCTCAGCTCTTATGGATGTGAAGATACCTCCTTCCTCTGATTCGGTGTGTTTTGCTCTACCTACAATTGAAACAAGTATCGAATCTCCCGACTCAAATCTTGCTAAAAGCTCTTCAGCAGCAGGATGAAGCTCCGGCTGAAATGGCGCAATATCGAAGAAATGGGTACCTGACGGATCTCTGACCCTGCCCCTGTAGAATGCCCCTGAGTCTCCATCTCTCCTCTCAAGACTCTCCAGACCGCCACAAACAAGACATCGATTGACCTTGGCACCCAATTTTGTAATAATAAATAAGGGTGCGAATTCCCCAATTCCCCTCTCTATCAGGGATGACTCAGAATATTCTTGGGCGAAGATACGTACCGCACTCTGTCTGACTCTCATTTCCCCTCCTGATTGTATCAAAGTGACACCCCCCATTTTTCCATAACTTCCTCTGCCTCTTTATTTGGATCCGGATCAAGCAATTCCACTTTGTCAGCAAAAATCATTGCGCCCTGTCCATCCACAGCGCACCTTCCATTTACTCGCATCTTCTTAGCAAGAATGCGACTTCTCAATTGTGAGAGGAAGTCATCAGAACCCTTAGTAGATATTTGATCTCTGACCTCATCAATATTCGAACCTAAGAATTTCTCAGACGCCTCTTTACCAAGAAACAAGTTGGCATTCGATATTCCATTATCTATTACGAAACGAAGCCTCAGGTCCTCAGCTCCTTTCTGTTGTCCATGTTCTGCGCATTCTCCTTCTCTGAGTACCCTTCTACACTCGGGACACCTCTCGATTATTCCTGAACCACTATTGATGAAAACTACGGTCCCTTCAGTAACTATTCCCCTCCTTGATCCTCCGTTTGTTATACTTGTCAAATCAACTTCTACCCAGTGATTTTCTGGATCGATCTTCTCCCAAGGGTGCTCTGAGAGATTAGATACCTGTTCGATTTTATCAATGACTAAATCAGGAGAACCCTGCCAAAACTGAACCCTCCCCTCTGAGATTCTAATTGCATCTCCCGGTTTCGGATCAAAATCACACCAGGCTGTGAGTCTACACCTACCGCTTGGATCCATAACATCGCCGCTCCTGACGACTTTCGTTTCTCCTTCCTTTGTCTCAAAGGTTCTTTGCACCCAACTCTCTACTTGGAGGGTAATTGAGACGTCCCGCATCCCATTTCTGAGATCTGCAATGGTCACCTTATCACTCTCAGAAAGCTCTTCTGAAGATGGAAATTCCGAGTCCCGGTATTGCTCAATCACGGTCCCATCGTTGATATTGATTTCAGGTGTTTCCCTGAATCTCCGAATAGATGCCCCGACTATCTTAATCAGAGCGCCCGACTCATGTTCAAAATCCTTCCAAGAAAGGAAACCAATGATTCCGGTAGAATCCGCAATTCTCCCTCTAACTATTGGTATCTCCCCACTTCCATCCTTCCTCGTTATGACATCAGATTTGGTAGAAAGAACCCTTCCCACGATATTTACGAAGCCCTCTATCTCAGATGCTCTGGAAATGGAAATCGGCTCGTCCCCTGTAGGGGCTGTAGCAATCCCTCCCTCTTTGAGAACGGTCACCCTTGTGGTTCTGTTAATATTCAGAGATCTCTTATCATTCCACTCATTTACTGAAGCGCCCTCAAGTCTGACAACTGATCCCGGAACCAAACTAGCTGATTTGCCCCCCCAGTCTTTGTAGTCCCACCTGACTCTATCCGATGAGGCACTCCAAGGATTATCTTCGATCCATCCGAATGCTATCTGTCGCTCTTCCCCTCTGACCATCTGAGTTCTTGGAGTATGGGATATTACTGCTACTTCTATTGTCACATTCCTATCATCCGCACCCAATTCAGAGAATCTATCCGCTTTCTTCTCCTCTAGTTGAACCCGCTGTTGCCCCACAGCCGTCCCATCCGCCCCCAAATCATTCTGAAACTTCTTGATTACTGATCTCAGAGCATCCTCTGGAGGAATTAGAAAATCCCTCTCGTATCTCTCAAATTCCTTACCTATTTCTTCTTCATTTGCATCAGGGCACTCTTGCCTCACTATAGCAATCTGACTATCATATATCCTATGCTCGCTCATAATATCGCCTCAAGAAGTCAGTGCCAAACCTGCCTAGGACAAACAAATTCGCTTTCTGAAAGTCACATTTAGTGTCTTTACTCGGGAAACGATTGTTGGTGTATGTTGGGGCAGACTAGACACCTCATTACCTCCGGAGTTAGAGTTGTGAATCGACGGTCTTTGAACGTGTCCATCTAAAATCTTGGACCGACGGCGTTTTCCCTCAATCCCTCTACGGCTTTCCAATGGAAGATAACGAGTTATGCAAATTTGGGATTCTAACAGCCTCAGATAGGGCCAGCTCTGGAGAATACGAAGATATTAGTGGCCTATCGATTGAAAGTTTTCTGCAAGAAGCGATCACTTCAAAATGGGAGGTGGAAAGAATAATTGTTGAGGATAACCAGCAGGAAATCGAGAAGGCGCTAATTTTTCTTGTAGAGGAAAGATCTTGTTCTGTAGTTATCACTACTGGTGGGACGGGTCCGGCTGTGAGGGACGTAACTCCTGAGGCTACAGAATCAGTCTGTGATAAGATGCTCCCCGGGTTTGGAGAGCAGATGCGATCCATTTCGTTGAATCATGTTCCAACAGCTATTCTTTCTCGACAGACTGCTGGGATTCGAGGCTCTTCCCTAATCATAAATCTCCCAGGTTCGCCGAGATCAATAAGAGAAACTCTAGACTCGGTATTCGCTGCAGTCCCATACTGCATCGATTTAATTGGCGGACCATATATTACTACCGAAAAAACAGTAGTCGACACGTTCCGACCACCTCATGCCATACGCGAATGATTCATTCGCAAGCGTGCTTTCGGGCGGCTATGACGAAGATGAAGACTGACATGGGAAGTGCCAATAGAGAAAATCATGAAATGAGGGAAATAGAGGTCAAGCTCGATTTTACTCCAAATGCACTCTCTTCTCTGCTTTACTGCCAGGGAAAGACTCAGGTTCTAGTTTGCGTTACCAAGGCTCCATCACTTCCTAGGTGGTTTCCAAGGGATGCAGAAAGAGGATGGATCCATGCTGAATATTCCTTGCTCCCCGGATCAACAGACACCAGATTCAGAAGAGAGAGGAATGGGGCGAAGGGGAGGACAATGGAGATCGAGAGGTTGGTAGCAAGGTCCCTAAGAGGCGCAATAGACCTAGAACAACTAGGCCCATTGGCTCTCACAGTCGATTGCGACATTCTGAATGCAGATGGAGGGACTAGGTGTGCCTCGATAACGGCAGCAAATATCGCTCTAAGGCTTGCAATAAGAAGGCTAATCTCCTCTGGAGATTGTACTCCAAAGGAAAATAGGCCGACTAAGGAGGAAATTAGAAAGGGAGCCAAGATAGAACCGCTAACTCCTGATGAGGCGGCATCGCATGAGCGATCAGTAATGCCTCACGACGTCGCAGCACTGAGTGTGGGCATGGTTGATGGGCAGGTATGGACTGATCTCGACTATGTCTTGGATAGTAATGCGGATGTCGACATGAATGTAGTGATGACGAGCTCAGGAGACTTTGTCGAGGTCCAAGGTACAGGTGAAGAGGCCACATTTTCCCGTTCAGAACTGGAATCTCTAATCGATGCCGCAGAAACGGGCATTAGCAAGCTCCACAGACTACAGCAAGAAACCCTCTCAGATGCTAGATAATGGTGGGACTGGCCGGACTTGAACCAGCGGCCTCCGCATCTTCAGTGCGGCGCTCTCCCAGCTGAGCTACAGTCCCGTAGCGCTCCTGCCACCACAGTTCCAACTTCAATCCTTCCTAGTCTAAGAATACGAGAACCTCTTGGTTCCGGCACTAACTAAATAGGCGCCGGCAATGTTCAGTAAGTATGGCGATTTCTTCTTTACCGCCCAATAACAACCCCGAAAACACTGTTCTGAGGGAGGATAACGATGCCACTCTTATTGGGCTTTACTCTTCACTAGCTGCAGGGGGACTGATGCTTGCCTACGCAATCTATTATGTGACTGTAGTCAATGTTAGTGACGATTATTCCTATCTGACTTTGGGGATTATCACTGGGCTTACAGGTATCTCGGTAATTGGAATGCATGAGTGGTTCAGGTATCAGAACGGCCCTGACAGAGAAGAGAACCCAATCGAGGAGTATGGCGGTGCGATTGGTGTGTTGATGGGCGCTCTTTCCGCAGTTTGGCTCCCAAGATTCGCAGTATTCTATGCCGGAAAGGAGAAAGATTGGATTTCTGTTCAAGATGGCGATGTCTGGATGCCTGTATGGCTAGCTACCCTTCAAACAATAAGTATGATTCTGGTCATGGAGATTAGTACCAGATCGATTAAGAGGCACTCCTTGGGGACGCTCCCCAGAACAATAGTAATCCTAGCTCCACTCAGCCTTGCATTCAGTGCCATTGGAATATGGCTGGATTATTCCAGGGGGGAGTTGGAAACCTTTGTAACTTTATCAGTAGTACTTCTGACAGGTTCAGCGATCTTCTACTCACTGAGGCTGGACAGGGCAATTCTCTATCTCCTATCATCTGGGATGGCTGTTTTCCTACCCATCTATATCGCTCTGGGGGAAGGAGAAATAGAATATGCAGGACTACTTGTTCCCGCAGTGCTGATAGTCGGAATCACTGCTACTGATCGCAGTCTTTCGAAGAAAATGATCGAGAATGGTTCTGGATTTGTAGTGTCAGCAATCCTGTTTTGTCAACTGTATGCCACTGAGAGTAGTGCCGACTTCGTTTTCGCAGATTACGTTGTTTCTGAATTTCCATTTGGCCTAACATTCTGGCTATGGTTCGCCCTTTTGGTGGGATGGTTCGCCCCCACAACAATGCAAAGAACTCCGGCTATGCCTATTGGACTCGCTCTTGCGTTAGCACTTCTCGTTGATGAAGCCGCTTTAGTTGGGTGGGCAGTGGGGATTGCTGCATTCGTATACTTAGAGACAAGGCCCCAGGCCAGAGACTGGGTAGTCAGACTTACCTTCATGGCCATGATTGTATCCTGGTGGATTTCTGCCGCCATCGGATCTGAAAATCAGAGGTTACTGGCTTCCTTTGGAGACTTTTCCTTATCATCGGTCGAAGGCTCTGCATATTTGCTATTGCCGATTTTAGTTTCGCTCGGTTTCTGGGCGCAAGCAAGGGGGAGGATCAGTGTTCTCGATGGCCCTCCGATGCTCCTCGTTTTGGCCTCTCTAAATATTCCTCTTCTGGAAGAGTCTAGCGTCTCACTTTCCATCTTCATCACAGCAGCATCTCTATACCAACTCCACTATGTACTCGGAAGGGAAGATTTTGATGATGAGAAAACCAGATTTTTGTTCTCCGCTCTCTCGGTCTCTCCTATACTAGCCTCTCTATTTTTCCAGACCGAGGTCCAACCAACTCAACTCAATATTCTGCTTCCGATAGTCGCAGCAGCGTCAATATTTGCAATATGCAACCATCATCGAGCTGGGGAACGAAGTCTGATGTTACGATTTGAGATGACTGCGATACTTTCCCTAATACTGCTGTTCCTTTCTAACAATCTGGCCAACGGGCACAATATGCAACTCTTTCTCGATCCGGAGACCAGCGTATCTCTGACGCTCTTGTGCTTAGCCCTTGTCTCACTTTTGCTTATTTTTGAGGGCGGTGGCTTTTCCCACACTACGCCACTGGAAAAATTGGTGGGCATGGCATATCTTGTATCGGCAGCTATAATCTCAGCTGTAATTTTTGAATTCGAAGGCGGACGCTTATCCTCATTGGTTTTGAGGGACGCATTAGTGGCGTCGGTACCTCTGTTCGTCAGCTTCAGGACGAAGAAACTTTTCGATCTTTCCGGAGAAGCCAGAACAATCGGCTCTATCACACTGATTCTCCTTCTCCTTGCGGGCATGACAGATGTATCTGGCGGACTTTTGGCATTACCCGTTCTTGTGCTTGTAGCACAGAGGTCAGCATTGCATGTTTCCACCCCTACTTTGATTTCACTGCCTTTTTTTGCAGTGGCGTATGCGTCATTCTTCGAAGGCAAGGGAGATACGATTTGGAAATTACTAGACTCCCTGCCTTATCTGGGAGACTCAACAGAATTGCTATTCTTTGCCTCTCCCAGATGGACTTCATTACTTCTACTAATTGTTCCCGCATTTGTTTCAATTTACTTGCCCCAAGAGAAGTCACGAGAAGGCGGATCCAGATATGGCCCTGAGCAGTTGTTCGGACCGGCAGTCGCAGTCCTCCTAGCCGCTACATTCCTACTTCCAGACCCAAAAGTAGCCCCGATTATTGTGGTCGCCGCAATCTCTGCAGGTGCGTGGAAGGAAGGGGTCGTTCATTGGTTCTGGATCAGCCCCTTGGCTACTGTCTGGGCGGTGTTCCAGTTACTTGACTTCATCAACTCGGGCGGATATTTTGGAGGCGAAATAAATTACGATTACAGCTATCTGGCTGGGGGTTTGATGGGTATGCTCCAGTATCTTCTCCTGGAAAACGAAATTCTGCTTCAGAATGTAGACGAGGAGAAGATCAATCCCGATGCCCTAGAATATCTCTCACCTGTCTCCAGAACCTATGGGTATATTTTCACCCTAGCTACTGGTGGGATTAGTGGAATTTTGCCATTTATATCTGCCCTTCTTGCTGGGTGGGACGGAGTAAAGAGCGGACTGCCTATCCTCTTGCATGGTTCAGTTTTCGTCCAGTGCTTTACCCTTTACTTATGGCTGCTGGATCTAAACATAGATTCCCAAAACGCATTATTATGGCCAATTTTCGTAGGTTTGATCATGATCAATCTTTCGTGGAAGAAGATGAACCCATATCTCCAACCAGTAGCTCCTAGATTTTCATATAATGAGATGGAAGATGTCCCATTTGACATCGAGAAAGATTTTGGCTTATTTGGCTCCGCTTTTCTACTGATAGCACTCCTACCATACATGGATTATTTGGATATAGAAGAGGTGTTCGGACTCTCAATCGTAATAATCTCTATCCATCATGTCATACTCGGATTCCAACGAGATCAAGGATGGAGGAGATCACTGAGTCTGGTAGGCATGCCATTGGGACTAATCATTACCGGTTGGGCATATGATGGCCTGATTATGGTCGTCATGCTTTTCTTAGCTTCTCTAACATTGATCGGACAAGCTGTGCTCTACGCTTCACGAGGAGGACTGGAGATAGGAAGCACAATGGAAGGGGCGAACCCATTCGTGTCAGAAGTCGGACGTCCTCTGGAAAATACCAGCCCAGTAACGGAATCAAAAAATGTAGAAGCTGATCATGCCCCAACGACTGAAGAGAAACACGTCGGAACCCCAGAGAAAGAAGTTGAGAAGGTGGAAGCCCCAAGAAGACCGACAATTACACCACTCTTCTCCTCTTTCGAGACAGACTTTGGCATAAGGTTGGAACCCTCCTTGGTGAAGGACCTCAAGGGATTAATAGATTCCCATGTTAATGTGGATCTCACCAAGTGGTCCCCGGTACTGGCAATAAGCTCAAACGGAGCCATAGTGCTGAATTGGGAGAGTTTAGATCAATCTGAAGAGTGATCTATGACCTACTCTTCTTCGCCGATTTTCCTTACATTGATTGCATTTGGCCCCTTGTCACTATCTCCGATCTCGAATTCCACCAGATCGCCTTCTCCTATTCTTCCGTCCACTTGGGTAGTATGGACAAAGAGGTCATCTCCGTCCTCTCTTCCAATGAACCCGTATCCTTTTGCGTAGTTGAACCACTTCACAGTTCCCGTCTCCATAGTACTTCGCTCTCAGAACCGGTTATTGAACTAGACTAGTCTCAGGACTCATTGGAGCTAGAACAAGTCATCTTCATCCTCTTTCTCATCAAAAGACATCATCCCACCCTTCTGCGAGGCCTTCCCCTTTTCTGAAGATTTACTTTTTGGCTTATCGGGGACCACTTCTTCCCCGGTCATTTGCGCCTTTCTGGCCGCTGCCGCTTCCTCCTCCTTAATCTTCAGTTCTTCAGGATCAATTCCTTGCTGAGCAGCTAGCTTTGCTCTCCTCTCGTCTCGAGCTCTAATCTCGAGAAGCCTTTGCCTCGCTTTGTCATAGTGCTGAAGCATGTACATAGCATCATGTTCAAGAAGGGGGGAGTCAGAAATTATTGTGATGTCCATCCAATCGCCCTCTTCAGCAAGATATTCAGCGAATGGTTCGAATTTCAGGTCTGATTTTTTTATCTGTGTGTAGTGAAGGGCATTACCCATCCTATGTTCGACTCCAGCAAAGTGACAGTAGAATGTTGACCCGCCATATGTCTCTCTTGCTTGATCAAATAGCTCCGCATAGTCTTCACTAGTCCTCAGTCTTCCATGACCTCGAGCATGAATGTGACCCATATTGAGGACAGGAACTGTACCCTCAACATGGTTACAGACCTCTAGAACCTCCTCCACAGTGCCCCAGAGCTCCTGTCTACCCGATGTCTCAATTCCAACAAGTGAAGGTTCGGATTCATGTACCCATGGGAAGGCAGCATAGTCTTCCTCTTCCGTTTCGTCTCCCCAAACCTCCCTTACTCTATCCACAACTCCTGACATCACGTTCGCGACTTGCTCGTTTGCTTCATGCCCTGGGTCATATTCCCCATAGGGTCCAACGTGGAAGGTTAGATGTCTGGCATTGATTATTTTCCCAGCCTGCAGGCTAGTCTCCATTTTCGAAAGAGTCCTGTTTCTTTCCCTGGCATTTCCCAATAGCTCCGCATAGTAAGGACCATGCATGTTCATTTCGAAGTCAGACTTCCAAGAGAGTATTCCTGCTTGCCAATACTGATCAAAGTGTTGAGGTTGTATCGTTCTGACTGTCTGTACCTCCATTGCATCAAGTCCTAGGACCGTAATATCGTCCATGCCCTCCACGATAGTTCTACCTTTACAGGAGAGGGGAACTCCTGCTGGCCCTAATTTGAGTGGCATCCCATGGCCTCGCGGGTCCGGCCGAACGGGTGTCCCTTCAAAAGGAGTTTTAGTCAGAGTTCCCAAATTTGTCCGATCCTCTCCTTTCCGCACCGGCCGCAATACCTATCCCAGACGGGCCTTGGCCGAATTGAGGGAGCATACACAGGAAATTTGCTAGCCATTGTTTTGTACTAATTCCAGAACTGATTTCAATTGTTTCTTCTCCTAGCGAATGAGAGACGATGACAATTCCGTTTTCCTGATTATATGTGCAGACGATCGGAACCAAACTTCTTTTTCTGACTTCTTGGATTAAGACTCCTGCCTCCATTACCTCTAGGCTCGAAATACCATCTATCACATCCTGACTAAGGTATAGAACTTGAATTTGCCTTATTCTTTCAATGACATTCCCCCATGCCTCTTCTAGGCGCTCTGGTTCACTAGGGGGTTCAACAATCATCACAGTCTTACAACCCTCTAGTTCTGCGAATGTCATTGACGAACCCCATGCCGCCTTCATAGATTGTCCTTCTAGTGATCCGGAAGAGGATAGTACAAGCCAATGGGCCGAATTGAGAACTTTCTTCCAGTCAATTAGCCCCTGATTGAAATTCTCCACTTCTCCTTCTTCGACAATTAGATCGGCTTGTGACCCCATTATTCGAGCCTCTTCAATGACTGCAGAAGACAGATCACTTCTGTCGTAATTGCCTAATCCCACCATCTTGATAGCTGCCTGCACATTAATCCCTCTCAGCATCCCCATCAAGAGGGTTTTCTATTCCAACTTCCATCTTAGTAGGGCGATAGCCCCGCCCATCCCTTCGAGTTGCTTTCCTGAATCATGTTCCGTGGATGCTTGGATTATTCTACCACTCGAGGACTCAATAGTTTCTGAAACGACACTCCACAAGGGTGGGCTATCATCGCTTCTCAAAAGATCTGCGACAATTACCAGAGCCTCTACAGCGCCCTGCTCTGCAGCATTAGAAATCACTTCTTTTCCGTAGGCAACAGCCCCATCAGTGGCGACTCTTCTAAGGCCCTCTTCAATCGTCTTAACCTGCTCAACAATTGCATGCTCCCCAAGAAGAGTGTCAGCTAGGCCTTCTGCTAGAACTTCATTCGCTGCAGCTCTGCCGCCTATCGATGTCGGAGCGTTTACAATTCTATTTTCACAACCAATATCCCTGAGTTGGTCCTCAAAACTTTCCCTGGCTAAGCCGGGGCCACAGAGAATAAGTGGGACATCGTTCATAAAGACCATTTTGACCTCTCTGGCAACTCTCTCAAAAAACTCCTTTCTGAGGTCAGAAGAATCACCAATCCTCTTACCCCCTCCTCGTAAATTAAATTGCGAGATATCTCTAATTCCATGACTAGCAACCTCGAAAATATTCACCTCATCGTTCTCTACCACCATAAGCCCAGACCGTACCTTCTTTGAAGATGAAATAGCATCGTCAATCAGTGCTTTATCGACTCTAGAAAGGCCACCTTCTCTAGTCAATTCGATTTCATCTGATGGTGAAAT
>MDSZ01176891.1_pt1 | contig 28054 bp, 23 predicted proteins | sample 811201 | NCBI WGS metagenome assembly MDSZ01 (sample SAMN05326647, study PRJNA326480) | marine metagenome | isolation source: seawater | place: Indian Ocean: North | collected 2010 | reverse complement strand
TTCATAGTTTCTTTCATCTCTTTATCTTCAATCTCACCTCCTCCTGTAAGCTGATAACCTTTTGAAGACATATATTTTTCCCTCTTAGCTTGATTCCAACCTCCTCTAAAAGTCATAGCACTAGCCTGTCCCTCATTAAGAATAAAAAGAGAAATCAAATAACCTATGTAACGTAAAACTTTTTGCTTTGAATTTAATAAAGTATAAACATAATTAAGCCTTGAGCCGTCGTCATCAAAGTTACTCATCAAATTTATATAATGTCTAATTAGAAATATCTTCGAATCTTTGTAGCCACAAAATATCTCGTCCGCACCATCGCCAGATATAGCAACCTTTGTTTTTTTTCTAATTTCCTTATAAATTTCATAACTGGGTATGGCTGAGTAATCAGCAAATGGCTCATGGAATATATCGATCATTTTCCCAACAACCTCGCTAAAATTTGTCACTTTCATATCGTAGATGTGGTGATTAGATCCTATTTTTTCAGAAACATGATTGGCTAAATCTCTGAAGTGATCATTTTCTTCACCATATCCCATATAGTAAGTATCTATCTTTTTATCAATTGATCCAAAATAAGAGATCAACGCTGAATCAATGCCACCAGATAAAAGAAAAGAAACTGGCACATCAGCAATCATTCTATAGCGGACTGACTCGATGAGCTCTTTCTCAATATCCTCTATTGTTCTAGAGGATGTCTCATTAATTTTTATATGAATATTTCCAAATGCCTCTTCTCGATTGATAACAAGTCTATTTAGATCAATTTCTATAGCTGTCCCTGGGCTCAGTGAATTGATTTCTTCATAGACAGTATCATTTCCTATGAAATAACCTTTCCATAAAAAATGAGAAATCGCTTCATAGTTTATTTTCAGATGCTGATGAATTTGAGATTTAATGGCGTTTATTTCTGAACCAAAAAAGACTTCTCCATTTAGCCTAGAGATATATAGTGGCTTTTTACCAAAGGTATCTCGAGCAAGCAGCAGGCTATTTTTTCTTTTATCGTAAATTGCGACTGCAAAAAAGCCTCTAATCATCGAAAAGAAATCTGTGCCATACTCAATAAATCCATTCAATAAGACTTCGGTATCACTATTATTATTGAAAATATACCCTTTAGAAATAAGCTCTTTCTTGAGATCCAAATAGTTAAAGATTTCACCATTAAATACAGTCACGTATTTATTGCTGAAATCCTTCATTGGCTGATTGCCTGATTCACTTAAATCAACGATACTCAGTCTGGTGTGAGCCAAGCCAAGATTATTAATAATCTCATAGGATGAGTTATCTGGACCCCTGTGTTCAAGTAAATCAATCATCGATTTCAATGATTTTTCTAAATCTCTTTTATTGCTAGCTATTCCAGCTATTCCGCACATATATAAACTGCCCAAATGATTGAAGTAAAAGTAAAGTATTCTCTAATTATAAACAACAAAAATGCTTACTGATTAGGATTTATTCTGGGATCAATTCTCGATTAAGACTTAGATATTTAATGCCAGATAACAGAATAATCAGAGCTAGAAATATTTTTGAGCTTAAAATAGCAACATAGTTCTCGAAAATACCCATCTCATAAAAAAAATAGATCGGTACATTAAAAATAAAAAAACAAAGAATGTACCCCATATAGGTTTTTATTCGAGCAAATCTTGAGGCAATTAATATTGCAATAAGAAATGATGATAAAGATCCTGCTATCAATGATATTAGAGCGCCATAAACACCTAGCTGTGGTACTGCAGAAAAGAAAACGCCTAGAAACACCACCAAGCCAACAATATTTATAATGATGTCATATGACGTAATTTTATTAGCATGCAAAACAGTGATATAGATTCTTCTCTGACCATTCAGTAAAAAAGAGAGGAGAAAGAATATAATAAAACCACTTGCTGAAGAGAAGCTTGGATGAAAAAAGATGATTAATAGCTCTTTTGAAAAAATACAAATAAAAAGTGAAAACATCATCATTATGATTAAAAGGAACTTGATCATTTCATTTACTCTTTGATCAAACCCCTTTGTCATATAGTTTTCATAAATGATTGGCTCAATTGCACGGTAATAACCGAGTGAAATAAAATTACTGGTAGAGGCTATAGCTGCTGCTAACGTATAAATCCCAAGCAATTCAAAGGAAATATAATTGATTAAAATTATCTTATCTAAGGCTACATATGAAGCCCCTAATAGCGATGCTGGAATGAGTGGTAATGAAAAGCTCAATGCTTTTTTTAGTAAGGCTAAATCCAGAGAGAATCTTATTCTTTTGTGCATAATCAAATAAGCAATTAAAGCAAAGAAAATATTCACAGATAGAATAGCTATAAATCTTCCTAAAATTGAATATTCAAGTTGAGAAATCAATAAAATTGCTACAAAAAAACTACAAACTTGCCTAAGTGCATTAAAAAGAACATATTTAAATGCTTTTTTGTTCAATCTATAAAAAACTAAAGGAAACATGAAAAGATACTCAAAAAATAGAGCAAATATCATCAGATAGAAATAATTGATTATGGATTGATCTAGAGCCACTGCCTTGAAAATAAATGGTGTCATCAAATAGATCACAAACAAAAAAAGGAGATTAAATAAGGATAAAAAAACAAGGATTGTTCCGAAAAATCTTTTTACAGCCTCAGCCTCCTTGAAATCAAAAAATCCTCTCAGCAGAAAATTATTTAATGAGAGTGTTGTCAGTATTAAAAGAACAGATTGGATTGCCATAATATAGCTAAAAATTCCAAAATCCTCTGGAGTTAAATAATGGCTGTAAATTGGTAGAAATATAAAGTTAAGAAATGTTGGTAAAGCACCTCCAATTGTGAATACTAAAGTCTGATTTCTTAAAATTTTATTTATTAGCTTCATTTATCAAAAAACCTTTGGGAGGGTCATCATCAGATAGAGTCTTCCGAGAAATCCTGCAAATGACAATATTTAAGCCAACAGGTAACCAAAAAATCAGCGCTGTCACTATGTTTGCAAATACCATTGCTAACATTACGCCCGACAGCGAAAGAATAGATGCCACTAAAATGGGTTCCCTAGTTAATCGATAAAGCTTTATAGATTGCCTAAGTCTGTATAAAAGTAGAAAAAGAAATAGGGATAACCCTATAAAACCTTGCTCATATAACAGTGTGAGATAATCATTATGGGACTCAGTTCTTGCAAATTCCTTGTGAGAGATTGATGATCCTACTGCGCCATTAATTCTAAATGTGGCAGTACCATGACCAAATCCTGAATTATCAATAAAACCAGAAATCGCTTGCCTAGCAAGTCTTGCCCTATGGCTCTGATAAAACATATCAAAAATTTCTTCCACAGAAAGCTGTATATCATCTTGGGAAGTTCTTGTAAGAGTGAATTGAAGAATGCTGCCTAGATAAATGCTTCCTAAAAGAAAAATAGTAACAAATGCCGATGATGCGAATAAAAAAAACTGTTTTCTATTTAAGATAAGGAAAACAAAGAGCATTAGCTGGCAAAGTGAAATTATGACCATAGCTCTTGACCCAATGCCATACAACATCAGCAGAAAAGCAAGAATTGACATCACTGATGCAATCTTGAAGAGAACATTCTTCCTCAAAAGTATAAACAAGAATGGAGAAATGACATTTAAAGCTGCCGCAAAAGAATTTTTACCTAATTTCTGTGGTGAACTGATATCTACACCAACATACTGGACACCGAACTGAATCTTGTATTTATACCAAAGCAATATTGCAAGAGGCACAAGTGCTGTAGCTATTACCAGAATGAATAAATGTATGTCTTCAAAATCAGTAAAAACCTTACACAAAACAAAGATAGAGATGACACCTACAATCAGCTTTATGGTGTAGAGCATTAAAAATGAAGTATCATTGCCTGTATCAAAGGCCATAACAGTCGGTAATGCAATTAAGCTCATCAAGCAAAAATAACCCAATAGGGTCAGAGATAAAATTGCGTCTTTTGATGCTACGCTCTTCCTAGGAAGCAATAAGGCAGCAATAAGGATTAAACCTATCCAAACATATGAGGGAGGTATTTGAAAAATGGGCATCTCCCAGGATGTACCCCACAATAGATATGTGAAGGAGAAACAAAGAATGAGTGGTTTTCTTGTAGGTATTTTTGAAATATTAATCATTGTAAAAAATTGTAATTAAGATCATCATCATCAAAACTTAGCGATCTATCATTCCTTTCCAAACCCTAAGAGTAAAGAGCCTAGAATATATAAGTTTTGAATAAATAAATATATATAGAAAGGGGATAATTATCATTGAGTATTCTTCATAAATAATCACACTTGTTGGAATAAAGAATAATAAGGCTCTGAGATATGCATCAAGGAAGCCCTTTAAAAATTTCTCCTTCAATAAACTATATACAGTTAAATAAATAAGAAAACCATAGACACCAAAAGCCATTATCTTAGTAAACGCAAAACCGTAAAGCCCATACCCAAGCTCTACAAGAAAATAATTCGAAAAAATTGAGAAAATACAGGCAATCAACATTGCTGGAATCATCTGATACTCTTTCTTGCTGGACAAAAGATATATATTCACGAAAAAAGTCAGTCCATTAAAAACAAAAGAGATGAGAAGAAATTGAGTGATTCGAATACTTGGAATATAGTCTGGCAAGAAAAAAGATACTACAAAAGGAACGAAAATAATCCCAAGCACTGACAAAAATACAGTAAATAACTCCAAGTAAATTGTCTGCTCTTTTATTGATGAGAGCTTTTTTGAGCTCTTCTCATCTTTGGCAAAATGACTTAGCCATTTTGCTTGAAATAGAAAAGTTACAGACTCAAAAGCCTTAAAAAATCCAAGTGCCAATATGAAACCAAGTTGATAAAGACCTAGTGCCTTCCTATCTGTGTATAGCCAGATAATCATCCCTCTGTCTATAGTCATCATAATTACCATAAAAATAGAATGAATGAGCATTGGAAAGCCTGATTTTATAAGGCTTTTTATGATTTTGTAGTTAAATGCTAGATTGATATTTTTTGAGATGAAAAAGCCTAGAATAATAATCACAAAATTTGAGGCAAAAATTGAATAAATTACGGCATCGATTAAATAGTCTTGAACAAATAGATAGATTCCAATTAAATTAACTGACTGTGCAATCAATTCAATTGATCCGATACTTAAATACTCTTCCTCCAGTCTCAAACGCTTAATAATATATTGTTTAAACTGGTAGCTTATTATGAGTACAAGCATAATGGGTATATATGACTCTATGTCATCTGGAATCAATGATATTGAAGTGATCTCGGACAATAGGAAAATAATAGACAAGAAACCACACATCAAGATAGAAAATCCTAGGGAATTTGAATAAATACTGTTTTTATCAAGCGAAACACGCTCTTGTTCCTCAAATGAAACAGCAATATCTCTTGTCATTGAGTTAAATACACCTAGATTTACGTAATTCAAATATTCAACAATTAAGATTATTAAGGTATATGTACCTAAAATTTCTGGGCCAAGGCCACTAGCAATCAAATAGGTTTTTAATAAAGCAATAGCTAATACTACATATCTAATAGAGGCGTAATAAAAACCTGTAATAATTAGCTTTCTAAGCATAGGATTAACTTTAATTATAAAATTAAATTAAAAAGGGTTTACCAGGCTGACCATCCTCCATCCATGACGATATTTTGCCCAGTTACATATTGAGAGAGATCGGATGACAAAAATGCGATTACACCCTTAATGTCCTCATCGGTGCCCATTCTTTTTAGTGGAGTTCTTAATTCATATTTCTCGACGAATGGTTCCGGTAATTCTCTATTGATGCCGCCAGGAGAGATTGCATTGACCCTTATTTCGGGGGCAAGTGTTGTTGATAACCACTTAGTTAACTGGATTAAGCCTCCTTTTGATGCTGAGTAAGCTGCAGGATTGCCCATCTCTGTATCCTCATATAAAGACCAGTCTGGTCCTAAAAACCCATAGATAGAGGCGATATTTATGATACTGGCATTACCAGCCTTTTTTAGTTCTGGCGCAAGATCTCTAGAAAAATGGAAGATCGATGTCAAATTCACCTCAATTGCCCTTCTCCAGGTATCAAGAGATTGTTTATCGTAAGTTGATGTCCAACCGGGTAAGTCTGTTCCACCTCCAAAGGCAGCATTGTTGATTAAAATCGATAGATTTTTTGATTTAGATTTAATTATCTCCATTGATTCAGATCTTGAGCTCTCATCCTCCAAATCGCACTCAAGAGTAATAACATTGATCTTAGGTGAGATTTGACGTATCTGATCATCAATTTTTTCAAAACTTGAGTTTGGTTTATCAAGTAATATTAAATCGGCACCCAGCTCAGCAATTGTTTTAGAAATATGGAAACCGAATCCACCAGTTGAACCAGTTACTATCGCAGTCCTTCCACTTAAATCAATTAACTCTTTTATTGACCTTGTTTCCATAATTGAAACGGTAAATAATTTTATTACAAACCATATTCTATCCTTTTAAATCTATGTGAGGATTATTTTTTCTAGATTCTAGTATTGCTTCTTAGTTTTTCATACAAATCCAAACAATCATCAAAGAGAGCTTGATCATAGCTGGACTCTATTTGCTTGATAGACTCTTTAAATTGATAATTAGTTTTCTCATCTAGATCGACTAGTTTTTTTAGATTTTGCCATGTGCTCTTATCGCTACATAAAGATTCGTAACAGACCAAATAGATGTTTCGTTGCTCATGAGCTATTTCCATTATAGCGTGATATGAAAGCAACCATTGCTCTAACCAATGATCTAGCTCAGATGGATTATCATATTTTAAATTAATTGATTCTAACTCTTTGTAACATGGTCCAAATTCAGTGTGTCCAATTAATTGCATATACTCCTTGATGAAAGGGTCTTTTATAGATTCGTCAATAAATTTAGTATGTTGAAAAAACAATGAGTTTGAATGCTGCAAAGGATGCCTAAATGGAATAAGCACAATGGAATCAGGAAATGAGTTAGAGATTAATTTAAGTCTTCTGATATTTTGATTATTCTTGCTTAAATATCTAGACAAATTATTTTTATATAGAACTGATTTTATATATTTCTCAAACTTAATAATCGTTGAATCTTCATAATCATTAAAGGTCATCCAAAATACTTCTTCGAAAGCCTCAGGAGAATCAGTTGAAACTATAATTCCATCATTGTGTGCTCTCTCCATATTTTTATCATGCGTTTTGAAAGGTGTTATTTTTGTCCAAAAATTCGGAGCCAAAATAAATGGCATATCATCGTAAGATAAGGATGCAAACTCATTTGAAGAGTGCAGAGAATTCAATAATATTGTTGTTCCAGAGCGAGCTAGTCCAGTGATAAAAATATGTTTACCAACATCAATATCTTTGACAAAGATTTTTTGCTCTATATCAAACATTGTTTCTCTTATTAGCATTGATGAAAGCGCTAACCTATGGAGAAATTTCTGCATTGGCGAGTAATTATTCATTCTTAAAAAACCTTCTTACTCTAAAATTATGCAGACGATAAAAAGAATTAAATGATGCATCAAATATTATGAACTCTTCTTTTTATCTCTGGATTTTTTTATAGCTCTTTTGATTGGATAATATATCACTCCAAAGATTGCTAGTAGTATCGCTCCCACAATTCCAAAAAAAGCAGCCAACACACCGCCGCCCATTCCAGGTCCAACATAAGCATAAAGGCTAACTGGATAAAAGAAAATCATTCCTGTTAGAATTCCGAGCCTAATCAGCTTTTGCATCACATCCTCTCATTTCTTTGATTTTTTCGATTTGATTTTTTTGGTAAATAACTCTAGACCATGCAACTCTATAAACGTTTCCATCTTCTCCAGCATTAACATGTTGCCATCTAAAGTCCCCATTTGCATCAAAATATACCGTTCTCCCATAATTGGTCTCCTCTATAAATAGATCGCCATTTGGAAGTATTTCTGACCTACCTTCAGTAGCTGATTTTATTCTATGCTCGTCGGTTGATGCCTTGAGGTATTTGGAGTATGCATTCGTTGCAAAGTTATAAATTACTACATCGCTGAAGCCATCGACGATAGAGGCTTCAAAGTAATCCTTACTGTTATTATTAAATATACTTATGGTCTCATTATCCAAAAAATCTACATCATGCTGATGATAAAATTGACCTGCTCCAGTCCAAATTACTTCATTTGTACTCGGTCTGTATTGAACAATCATTGATTGATGCCTCAGAGACAGAAATAAATCTCCCTTCTTCCAATATTCTGAATCAGAAAGAGCAGGTTGAATATCATTTAAGTGAATTGGATCAGTTATAAATTCATCTTGATCGCCAACTGAAAAGAGTAAATATGACATATCGTTTTCTATGAATATTTCACTCACTGATTTTTGATAAATGATTTCGCCTTCAGGCGAAATTTTTGTTATTGCATCATCATAAAAATTCTCAAACGCAGAACCAACAATGTCAGGAGATATCTTGGTTGGAAACATTCGTGTTGGTATCCAGTAATTTCCTTCACTATCTGATTCTATTGAATGATGAAAGTTCTCTTCTTGGTTGAGCCAAACCAGATCGCCGCAATGATCAATCTTCATTAAAGGAGTATAGTTTCCATGAAGAATTATGCTGCCATCAGAATTTAGATAGGGGTGCATGATTAAATATCTTTGCTCAGATCTGTCCCTTATGAGGTCTTGAAATTCCTCTTTTCTTAGATCTGTTTTTGAGTGCGCCTCGCTTATGTCTGGATTCCATGTATGGATTACGCTGAAATCAGTTAAATCAACAAGCTCGATAACTGATTCACCTAGAGTGCTATTGTATCTAGAAAGAAGCATGTATCCATCCTCTTCCAGTGGTTTACCTGTGAATCCAGCATCTTTATAAAATGGCCTAGGTGTGGACCATATATTTCCTGATAATTTCATTGAATCACCAGACAATAGAAACATGATTATTTCTTCAGGCACTCTGACCATCTTTACAATTGGATCAGTCATAAATTCTATAGATAACGAGCCGACCGATGTCCTGCCTTCTATTCCTTGCCTCACAAGCACGCCAAAAGCATAAGTAACTAAGAGAAAAACCATAATTACCAGATACAAAATCCAAATCTCAATTTTTTTAAACATATCAATTAATCATAAAAAATATTGCTATGAAACTGGATATTTAAGTTCCCATTTTCCTGTTTCATCTTTTCTCCATATGTCCTTATTCCTAAACTTTTCTACAACTTCCCAGAACTCATCTTCACTTACATTATGAAATCTTAAGAAATCTTGAAAATATTCGATCGGAAACTGATCCCTCAAATTATTCACAATTTCTACAGCCTCGTCCCTTGTCATTTCATCATTCCAAAGATCATAGCAGGTTTGATCTGTTGATCTCCAAAAACCAAACTTAATATACTTTAGCCAAATATTGATTTCACATAACTTCTCATCCATATTGTCATAATCAATATAGTTTCCAGAAAGTGGTCCATCTTGACGATTCTTGAAGCCCATTTTCTTGACAATCTCATACTGCTCTCTTCCATTCCAAAAATGAAAATGTCCAAGATAGATACTAGATAAAACTTTTCCATCTGGGCCTTTAAGGTCAGGATACCGATAAAAGAATGTGTCCCGGAAGGTAATATCATTATCTAGAAAGTTATCTATGGTTTTGTCTTTGATCAGGTCATTTTTATCAATATCAGAAGCATCGGCTTTACTCAGCTTGGTTTGAATACCGCCAAATTCAAACGCAACATCTTCGCCCCAAACTACCAAAGGTATGTCATAAATCTTAGCGATATTGGTCACTCCACCAAATATTGCCATGTGCTCGGACCAATTTGGCTCTCCTTGGCTAATAAAAGTTTTTTTTCTAATTGCCTTGTAAACACTTGGCTTGAGTGAAACTTTGATAATGTCAAGATCCACAGATTTAACCATTTGATTGAGGTTATGGATACCCTCGGTGGTAGGAATATGAGCTCCAATGACACAACAAAGAACCTTTAGACCATATTGAGCTTGCATTGTATAAGCTTGATACCAACCATTTTTACCACCACTGACAGGAACTAAACAATCATATGTGCTGCTATTTGATTCTCTAATCTTATCGCACATTTCTCTGAGTTCACGATCTCTCTGATCCCAATCAATTTCTCTCTTGTATTCTTGTGATCGACATGCATTGCAATAACCTCTCTCATCAAGTGTGACCCCTGGTTTTGTGTCTGGCATTACACATTTACTGCAATAATTCATCTCAACCCTCTATGGCTTTAAAATTTTCTTCATCTATATATTGTCTACCCATCAATATATAGCCCAGAGCAGGATCTTCATCTTCAAGTAAATCAGTTTGCTTATATTCTCTGGGATCATTTGCTTCTAGGCGGTTATCATCGATCATTTTCTGTATATGATCGTCCTCAATTTTGGATTCTATGACATATTCTCCTTCTGGCGTCTTTTTCCAAACTTTAGGATTTCTGTGCCGATCTATAATCTCATAGAAGCGATCCTTATCCATATCTAACCAATCAAGAAATAGCTCTAGGCTCTTTTTAGGAATCATGCCATCATATTTATTTGCAAACGCTATACCTTCCTCTCTAGTCATTCTCTTAAGACGTATATCTCTACATGCATGGTCAGTAGCCTTTCCATAGCCATGCTTGAGATACTTTATGTAGTCATGAACTCCGGACTGATTCCAACAGTAAATACTTTCATATGTATTGAAGGTTAGCTCTTCCTGCTTTGTTTCATAACCATATTTTTCAATCATATCCTCAGATTGCTTTTGGGCATCCCACCTTAGGAAATTCCCTAAATATAGACCCCTAACTCTTGATTTTTCTAGCTGAGCATCAGAAGGATAGACAAATGGCTGTATATCCTGCTCCGTAAGTCCCATTTTTCCGAGAAGAAGTTCTTCAGCATCGATACCTCTAAGCGAGTGTTCCTTTCTTACTTTCTTGGACATTTCAACATTATCATAATGAGAAAACATTCCCACTTGATCAAGCCATCCATTTACACCCCATATGACCAGAGGAATCTTGAACTTAGTTGCAACTTGAACAGGGAAAGTTTGATTGCCTGCATTCACATGCCAGTAGATATCTCCAAGTTCCTCAAAAGCTATCCTAGTCACACGTTTTACAATAGATGGGCTTACAGTTTGAATGAGATGATCACAGTCCAATTTTGTAAGAAGTCTGGCTAGGTTTCTTATACCTACCTTTGTATTAAAATGAGTATTGTAGGTCACAAGTAGGGGATTCATGCCAAACTTGTTTTTTAATATATCAACAACAAAAAAAGAATCGGTATTACCAGAAACAGGAATAACACAGTCAAAGAAGTGATTCCCCCTATTCTTGTATTTCTGAAGAATCTCTTCAAACTGACCTATCTTTTCATCCCAGTTGATAATGTCCTTTTCTTCATGAACAAAGCATCCACTGCATAATCCACTCTCATCGATATAAATACCTAGGGGGTGATGTTCAGAATACAAGCATCTTTTGCAAAATTTAGTCATGCTATTTTACACAGGCCTCCCTATAGTATCTTCCTCAAAATTTTCATAAGTTGCCTCTGAATTCAATCTGATATTAATTCCTTTCTTTTTCATATAAGCCTTCGCTGCGATCGTACTGTGCTCTGTGTGCTGAAAAATATTTGCAGCTGCGACAGATTGACAATTGCCCCTTTCAATCCCATCAACAAAATGGGTAACATTACCAACTCCTCCACATGCAATTACTGGCATTGATACAATTGATGTAACCCTATTTAATAAGTCAATATCATATCCGAGTCTTGAACCATCTCTATCAATAGAGTTAATCAATATCTCTCCAACTCCAAGATCCTCTAGTTCTTTTGACCACTCTGTAATGGTCTTCTCTGAATTAATACTCCCATTTCTATAAAAACAATAATATTCATCTCCTATTTTTTTTGCATCTACAGAAGCTGTGATAGTCGAACTACCAAATATTTCAACAGATTTTCGTACAAAATTTTGATCAGTATAAGCAGCCTCATTAATCACAATCTTATCTGCTCCAGACCTTAAAGTTTTCGTGACCTGATCAATGCTTCTTATTCCGCCACCAACACTGAGTGGAATAAAACATTCTAAACACGCCTTCTCAACAATATCTTGTCTGGGCCCTCTATTCTCTTTAGAGGCATCGATGTCTATAATTATTATTTCATCTACATCCCAATTAACAAAAAATTCAATAGCCATCTTTACGTTTCCAATTGGTAAGTATCTCTCAAAACCAAGGCTCTGAACTATAAGTTCTCCCTTGAGTACGATTACAGGTATCAGTCTATTCTTTAACATTAGGACCCAATCAGGTTTTTTATTGAGTTATCGAGGAGCTTTAATCCATTTAAATAGCTTTTTTCTGGATGAAATTGGAATGCAATCATGTTGTCTTTTTTAATTGCGGCAGCAAAATTAATTCCATATTCACAACTGGCAAGGATATCTTCTTCATCACAGTCAGCAAAATAACTATGCACAAAATAAAAATTATCATCCTTGTCAATTCCATCAAATATTTCAGATTTTTTATCAAACAAGATCGTGTCCCATCCCATATGAGGTACCCTAAACTCTTTCTCAAGGTTAAATCTCAGAACTTCTCCTTTTATCCATCCAAGGCCTTTTGCTCCTTTTCCCTCATATGAATATTCTAGAAAAAGCTGCATGCCCAAGCATATTCCTAAAATTGGTTTTTTCATTTCAATCACATGCTGATTAAGTGGCTCAATCATTCCTCTATTTTTAAGATTATTCATAGCATCAGTGAATGCTCCAACACCTGGCAGTATTAAAACATCTGAACTATCAACGGTTTTAGCTGTATCTACTAACTTAATATTTTCATAGCCCAAATGCTTAAGCGCATTGAAGACTGACATTATATTTCCCATGCCATAATCAACTACACCAATCTTACTGTTCATTTCATTATTCTTTTGTAGATTCATCATATTCCATCAACAGCTTTGCAAGCTTAAAATCAAACTCTGAATCAATATCTAGGGCTCTATCCTCAGGAACGATTATTGCTCCAACTTTACCTTCAAATAGACTATTTGAGTTAAGAATATACTCTGTTTTAAATGCATATGCCACAGTTGTTATGTCGAATGCAGAAGGAGTGTCTTGCCTCCTTTGAATATCATCTTTTGAACTCAGCATAAGTCTTGCATAATTATTCTCATCAATGGTAATCATATTAAACATGGGATGCCTCTTTGCAGGAGTTATAGTTATTACAGCATCAAAATCATGTTCAATAATTTTTTTGAGGCAAGCATTGATATCTTTGTCATTTCTCATTGGGCTTGTGCAAGGCAAATCAATAAAGATATCTGGAATGTTTGAGCTTTCTTTGAAGAATTCCATTGCATGTTTGTAAGTAGGCCACATCGCAGCATTGTCTGAAGCTAGCTCTTCTGGCCTTATAAATGGAATGTTTGCTCCTAAGCTTTCAGAAATAATTGCAATTTCTTCATCTTCTGTTGAAACAAAAAGATAATCGATGAATTTATTTTGTAATGCAGAATCAATCGAATATGAAATTAGTGGCCTATCATTTAATGTTCTTATATTTTTTCTTTTTACACCTTTCGATCCTCCGCGAGCAAATATTCCAGCAAAAATCTTGATTTCTCTGAGTTTCTTTTCTACAGATTTATTCATACATCAATTAGTTTTCATTCTTAGCAGTAATTATTAATTTGATAAGCTCTCTGGATTCCAGTAAGGATGGAGAAACTTCTATATTTTTCTCTATACAGGATAAAAAATATTCCATTTCTGCAACATACATATCATTACTTTCACAGTCGGCACCATCAAATAATTCAACATTCTGGTAATTGCTATAATCAAAAAATTTAACTGTTCTATTGAGCCCATCCCAAGTTAATTTTCCTTCGCTTCCAAAGACCTCACATGTTCTCTTACTTGTTCTACTAAAGAAATCGAGAGAAACCTCAGCTATAAATTCCTTTTTTAAATCATTTTTATACTCCAACAAAAGAAAAGCATAATCTTCAACATCTAAATCAAGAAACTGTAACTTTTTAGTAGTAGAAAGCTTTAGATTTCCTTTGCCAAATATCCACATAAGATAGTCCAACTCATGACTCAGTTCTAGTAATACACCTCCTCCTAGATCATTATTGGCGGAAACAGTTTTTTTAAAGTCTATCTTTGGCCTCCAGCTAGGAAGATATGAGTAGCACTCTGACCTAATTCTTAGAACATCTCCAATAATGCCTTCTTCAATTGCGTGTTTAAATGAGATCATTGATCTACAGAATCTGAGCGGATAACCGACCATAGCTTTTATTGATCGCTTTTTAACCTCCATTTGCAAAAGATCAATATCATCAAGATTATTTGAAAGAGGCTTCTCAATGAAAAGATGAATGCCTTGTTTTGCAAAAAAAAGAGCTGATTTTATATGAAATGGTGAGGGATTACATATTATTACATAATCTGGATTCGATTCGATTGCTTCATTTTCATTGGTAAATACATTTTCTATTGAGATTTTTTCTTTTAGATTATTTTTTTTAAAATTCCCTTTCTCTCTAGTTAATAGAGAAACCTCAGCACTCTCATCTATTAATTTAATATTTTCAATATGCCTCTGAGCAATTTTTCCACTTCCAATTACTAGAAAATTCATTTTGATTTGTTATTAAAATCTTGTCTTGCTTTCTTAAAATCATCAATTTCTCCAACATCCATCCAATATTCATGAATAGGAAAAACAAAAACCTTACTCCCTTTGTTTACCAGAGTTTGAAGAAAATCAGTCATATCAAACTTCATCTTCATATTGTCTAATTGTCCTAAGATACTTGGGTCTAGAATATAAATTCCTGCATTGATTAGATAGTTTGATTTTGGTTTTTCTTCAATAGTTTCCAAGAAAGAGTCTTTGTGACTTATGACACCATATGGAATAATTTGCTCAAGTTGCCTTGCGCAAATCGTTGCTTTCGCACCAGATTGGAGATGAGCATCAAGCATACTTCTGAAATCAACAGTGGTGACAAGATCTGAATTTAATACTAAAAAAGGAAGTCCATTGAATCTACTTTGATCCAGTAATCTTAGAGATCCTCCAGTTCCAAGTGGGCTATCTTCTTCTATATAGTCAATTTCAATTCCCCAATCAGAACCATCTTTAAAGTAATCCTTTATCATTTCAGCTTTATAGTGAATTGATATGATTATTTTCTTAAATCCATTGAGCGATAAATTTTGAATTAGCTTCTCAAGTAAGGGACCATCCTCAATTGATAAAAGAGGTTTTGGAGTTTCGTCAGTCATTGGTTTTAGTCTCTTCCCAAAGCCCCCTGCCATAATTAAAACTTGGTTCTCATTTGTATCGAGCTTCGTCAAACTATGGATTGTTTCTAAACCAACTAATGTTCCTTCAGAGTCCAAAAGAGGAATGGCAAGAAGATTTTTATCTGTCATTATTTTCAGGAGTTCATTTTCAGACATTCCATATTTTCCAACGACAGGATTAATTCTCATAATTTCTGATATAGGCAAATCAAGATCATTATCATTGATCATTGATCTCCTAAGATCTCCGTCTGTGACTGTACCTAGTAATTTTTTTTCTTGATCGATAACTAAAAGAATTCTTGCAGAGCTATCACCGATGATATTCATTGCATTCTTGATGGATAGACTTTTTCTTATAGTTACATTCTCAATATTAATGGACATATATTTTTACCTTTTTTGGATGAAATTAGATGATTCTGCTATATCATCAAAGACAATAGATCCAGCTGCAATGGTAGAGTTTTTTCCTATTCTAATATTATTAATTATTGTGCTGCCTGCACCAACAAATGTGTTGCTTCCTATGGAGACATTGCCACTTATTACAGTTCCAGGAGCTAAATGACAAGAATCCCCAATAGCGCAGTCATGATCTATTGATGCAGACGTATTAATTATTGTATCTTCTCCGATAATCACATTTGGTTGAATTACAGCTCCGGCCATAACTTGAACTCCTTCTGAGAAATTGGTCTCTCTGGCTATAATTGCTCCTGGATGGATCACACTTAGAAATTGATATCCTAAATCTCTGTAGGCTTTTGAAAGATCTGATCTAGATGAATTGCCTGGCATTTGACCAACGGCATTTACTAAAGGCATTGATCTTGTACTCATATCATTTAATAGATCCTCTTCTCTAATAACTGGTATATGATCAAAAAGACATTTTTCATCTCGCTTCTTATCAATAATTCCAATAACTTCAATTTTTCGAAGAAGAAGTATATCAATCAGTACATTACAATGTCCTCCTGATCCTAAAATGATTGTCTTATTTTTTGTCTTATTCATCGATTTGCTCATCGGGCATATATTCTTTTTTGCTTTTTACTCCAATCAAATCCCAAAATAAAAAAGGACTCATGCCATCTCCAGGTCTTTTAGTAGTTAGATTATCATCAGTAAAATATTCACCCTGTCTGATTATGCTCTTAGCAACAATACTTTTTGTTGCTAGGTTTTTGTTTTCTAATTCTTCTTTTGATGGTGATTTTGATCTACTGCCCAGCATTAGCTCTACTTTCCTAATGCTACTAACTAGATTAATCAATTGATTTGGTTCCAGTGAAGCTTTGTGATCTGGACCTTCAAGTGTATTGTCCAATGTAAAATGTTTTTCAATTATTTCTGCTCCCATAGCTGAAGCTGCTATTGAAGCCTCTGTTCCTAAAGAGTGATCTGAATATCCAACAGGCATCTCGAACTCCTCCTTCAATGTAAATAAAGCCATTAGGTTCAAAGAATCGATTGGTGCAGGATACTGTGATGTACAATGAAGAAGAGTAATCTTTTTCCTTAACTCGTTCTGAATATCTTTAGACTTAATGACTTCTCTGAAGCTTTTGATAGATGGCTTCATATTTGTCTTACTAAATCCAAACGCTATAGCAGAAATGGCCTGATGTATTTGTTTTAAAGAGGACATTCCTGTTGAGAGAATGATTTTATTTCCAGTAGCGCCATGCTTGATTAAAAATGGAGCATTATTTAACTCTCCTGATGGTATCTTGTTTTTCTTCATCCCTACTTCATGAACTAAAAAATCAAGACTATCCTCATCGAAAGCAGTTGACATGAATTCAATTTCTTTTGAGCTACAATATTCATTAAGCTCCAAATGAAGATCCCTAGATAGTTCAAGTTTCTTAAGCATATCAAACTGATTTTTTGATGATCTATCATTCTTGATCTGATATTCAGTTTTTGGTGTGTTCTTAGACACTAATTTTTCTGTATTAAATGTCTGGAATTTAACTGCATCAACTCCTGCCTTTGAGGCAGTGTCAATCATTTCCATGGCAATATCCCTACTACCATTATGATTAACGCCTATTTCTGCAATAATAAAAATTTCACTCATGATTAGAGTCTTTAAATTGGACTACTTGGTATGCTGACTACTCTGTCGAATAACCATGAAGTATTTAATAAACCACCAAATTTAATACTATTTGGTAAATTAAGTTCATGTATTGGTCTCCAAAGAGGTCTGGTTCCTATTCCATTATCATTAGTTAATTTAAGGAAGTCATCTCTCTCTTCTTGGTTATCGAATAAGATTGAATTCAGCCAAAAATTTGCTTTAGTTCCATCTCTTTCATTAATGAAGTTAAAGGAATTCCTATCGCACCAGTTTTTATATTTGTGAGCTAATTTTCGCTTTGATTCTAGTTTTTCATTCAAATTTTCTAATTGTCCCAATCCCAAAGCAGCATTTATGTTTGGCAATCTGTAGTTAAATCCTACTTGATCATGCTCCCATGACCATCCCTTCATTACTCTTGCTGTAGTTGTGATATGCTTTGCCATTTCATAGATTCCTTCATCATTTGTAAGAATCATGCCGCCTCCACCTGTAGTTATTACTTTATTGCCATTGAAGCTCAGGGCACTCATTAAACCATTTGAGCCTGTATGCTGGTTTAATTCATAACTACCAAGAGACTCTGCTGCATCCTCTATTAATGCAATATTAAATTTGTTACATATTTCTTTTATTCTATTTGTATCAGCTGGAAAGCCGAGTGTATGCATTGGCATACATGCTCGAACTATTTTTTTATTTTGTTTATCCCAAGTATATCCATCATCTCTTAATTCGCAGTTATGAAATAGATATTCTTCAAGATGATCAGGCGATAAAGACATTAAATTTCTATCCACATCTATGTAAACTGGAGTTGCATTGCAATAATGAATGGCATTTGTTGTAGCAACAAAACTCAGTGATTGTGTAATCACAAAATCATCATCGCAAACTCCAGCTAGCTTCAGAGAACAGTGCAGTGCAGCCGTACCATTAACGGTTGCTACTGCGTATTTGATTTTTGTGAAATCAGCAATATTTTTTTCAAATTCATCAACAAATACCCCTACACTTGAAACATAAGTGGATGCTAATGCATCCTCAATATATTTTCTTTCTTGATCGCCAAAAGATGGTTCATGTAGAGGAATGAATTCGTCTGTCTTATAAATACTTTTAACAAAGTGAATGAAACTATCAGACATTGTATATATTGTGTTTATACAATTTTAGATTCTCAGCCTTAGTAAACCACTCTATTGTTTTCTTGAGACCTTCATGAAGGCTATATTTTGGAGAATATTCTGTCACTTTTTTTATTTTAGTAGCGTCACAAAATAATCTGTGTACTTCTGATTTTTTTGGCCTGATTCTTTTAGAATCTGAAACTATTTTAACATCGGCATTCATTATTTCCCTTATTATATTGAATGTCTCTTCTATGCTGATTTCTGAATTTGAACCTACATTAAATGTTTCACCTATAGATTGCTCGTTGTTAATTAGGGAAATAAAACCATCGCATGTATCTTCAACATAGTTAAAATCTCTAGTTGGTGTGACGTCCCCTAATTTAATATTTTTTTCTCCACTTGCAATCTGAGAAATTATATTTGGAATAACAGCTCTCCCTGATTGTCTTGGTCCATAAGTATTGAATGGCCTAATAATTGAGAGCGGCAAGTCAAAAGCATTATAAAAACTCATAGCCATTGAGTCAGCTGCAATCTTGGATGCACTGTAGGGAGACTGTGGTTGCATTGGATGGCCCTCATCGATTGGAACATATTGAGCTGTGCCATACACTTCACTTGTTGAAGTATGCACGACTTGCTTAACATTATTATTTATCGCTGCATGACAGATATTAACAGTCCCGATTATATTAGTATCAATATAACTGTCTGGAGCAGCATATGAGTATGGAATTCCAATAAGTGCAGCAAGGTGAAATACAATATCAACATCTTTACACAAGTTAGTACAAAATGTTTGATCTCTTATATCGCCTGAAATAATTTCGATGCTATCCTTGCAATGCACATCTTCTAGCCACCCCCAATTATTGAGAGAATTATATTGAGATAATGCTCTAATATCATGGCCCAAATCAAATAACTTTTCAGACAAATGAGAGCCAATAAAACCGTCTGCACCAGTTACTAGTATTTTCATTATGAATTAGCAATATACCAATCAATAGCCTCCTGAAGGCCTTGATTAATGTTATGTGTTGGCTTATATCCAAGATATTTTTCTGCTTTTTCAATTGATCCTTGTGAATGCCGAACATCTCCATCTTGAAATTCTCTGTATTCTGGTGGCTGAATATCCAGCTCATGAATTTTTCTTTTCAAATTAGATGAAATCATCTGAAATAGATCTAATAAACTCGTATTATCGTTATTAGCGATGTTATAAACCTTATTTACAGCATCATTATTTGATGTAATCGCAGATAAAATATTTGCTTGAATAACATTTTCAATATAACAGAAATCTCTTGTCGTTTTTCCGTCACCATTAATATGTATTTTTTCATTGTTTATAATTGACGAGACCCATTTTGGTATTACTGCAGCATAGGCCCCTTCTGGATCTTGCCGTTTACCAAAGATATTAAAATACCTTAACCCTATTGAGTCTAAACCATAATTGGTGGAAAAATTCTTAGAGTAAATCTCATTTACTGACTTTGTGACAGCATATGGACTAAGTGGATTCCCTGTCTTAGATTCAACTTTAGGAAGGTCTGGATGATCCCCATAAATCGAGCTTGAAGATGCATATACAAATCTTTTTACAGAGTTATCCCTAGACGCAACTAGCATATTTAAGTGGCCATTGATATTTGCATTGTGTGTACTGATAGGGTCTGAAACTGATCTTGGAACTGACCCCAATGCTGCTTGATGAAGAACATAGTCAATGCCGCTACATGCATTTTGACATGCTAATAAATCGGTCACATCTGATTTAATAAATGTAAAACTTTTATCGAGAATGCTTTTATCAAAGTTACTTTTTACGTCTTCTATATTACTCAAATGGCCAGTACTCAGGTTATCCATGCCAATTACTTTCTGATTCAGCATTAGAAGCTTTTCAATTAAATTAGAACCTATAAAACCAGCAGCACCTGTTACTAGCCAAGTGAATGAATTTACACTTAAGAATTCAATTGCATCCTCATAGGAATTAATATTCATAGAATTAAAGCCTCCCATCTACAATATTTCTATCTAACAAGTGCTTCATGTCAAATATTACATTTTTATCAGTGCAAAATTTCACAATCGACCCATCAGAGTAGCTCTTGAATTGATCGTGTGCAACAGCCAAAATTAACGCATCATAATACTTTTCTTTAGGCTTATCTTCAATTTCAATATTATGCATTCTCGTAACATCAGATTTATCAACCCATGGATCATAAATATCGACATGACAATTATTTTCCTTCAAATGCTGATATAGATCAACGACCTTAGTATTTCTAAAATCTGGACAATTTTCTTTGAAAGAAAATCCTAAGATTAATATTTTTGAGTTCTCAATCTTGATGCCTTTTTGATTCATTAAAGATATGGTTTGATCTGCTACAAATTTGCTCATATGCTCATTCGTCTCTCTACCAGCAGTAATCATTCTTGCTTCAATGCCAATTTGCTTTGCTTTGTATGTTAGGTAATGTGGATCCACTCCGATGCAATGACCTCCAACTAGCCCAGGCTTATATTTATGAAAATTCCATTTCGTGCCAGCCGCGTTCAAGACTTCTTCTGTATCAATATTTAGCTGGCTAAATATAATCGATAACTCATTAATCAGTGCGATATTTACATCTCGTTGAACATTTTCAATCACTTTTGCTGCCTCGGCAACCATTACACTTGTTGCCGAGTATGTTCCAGCACTTATTATCGATGAGTATATATCATCAATCTTTTTTGCAATTAAAGGGGTGGAACCAGAGGTAATTTTCTTTATATCAGTAATTCTGTGATTCCTATCGCCTGGATTAATTCTCTCGGGGCTGTATCCATAAAAAAAATCTTTATTAGAAATCTTGCCAGATTTCTCTTCTAGAATTGGTACACATACTTCCTCTGTTAGCCCTGGATATACTGTAGATTCATATACTACAATATCATCGTCATCTAAGCATCTTCCAACAATTTCACTGGCTTCTTTTAGAGCGGTTAAATCTGGTTGATTTTTTGAATCTATAGGGGTTGGAACAGTAACTATGAAGAAATTTGATTCTCTTATCTCCTTTTCTAAAGTTGTGAATTTAAGACTGCTTGCCGACTTAAGCTCATCTTCTGTTACCTCATTTGTTGAATCAATTCCTTTCTTTAACTCCTCGACTCTATTTTCATTAATATCAAATCCAACTGTTTTGAAATTCTTACCAAACTCAGTAGCCAATGGAAGTCCAACATAGCCTAGACCAATAATTGCTATTTTTAGATCACTCTTATAATTCATTTTTTCTGGAGATTTTTAAAATAATTTAATCAGTTATTAGGAATTATATCTTGGTAAATTCCTAAGATTTGAGTGTTTCGATATATTCATCCAAGAACGAAATACTTACACCAAAAATATTGATCAATATCCCAAAAAAATATGTAATTAAGAAGCCAATAAATGCTCCAATAATCACTAATTGAGTTTTATTTGGGCTGTGTATGCCTCCCGGAGTTATCGCTGGGTCGATTACTTCAAAGACATATTCCTCCCGAACACTTGCTAACATTTTGTTTTTGGTCTGCTCCTCTATGAGTGAGAACAAGAACTTCTGGGCATTTGCAATATTAGTCTCATTTATTTGGTCTTCAAGAAATCCGATACTTTTTTCTGTTTCAAGTATTGTTTTATTTCTAGAGTAATCATTTAGTCTTTGTATTGATTTATTTGCGAGATCAGATGCAATTGATGGATCAGACATCTCAAATAAAATTAAGTAAAGGTCACCCTTTGGCCTAACCGACATACTTTTATAATATTTTGAATATCCTTCTTGAATTGATGGAGGAGGACTAACCTTCCATGACTTATTCTCACTATCCCAATCATCGCTGAATAAAAGTGGAAGAAGATTTTCCTCAGCTATGAATTTTTCTATAAATTGTCTTGATTTGAATATTTCTATTTGAGTTCTCACTGGATCTGGACTATCGACTTGAACTCCAGCCAATGCAGCAAGGCCACCTAAACTTGAACTAAGTTGTGAGGTACTATTTTTTTGATCTGCTTGAACAACTAGTGCTGATGCTTGATATGTTGGTGTTAATGCTAGTGAGTATATCAATCCGAGCAGACCAAACGCCATAGTTGCAGTCAAAATTAATTTTCTAAAGTCATAAAAGGCCTTCCATAGATCTTCTAACTCTATTCCGTCAATATCTTTATTTTTATTCATTAGAATCTTTATTCACATTCTAGAAGCTATTTACAGCAGCTGCAGCTAGAGCCATCTGATAAATTATTTGAGTCACTTCAGTTGTAGCTTTAATTGTACTGAAAGGCTGCACTTGAAGAGGAACAACAATGGTGTCTCCTTGCTCCAGGCCATTCACTTTTCCTCTAAAGAAACCAGATGCTCCCATTTCAGATGGTGAAATTATACTTCCATCTGCCTTTACTAGATATATATTCCCTGAGTCAGCGAATGAGTTAACTCCACCACTGAAGCTTATATAGTCTTGAATTGTTAAATCATCCCTAAATACATGTGCATTTGGCACATATACCTCGCCTATGACCGAAACTGTCTGCTGGGTCTTGGGTATATGTAATGTGTCGCCATCTTGAAGTATAAGATCAGCCTCATTTCCACTAAGTATCGCATCCATATCAATCACTAATCTACCTAATGCTTCTGCACTTGTTGAGTCATCTACTAATAGAGAGGTGAGTTGTTCTATGGCAGAGCCGCTCAATGAGTCTTGTCCAAGACCACCAGACTGGCTAGATAAAACAATTTTCCTTTTCAATTCACTCCTAGCTTCAGATAATCTTTTTTGTTCAGCTTCTTTCAAAGCTTTTCTCTGAAGCTTTGCTGCCTTTGGATAGGCATATTGTGTCAAACCGCCTGCCCTTTTTATCAGTTCTGTCAACGTTTGATTTTCTGAGATCGGGTATTCTCCTTCAAAGTAAACCTCTCCTGTGATCTTCACTGTCTTAAACGCAGAAGTTATTTCTTTGATATTAATAACATCATCTTCACTCAGTCTTTTACTCATTGAATTCTGATCAGATAGAGATGCTATTGTATTAAACACTGAAGTTTTTTTATCACTTCGATTAGTTCTATTGAGTTCAACTTCAGCTTCATATGTAGAATCCTTAAGTCCTCCTGCAGATTTTATTGCATCACTCAAATCCATACCATTAGTAAGGGGATATTCTCCTGGAAAATGAACATTTCCTAAGACTCGGACAACCTTTCTTTTATTATCTGGTCCAATTTCTCTATTGATCACCTGTAGTATTGGATCGAGCAGCTGTTTTCTACATATTGATGTAATATCTTTACCTATTAGGTTCTGATCATCATTTTGTGAAGTCCTAATTCTCTCATTTTCAACTTCTTTCTGAAGAGCAACAATCTCAGCTGGCGAATTAATTTTTTCTAGCTCTTCAATTGGCAAAGATTTTTTTGCTCTAAATCCAGATTGTTCTATTATCCTGACTGCAATACTCTCAGGTAAAGTACAATAGTTATAGACAGAGTATTCATAGTATCTTCTCATTGGCTCAGTATTATTAAGATTTTGATTTTGTGAACTTCTAGCCCTCGTTGGGCTCAAGAGAGAATTTGTCTTTTCAACACTTAATGTTTCCTCCATTAAGGATTTTCTCAATTGAGTAAGCGAGGTCCATTCATCTACAAGCACAAGCTGATTATTTTCATCAAATTGATATTCATCCAGTATCATCTTTGTAGTGATTTGCTCTGGCTTCAAAAGACTTGGTAACAGAATAATATGATCCCTATTTTTAATTATCGGATCATCTATATTAATTTCTTTGTCAAGATTGCTTATATCAACTTGAATATATTCGTGTTGTTGATTTTCTGCAGTCTCTCTCATTATTAAAACGTAACTCAAATCTGTCATCGAAAGAAGTTTGTCCTTTGTTATGAGATCTGAAACTCTCATTCCTTCATTCCACGCATATAAACCTGGTTGCTGAACATGGCCAGATAATAGAACCACGTCATTTATCATGTTAGTGACTGATGGAACATTCACAACATCGCCATTAGTAATTTCAAATTTGCTATTTGCATTGGCCATGCTCTTCTTCAAAAGCCTATAAGAATTTGATTTTCTATCAATTCTTTCTATTTCAAGCTCTGATGAGGCTTTTGGTTTTAAATTTCCAGCAAAGCGAATTAAATCTTTAAGTTCGTCACCCTTCTTAAGTTCATATATTCCAGGTCTTGAAACTTCTCCTTTTATTGCAGCTGTTTTTTCTATGGGAGAAATAAAAATAACATCATTTTGCATCAATCTTTTATCTTTACTGGTATCGCCATTCAATAGCAAGTCATAAAAATCGAACTCTGTAATAGTTGCCCCATTTCTTTTTAGTTTTATATTGCGAAGAGATCCTGAAGGTGTTATTCCTCCACTAACAAAGATTGCATTTGCAAGAGTTGAGAGAGATCCAACAGTATATAATCCAGGTTGATATGCTTCCCCCATTATAAATACATTTATTGATTTCAATGCTCCCATAGTGATGTCGAAGTCTGTACCAATAATTTTGGAAGTTATTAGACCACCTATGGTTGCTTTAGCCTCTGAAAAAGTAAGTCCAGCAACACTAACTGGGCCTAATTCAGGAATAATGATAGAGCCTTCTCTGCTTACCTCTGTAGTAAACTCTCTGTTGAGATTGCCAAAAAGGTAGATTTTGAAGTTATCTCCTGGTCCAATAATGTAGTCAACTGGAACAGGTAAATTTGACTGCACAAATGTTGAAGGTGCTTTTGTGAAGAAATCATAACCAAAATATTGGAGAGTTTCATTTGAACGCCTTGGGAGCGGCTTATTATCAAAACTATCTCCTCCAGTATATCCATAATCTGGATCTTTAAATATCATTGGATTGATACTTTTTTGTCTCTCAGAATTTGGCTCTTCTTCAGGATTAGAATCATCCTCAGTCAAGGGTCTTTCAGCTTGCGAGGAACTAAATCCCTCTGCTAATCCTTCAAATAACTGAAGTTCGGCAGTCTGTGCATATAAGTTGCTAGAATTAAATCCTTCTAACAAGATTAGAGTGGCAAGTAATAAATTTCTTATATTGTTTGTTTTCATTCTTTACTATTATTTCTATGATAATTTATTGTAGCAATCCAAGAACAGTATGGACGGATAAAGTTACATAAAGTTCCAAAAAAGTTCCATTAAGAAGATATTGAATTATTTATCATTTAAAGTATAAGTCATTTAGTTGTATTTGGTAGATTATTCAAGATATTTTAAAAGAAAATTTTCAAACGTATCCTCAGCTTTTAAAGCCTCATTTGATTCTGCAATTAGTGATTCTTTCATTTCATTGAAAAATAGGTCCATATAGTTTTGGTTAATTCTTTTCTTATCAAGTATTGTATTTTTATGATCATCTGCAAGAATGAATCCCAGTTCATTAAAACCAAGATTTTTTTCTTCTAGCTCCTGAATAAGCGAGCCTGAAAGAGTCAGTCTTGGATCATCAATTTTTGCGATAAATTTTTCTATATCCATACCGCCTTTAAAAAATAACTCTGCAATTTCTGCGACTTCATACATAATCTCTTTTGCCCAACTATTTAATGAAATAGGCTCTCCATTTTTAGTGAGCAATAATCCAACTTCTCTTCCGGAGACTGATACCTTTTTGCTGTTAAGGTATGATTCCTTCATTTCTCTGTCAGTCATAAATGGACTTGAGCTTACCATGCAATAAGTGAGAAAAATCTCCATAAACTGGAGTTGGTCTGAATCAACTCCTACAGATGAAAAAGGATTAAGGTCTAGTGATCTAAACTCTATGTAATTAACTCCATATCTATATAATTTTGATAGCTGTCTAATATCACTTGAATTATTGTTTTTTGGCCTAGAAAATCCATAATACTCATCCTCAATTTGAAGGATATTTGCATTCAACTGCATATATCTTTGATTTGACGCCTCATCAATTTTTTGAAATTTTGATGAAAGTGTTGAAGTGGCATTCTTCATATCCTTGATATAACTTTTTAGGCTTTCCAATGAAATGTTTAGACCCGATTGTAATTTACTCTGATATCCCATAGGACTCATTCTCAATGAAGTAGCATTTTCTATATATAACTCTCCCTTACTGTTAGTCTTGAGACCATCTTCAGAGCTAACTAATTTTTTATCAATGAATGGCGAACATCCAAAGAAATATAAAACTATCCAGTTATAACGCTGAATATTTCTTAGCGTTCTGAAGTATAAATCTGAGGTAAACTCAATTTTACTAGCGTCCTCATAATTAGAATCAATGGAAGTTAAAAAATTCTTAGACAGGGAATAATTGTAATGGCTACCTGAAATTGTTTGCATTGTTTTTCCATATCTAGCTGATAGCCCTGTTCTATAAATCTCTTTGAGTCTTGCCTTATTTGACTTGCCAAATTTGGCAATCTCAATGTCATTATCCTTCAATCCAATTGGCGGCATGCTGAATGGCCATAAATACTCTTTTTCAATCCTCTGATAGCAAAATCTGTGTAAGCATTCCAGAAAATCTATTAGTTTGGATTTTTCAGTGAAGGTAGGAGTTACAAGCTCGATTTGTGCTTCTGCAAAATCTGTAGTTATATACTTATTGTGAAGAGCAGAACCAAAGTATTTCTTATGAGGAATTTTAGAAATCCTATTTTCAAAAATCCTAAGTGACTCTTTTTCAAGGCCAACTATTCCCAATGGCTCATCCTCAAGCACACTGAAATCAATAAATTTTATGAGATTATCACTTACTTGTGGCATGAAAATAAATTCATTCTCTATGGCTTGCCTGTATGAAATCCAGCCAGAACTTTAGATACGGTCCAATGTTTCTCTGTCTTATTCTCATCTGATATCTCTACATGTGGATTTTTCATCATCACGTACAAATCTTTACCTGTTTTCAGTCTCTGACCGCCGTCCCTGACTAGTGGGGCCCATTCAAAGAAAGTTTTATCTCTTGTGCCTCTCATTGAGAAAATATCCATTGGAATATTGCCATACACCCACTTACCAAAACTTCCTTCGCCATACTCTTTTGCTGATAAATTTGTAAGTGCGAATCTAGCTCCGACTTCAACGCCATTATTAAATCTTCTTGATAAATCCAATTCTACACCTTTATCACCAGCTAAAAATCTACCTACAGATGCTTTAAAGGTCATGTTATAAAATGGGAGCTGATAGTAAAAAATAGCGTGTCCGGTTAAGATTTCATAGTCCTGAAACTTAAATTTCTGCCTAAATGCCCTCTGTTTTGCTTTATATGCATTTACACCTAATGCCCATCTTTT
>MDSZ01123384.1_pt1 | contig 28067 bp, 21 predicted proteins | sample 811201 | NCBI WGS metagenome assembly MDSZ01 (sample SAMN05326647, study PRJNA326480) | marine metagenome | isolation source: seawater | place: Indian Ocean: North | collected 2010 | reverse complement strand
TCTAATTCTTTTTTCTCCTGATTTTGTTCCTTTTGGTAACATAATAGAAAGGTATTGTTTCATTCTTTCTTCTGATGTCATCTGTGGTTTTGTGGAACCACCACTTTGTTTGTTTTTCTCATATTGAGCTAAAACTGCATCTAAACTATTACTCATAAATTTTTTTTTTAATAATTAATTAATTAATATCTATGTAAGTATAATAATATAATGGGTGGATGTCAAACAAAGAAAGGCTTAATCTTCGTCTTCTGTATCAAAACTTTTTTTAATATCTTGTTCACTATAGTCTTCGACATCTTCTGGTGTTAGAATATATTGTTTTTTACCAGTTTTATCAAAAACTTCTTCTTTGTCAGTAAAAAAATCACTTAGTGTTTTATTGAATGGTCCACTATCATGCTTTCTTAAACCTATTTGTTCTTCGGGTGTACGTGGTCTGTATTCTTCAAGTTTATCTTCTAAACTACTTATCTTACTAGCGACATCTTCCATAGAAGATAGTTGTGTTTCTAAGTCTGACAATTTATCCATTAAATCATCTAAACTTTCAGTATTTTTTGATAGTATATCTTTTTGGTCAGCTAATTCGTCACCAACCTCTTCTTGTTTAGTTACTAAATCTGTTACGTCCAACTCTTCAGTCCCTTCTTCACCACCAACCGGTTCAATAGCTGGTTCATCACCCACGTCGGTAACGTCTACATCTATATCTTCTATGTCAGCACCTATTTCATCACCACCCTCTAAATCTGGTGGAGTGGCGTCTGCTTCAGCGTCTTCATCAGCAACTTCTTCACCAGCATCTGGTAATTCGGCATCTTCTTGTTCACCTAAAGTTTCTAATTCCTCTAATTTTTTTGCTTTTTCCAATAACTCATCTACTTTACTGCCCATACCTAAACTAGCAATAGCCCCAACCATTTGTTCTTCTAGATTTTCACTATTGTGTTTAATCTGATTAAATCTGGATAATTCCTCTAATAATTGTTTTTCTAATTTACCCATTTAATAATTGTTTTACGTCCCCATTAGGTGATTCTACCTGAACTTTTCTATTTACTCTAATACTATTTTCTACTCTTTCTATTAAACCATCTCTACTTCTAATAGTATAGCATATACCAGTATCTAAATCACAAACTTGTTGTCCGTCCTCAGTTTGGCCGTTTTCTACAATATTATTAGTATTTTTACCTAAAAAATTACCTAATTTTTGTTTTAAATTTTCACTAATCATATCTACGAATTTTTATTGTTTATATATATAAATATTACCAAACTTAAGAATAGTCAATTTTATGTGATTTATCAATTTATTGTGGTTTATAAGCTGGTAATATATTAAGTGGGTCTAAATAATGTTCTACAAATCTATTGTTGGCTCCAACCTTAATACTAACCGCTCTTTTGATTTCTAAATGTATATGTGTATCTTCGGATGGACCAGAATTACCCATATACCCAATAGGTCTATTTCCTATGTCGGTAATACTTATTTTATCACCTTGTTTAACCTGAATATTTTCTCTTAAAAAGGCGTATCTAGTTAAATAATATATTGTTGGTAATTCTTGGGTATCCCCTACTTCTATTTCGGCTAAAGATTTATTTATTTCTATATTTGATATTGGTCCCACTAATTGGCTAAATTCACCTTCACTGGATTCTACTCCGTTAGCGTCGACATAAATACCCACATTTTTAGATTTTATTTCAATATAATTACCATAGTCTGCACATTCATTTGTTTTTTGTAGTGGTTTACAACCGCTAACTACTTTGGTTACCACTCCGTTTAGTACTGGAAAAATTTCAATACCTGGTACTGATTCAGATTTTTTAATGTATTCACTTTTTGGAGCTATATCTATCCCTTTATGTACAATTTCTGGGTCAAAAATAGGTGCTTGACTAAACTTTGCATCAACCACATTACCCCAATCATCTCCAGCATCAAAGAATTTATCTAAGAATCCATTATTTTTAGGTAGTAGATTAAGTTCTCTAGCTGAAAAATTATGTTGGTCTAAAAATAAATCCGTTAAATTTTGGTCTTTTATATGTTCTTCGGCTTGTTGATATAACTTTTCATTAATTTTTTGTACTAGGTCTTCTATATCTGGTAGTTCTGGGATTGGTTGTCTTACTCCATCGAATGTTGTTTCTATGTTATTTGGTGTTATGTTATGTTCCACATTTATTATTTGATAGGCTCCATTAAACATAGGTAGATACCTTAGTTGGAAGTATTGTGTTGGTTGTATTGTTACGTTACCCATACACGTTATTTTTGCTGTGTATGAACGATTTGCGTATATATTAAATAATGAAACAGAAGCCATAGATGTTGTACCTCCACCACCGGAATCTGCCATTTCTTGTAAAATTTTAAAACTTTCAGAAGTGTCTTGATATTGAGTTTGGTCTAATGTTACCGATTCAAATATATTTTGGTTTGGGATACCGAAGTCTACATTGAATCCCATAACTTTATTAGATAGGTTAGGGTCTCCACAGTCTGGTGAAATTAGTGGGTTAGGACTTGGTAGGTTTAGATTAAATCCGTCCGAACTAAATCCATTGTCGGGTGTTCTGACATCTAATTGTGAAGATGGTTCCCCCACATATTGACATAAAAATACTGGTTTAGATTTTAAATAGTCTACTGTTTGGAATGTCCCGAACATTGCATTTCCTTGTTGTTGTACATTATCACCTTCAATACCATGAAAATTTATATAAGCTGGTAAAGCTAATAGATTCATTTTATTATTATTAGTTATTTGACTAACAAAACTAGAAATACTTTGTGTTAATATTTTAGAGTTACCACCACCAAAAGGAGAATCTAATTGTAATATATCCCATATATTAATTATTAGGTCATCCCCTATGTCTCTATTGGCTCTATCATAAAATAAAAATCTTTCAAATAGTGTTTCAGCTAGTAGGTCAGTACCTGCTACCCATCTATCATTTAACGTTTTAAAGCTTTTATATAATTCTAATTTTAAAGAATCAGCTTGTATTTCAGACCTTTCATCACTTATATTTAATTCAACATCCTCTTCTACTTTTTCTTCTTGTTTTATTAATGAATTTAATTTAGTTATTAATTGGTCGGTATATAAATCTGCTTGATTTAAAGTGTTAGTTTCTAAAGAATTTAATATTAAATTTATAAAATCGCTAGCTCTTATAGAACCGAAGTTTACTACGTAAGAAGCATATAATCTAATAAGTGGTGCAAAATTTTCTATATTTTTAGAATTAAATTCAATCCCATCTTGTCCTACCTCTCTTGTGGTAATAAAAAAGCTGTATATTGGGTTTGAAGCGTCTTCCATTGTGAGTAATGAATATTGTGGGTCTAATTGGGAATAATATTCACCCACAAATATTTTGATATCTTGTAATTCTTGTGGGTTACCCAAAAATGGCCCCATTCCACCAGGTGGTATTATAGGGTTAGTTCCATATAAACCAAAATTATCTATTTGGTCGGAGTATGGGGGTCCAGCTAATATTCTCATTTTTTGTAATAATGTTGAACCATCCACAACTGCATCAAAATTAGTTATTGATTTATGTACATATGTCTGTTTTTTAAACAAGAATGACTCCATCACATCATAAAATTTAAGCATCTGTCCTTGAGCCAATTTATTACTAAATTTATTTGATATACCTAACTTAGTGTCTGCTTCAGAAATCCAAGTATCTTCTACATACATAATTTTAGCCATAATTTCTTTGAGTGTGGTTGATGTTCCATTATTTAAAGAACTAAAATTTAAGAACATTTGTTCAAATGCATCTAATTGTGATGTATTGAATACTGCTCTTAATTCATCAATAGTAGAGTATATACCTTCTTCATTAAATTCCCAAGCTGTTTGATGATTGGTGTCTGTTTTTATCTTTTTGAAGTATTGATTACTTCCTGCTTGGAAAGCGGGGTTATGTTGGAAGTATCCGTAGTTAGATGCTCCCCATAAAATTCTACACCCTCCATTGTGTAAGGAGTTATTTGCGAAAGCGGGTGTATTAGTGTACGTACTGGCATCAGTATCTAATAACCCACCCGAACTAGGGTATAAAATAAAATATTCGTCAGGTGCAACACTAGTATTAAAGTCTATACCTACAGGACCAAATATGTTACTAGATGAAAGGAAAACATCATAAAAATTAACTGTAGTTCCGTTAGCGTCTTGGTAGGCTATCTCATTATTACTAATGATATCTAAAATGGAAGCACCTGGACCACCGATTAAATCAGTTAATTGTACAGTACCAGCACCCGCATTTGCATAACTATTTTTCCCTGTTACAATATAATGTATGGTATCTATTAATGCTGGATAAACCCCAACTTGCATTATATTATTAGCAACTTGTTCTGTTTGGTAGTTAACTGAAACCCCTAGTGGGTCTATATAGGTGTACACACCGTTAGTGTTTACGTTTACTTCGTCATAAACAAACCCTGGTCCAGTAGCACCTGGTATACCACCAATATTTCCTAAATCATTAAAAACATTACTTAAAGGGTCTTGGGTACCGGTTGCAGACCTAACAGTTTGTTTATATCTCCACCATATAGAACCTAATTTTAATAACAAAGATTCTGGTACGTTATGTACTGCAGGCATTTGGTTGAACATTTGTGATATGTAGTCCCCATAATCATAATTACCGTCTTTTTTTAGTAGAGATTTTTCTCTAAATGTAGGTAATGGTAAAGAATTTAAAAATAAATATGCCGCGTTTGTGTATGGACTTTGTACTCCTGCTCTATCATTTGTTACCCCCTCAACTAATGCATTAGCAAAATATGGGGTATTCAACATTGATGTTACTCTAGTTTTTGCGTCATCTAGATTAGTATATATAGAGGTATTTGGATTTAGTGATGTGTTTGGTGTCTGTACAGTTATTTCTGTTGGTGTAGCATGTATAGGCCCTTCAGTTAAAAAATAATTACCTGGACCAAGGTTGTCAAATGTGGTAATTTCTTCATAGAATTGTGTTGCTGTAGGTTCACTACTTAACATAGTGGCATTACTCATATTCCTATTAATCATTTGTGCTATTTTACCACGTTCAAGTGTTCCTATTGCACAATACATAATATCTGTATAATACTGTACGGTAATTTCATCTTTAAGTACATTACTTTCGGTGACATCATATTGTAAGGTATCATAAATCTGATAAAAAGGTTGTTCTTCTAAATTGTCCCCATTTGCATAATTTGCACGAACCCACGGACCATAAGAACTAGGGGCTAAATCATATAAACCAAATGTTTTTGTAAGTTTAAGTGCTGAAGTATTTTCTGTAAAAGATTGTGGTACTACAGTGTATGGTAATGGAGCAAAAAGTATTTCAAAAGTGGAATCACTAAACATAGTTTTACTTACCAATTCATTTGTAATTTGGGTACCAATCGGTATTCCTTGTTCGTAGAGGTCCCAATTAATTGGGTCGGCACCCATTAGTGCTACCTTTAGACTCTGGGAGGTTGTAAAATCTTTAAATAAACTTTGGAGACGGGGGAAACCTTTTATTTGTAAATAGAGGTTATTAGCGTCGTATTCAGCCAATTCAAATAAAGCGTTTTGTATAGGCATACCTGGGTTAGATATAAAATCATATCTGGTAAATAACCCACCTGTTATATATAATCTTTTAGCTCTTTCTAAGATTTCAAATAATAAATCAACAACTACTAAATCACCATAAGGTGCTACAACTACAGGTTTAGGGTAGTCTTTTACACTTATAGGTGTAAACTGTTTATTAATTCCTAGGTTAGAGGTTGGAAATTTGAACATTGAAAACTTATATGCTGCTGTTTTAGTGTATTCTTCTACAAAATCTACTTCAGGCCATATAATTTTATTTTTTGCTTGTGTGGTTTCAATAACATCTTTTGCTCCTGGATATGTTAGGATTGATTTTATTTTAGGGCAATTATTTTTGTCCGCTTTAGTTTCTATTTTAAAATACTGTGGCCAAGGATAAACAATTTCACTATCTTTCTTACCTGTTTGTTTTACATCGTTAGACTCCGACGCTAGACCCAACCTAATATTATTACTACTAACATCCATTGCTTTAGTGTGTACGTCATCTAATAGTCTTAAGAAAGTATCTGCTCCCGCTAGTAATATAGCAAAAACATTTCTTATGGTTGGTTTAAATCCTAATGCTGCGTTCACACGAGTATTAAGTTCTTTACTTATTTCTGTAGTCATTTTTTCTCCTTGTTCCTCAAAAAGTTTTTTCTGTTGGTTCCATAGAGGTAAAAATGTATCTTCACTACCATCTAAAAATATCCAAGGTTTTAAGTCTAAACCTGTTTTTGTTCTAAAATCATCTATCTTTTTAGTACTATCCGCGTACACACCACCAGGTGTATTTAATAAAGAACTATCAAAAAGGTCAAAATTCATATTATTAAATTTTGATTGTACTGGGTATTTCCCACCAAATTCTTTAAATGTTGGGTTATTGTTTAGTAGTTTCATATACTTGAATACTACACTGTTTAAAGCGTTTTGTGCTTCTTCAACAACTTTTTTTCTGGCTGCTTGGTCTGGTGTACCATCTTCATCACTACTACTAATACCTTTTAATGGGTAAACTCTTATGGTTGCTGTCTTACCAGTTCCACCATCTGGGTCTGGTATATTTTTAGTTACAGTTATTGGACCTTTAGATTGGTCTAAATACTGACTTTTCCACGACCCTTCACCATCTCCAACTACCGCGTCTTTAAATTTTTTTAATATTTGTCCATATTCTAATTTATCGGTAGTCATAGATAAATTAACTTTACCATATACCTTACCTAAATCATTATCCATAGATTTAACCATCTCAACCAACTCTAGTAATGTCATTTCTGGAAAATCCTCATCTATTAACCCCAGTTGTTTATAAGTCTTATAAACTTCAACCATTGTCTGTCTACCTCTAGTAGATGTTACCACATCACTTTCCCCATCAGTAGTATCTACTCTATTAGGAAACATGTATGGTGCTGTAATAACCTCATGCATGTTGATGTCTCTTAATAGTGCTATGTGATTACCTTTAAAAGTACAAGTTATTAAATAGTCACCACTAGAGGGGTCAAACCTAGATACAAAATTTTGTAAGATTAACTGATATCTTACAGCTTTACCATAATACCCTTTAAGTGTTAAAAAGAAAGTTGGGTATGGTAGGTGAAAAAATGCTGTGTAGGGGGTGTTTGACCTTGCTTGTTCAAATAGTGTCTTACCACGTATGTCAGTAAAATTTATGGTTACTTGTGGTACATAACTTTTATCTAACTTAACATTAATTTGAGTTATCCCGAAACCTTGGTGGTCTGTAGCGTTTTCTATTTTACTAGAAACCACAACACCAGCTTCATTTACATTTTTTACTTTTTTATTAACATCTGGATTTGTAAAAGTTTCTGTCCAATCACTATCTAAAGAATCTTTATCTTGTGGTTTTAAAAAATTAAGTTCTCCCTTAAAAATATCGACGGTAATTAAGTTACCAGCACCCCCACCACTTATTAGTTTACTTCTTGGGAATATTTGTGCTGTAAGATTAGCATACATGACCAAATCTTCTTGATTGACTAATCTATCTATAATTTCACCGTTAACAACTATCTTGTTAGGGTCTACTACCGCTACATTATCGCCTACAGGATTAGTATAAACATTTCCGGCACTTTGTGTAATACTATCTGCCATAATATAAGAAGTGTTGGTCTAGTTTAGATTTATACTCTTCTAGTGAAGGCATTAAAGGAAATGGTAATGTTATAATAGCGTTATCTGGTATATTCCACTCCTGGCCACCATAAGTTGGGTTGGCTTGTAAAATCAACCAACCATAATAAGGTGAACCATAAAATTGTTGGGATAGTTTGTCTAGTCTAGTTTTACCTACCTTATATACTAATTGTCTATCACTAGATTTTGGCGTTAGGGTAATATATGGTACCATAATAAAGTCTCCATTTACAACAAATTCATTATATCTATTATAATAACTCATATTTAACTAATATATAATTGTGAAATACTTTTATAATTGAATAGTTCATTATCCAACCCTATATTTCTATTTCTTAACTCGGTTCTAACCAAATTATCAGCTGTAAAACCAGTATTAAGATTATAACCTACGTTATAACTATTCTGGTAGTTTATGGATTTACCTAAATATGTTTCGTATCCGGTTTCAAGTCCGTTAGTAAACCTACTATCTTGTAGTCTGGCATCATATTTTATCCAAGGTATTATAATATTATCTAATAAGGGTTTAAATCTATATTTCGTATATGCTTTAATACCATTAACACCCGTCTCATCTACTTTTAATAGGTCATCGTATAATTCACCATCTCTATATTGTAAAAGTACTAGTAATTGTTTACGTAGACCTTCACCAAAATTAAATGTTAATACATCATTTGTATAGACTTTATGTGTAAAGAAAAAATATTCGTTTCCTGTCGGGTAGTTTTTAATGAATTTATTTTCTATGTTATCACCAATAAACTCAAGTAGGTTTCTACAACTCTCGTAATAATTATTGGTTAGAGTAGTTGTAGAACTGGTCAGTTGTAAAGCAATAACTCTACCCCCGAAATTATTTAAAAACTGACCATCATACGCTTGTCCAGTTATAAAATTTAATTTATCTATATTTTTTGTAGTTTTTATTTGTAAATCCCTAAAACTATTAGTTATTGATATAATTTCAGATGTTATATTGCTTAAAGCCTCCTCTAGATATTGGTTTAATATATTTTTTATATATGTCTTTTCTTCGTTAGTTGGTGTTGGTGTCACACTGTTAAACTTTGTTTGTATATCGGTGGTCTCACCACTTATATTACTTTTTAAATTTTCATAATAAGTAGTTATAGTTTGGAATATTTGACTAGGGATACCCACAAATGGTTTAGTATTACCACTATTTCCAACACTACCACTATTAAATCTTCTATTGTGTAAGTATTCTTCAACACAACCCATATTATAATAAAAGTATAAACTTTTTAGTCTATTATTTACATCACTAGTGTATGCGTTACTAGTGTCAACAAAACCATTTAATAAATTTTTATAATTAATTTGTTTAGCCATATTATTCGTCAAATAAATTTGGGTATTCCTCTAACTCATTTAAATTGGTTTCCCCATCAAGATTATTATCTTCTTCTGAAGAATCTGATTGATTTTGCTCTGTAGTTTGATTTGCCGCGTCTGTAATAGCTGTTATCAATTCTTGTTCTTTAGGTAGTGGTTTAGCTTTTTTATAACTAGTGCTTCTATCATCATACATTTCAGTGTTAGCAAAGAAATTAAAGGATAAAGCATTTTGTAATTCCGATACTGGTTTTTCTAAACTTTGACCACCTATGTATTTAAAGTTCATTTGTACATTAGCTATCATTGGTTGTAAACCAATACCTTCTGGATTCATGTCGAAAACTAATGGGTCATAACTAAAACTTACCGAATCTATTGCTATTTTTGTGTTATACAAGTCACCCACTCTTAGAATACATATTGGTGGTGCTCCAAATGCGGTGTTGTCCGCATCTACCTCTACCTGCCCTTCTCTTGTTTCTGTTGGTATTGTTTTTCCTGGTCTTGTACACTGTAGTAAAAAGGTCAATCTACTATTAAGACCTTCTGGTGTCATAGAATGGAATGAGGGGTGAAAATATTTTAGTTGTCTTTTAATAGAACTGAATACAAATTCATCTTCATTTTCTAAGTGTTTAAAATAATTTTGTTCACCCAATAATCTCGCTAGGATTTTTCTTGTATTTAAACCACTAACATTTTCTGATGCCTCTCCTTGGTTATTTTGTGCGGCCACTGAATCTGGTGGTATAGTTTGTCCTGGAGCACCAGCACCAAATAAGTTGGGTAATTCATCATCTTCCGTTGTTGTGGTATTTGTGTTACCACTTGCCATTTCTTCTAATATTTGAGCTGACGCACTTTGTATTGGGGCGTCCCCACTTCCCGCACTTCCAGTTCCTGGTGCATCACCACTACCTGGGGGTATAGGTGAATCGGTACCAGTGGTGCCATTATTATTGATGGCTCCTTGTGGGTTTTCATTATATTCATCAGTGATATCATTAGCTTGAATGGCGTTTTGTGTTTCTATAATATCATTTAAAGATAGTTTGGAGTATGTAGCTGCTAATTCATATATATCATATTTTTTACATCCAGCAAAAAATGACTCTAGGATTCTATCAGCGTTATAATCTATTTTATTATTTAATTCTTTTTGTGCAATCACGTTTAGTATCGATGGATGGTCTACTACAATTTTAAAAGATAGTGTACCAATTCTTTCAGTATAGTTATAGGTGTAAACTGGTTCTGGTCTACCTAAAAAGTTAACTGAATTCCATTGAGCGGAATTGGTATCTCCAATACTAATGTCGTATGGGGGGAACCACATTATCCTACCACCATTAGGTCCTTTTTCTGCTTGTGGTAAACTTTGTAATTCTTCCGAACCTCTCCAAGCTAAATTTTCTATCGAGAACATATATTTTGTTATATTTTCCCCATCTTTTGTACCAAAATTTACCGGTTCACCGTTAGCGTTTACTGTAGGTGCAATATTTAAATCATATGTATTACTTAATACTGAATTCTTATCACCTAACTGATTACCCCTATATCTTTGTAGGTTTACCATTTTATAGTATGGATTATCTTTTGTCCATGTTCTACAATAATCACCATTCACACTATCCTCACCCCCATCTACAACCATAGCACCAGAACCCTTAGGTATTTTAAAATAACCATCGTTAAATACTTTTGATGTTTGGTCTATTGCGTGACCTGCGTGTCTTCTTCTAGCACCTCCCATTAATGGTGCTGAATCTATAAGTTTTTGGGTTTCGTCAAGTATACCACCTTTTCTTTTAGGTTTAGTAAATGACCTAGTAAATAACATTCCTGGTGGTGCGTTTGTTGACGCAAACGACTGATTACCAAACCAGGTCCAACCCCCAACAAGACCTCCACCATCACCTACAGTATTACCCTGTAAACCAAATTGGTAAAATTGCCATAGTGGTGTACCGTTTACCGTTTCTAATTCTTTTGCTACCGTCGATGGACCATATACTAAAGCACCTGTATTCCTACCAAACTCATCTTGTGGTACAGCCCCCATTGGGCTTTGTATTTTACCTGGTTCATTTTCTCTTGAGCCTACGTAGTAGAATGGTGTGGCTTTTTCCACTGAACTAGGTGTTTGTGTTCTACTATAATCAGGCCTATATATATTGTAGTTTAAAGCTTTAAAAAGAGCTGACTGTTGTTCAACCCCCATATAATTTATAAAGGTATCACTAGGTATTGGTAAAGCACCCGGACTGTTTGGTATTCCGTCATTACCAATAATGCCATTTATAATAGCTTCAGCTGTAGCTTGGAAATTATCTAGACCTCCTTGATAACTAATTTGATTTAATTTTAATCCATTAATGTCAGGTACAAAAACCGAATCAAAGTAATTACCTGGAATTTCAGAATACCCATAATACAAATCAGTAATCCGTGACATAAAATCTGTACCTTCAAGTATTAATTGACTAGGGGATGTACTAATGTTTTTTTCTGCGGGTGGTGGAGTTCCTGGACCGTCTGTAGTTTCAAATAAAAATTGTTGTTGTTTTGCAGCTAACCCTCTTCTAAGATAACCAGAAGACACACTCATCAATCTACTATCATTTAGTATCTTAGAATTTAGAGTATTGGTAACACCATTAGTAATATTTACGGTGTCTAATATTTCTCCAGGTGTGTATGTGGCAGAAACGAAGTTTTTTGGTTGGATTGTATTTGGGGAAACATAGTCTTTTCCTAGTCTCGGTAGGACTTTTTCAACATCTATCATCTTAACATCTGTGTACCCACCTTCCGGACCATAACTATTGTCTAAAAATAAACTTGTTTGGTATTTCTCACCTATTTCCATAACAGTCTTTTGGTCTATCACGAAATTATCTGAGAGATTTTGGTAACTAAAGTCTCCCGGTTTTTGCACACCATATGGTGGTGGTAAAGGGTTACCATCAGCTAGATAAGAGCTTTGTAAATTTTTACCTAATAAATGTTTTCTTAGAATTTCGGTACTTTTTATATTAATTTGATAGTTACCTAATCCATAAGGGTTTTGTATTGTAGTGTTTTGTTTCACCATATCTTATCCGTTTATCGCCTTTTTAAGTATGTCCGAAAATGCCTGTAATTCATTAGCGTTCGCGTTTTTAATTAAATCTGTTATCTTTACCTTCGCTGTACCATCATTAGGGTTATCAGATTTTAAAGTTATAGAACCAGTCAACTGTACCATTCCGTTACCCCCAGCCATATTATTATTAGTAACATTATTAATACTTTCATTCATACTAGTAACTCTTTCAATTATATCAGTATTATTTTTACTTTCTGCTGCTTTTAGTGATGGTAGGTCCACACCTGTAACCAAATCACCTTTTGCATATTTATGTATCCCGTCTGGTGTGACAATAAAATCATTAAGTCCTGCTGCATTTTTCAACATATCAGCTAATGCTGTATCTATACTTCCCGTAGCAGCTGTAGATAATTCAGAAATCATTTTCATAATTTCTTCTTTATCACCACTTGTCATAATATCACGCTGTTCGTCAGTTAATTGTGGTACTTGACCTGCGAGTTGTTGACTTAAAGCCATCTGGTCTATTTGTCCTTCAGCTCCAGCTTTACCCAAATCTCTAACCAATATTCTTATTCCGGCATCCATAGCTGCTAAGTATTGGTTTGCTGCTTCAGCTACAGTTAGTTGTTGTTTATAGATATCACTATCTTTCATACTACTTTTCTTTAACTCCTCTACTTGTCCGGCGGTTAAATCTTCTACATCTACCATAGCGTCAAGTCCAGGTATTCTTACCTGTGCTACACCACCTTTACCTATTTCTGCCATACCAGCAATTAACTCTTTATCCGTATCAGAATAACCAGTAAATTCCATTTTATTAAAGACTTCAGCTCTTCTTGCAGATTTAATAGCGGTGTCCGCAAGTTCTTGGTACGACATTCCCATTTGTTCTGCCATAGCTCTTAGTTGTCGTCTCTGGTCAGGTGATATAGAAAATTTTCCTTTTTCTTTATCGAAGTGTACTGCCGCTGCTGCTGTATCTACAATTGCAGTTTGTAGACCTTCTAGGTCATTAGTTGCCATATACATTAGTTTGAATGGGTCAGCTAAATCACCCACAGCACCACCAATTACATTCATTTGTGCGGCAAAATCTATAGCACCTTCTGGGTCAAAGAACTTATCAGCTAAACTAGTTACTTTATCCATGGATAAACCTAAAGCTTGTCCTCTAGCTACCATTCTAGCTAGACCCTCGGTACCTTTTTCAAACCCAAATGTATTAATTAAATTAAGATTATCACCTATTGTCCCTAAAAATTCTTCCATAACAACCCCAAATGCTCTCCCGGTTTCTAAAATATCTGACATAGCGTTGTTGGTTGAGTCTATCTCACCCATTGCATCACCTAAACTATAACCTATAGTATCAAATGCTTTTGCAAATTTTCCAGCGTCAAACCCAGCAAGTGTTTTTGTAAGTAAGGATGCTCTTTCTGTTACTTCAGGTGGGATAAATAAATTCCTACCTATCTCACTAGTCATCTTTTTAAATGTCTCGTATAAATCATTTGCTGTTATAGCAAATTTAGACATTTCTACTGCTGATTCATTTAAAATTTCTATTTGGTCGTATAGTTGTGCGTTAGATAGTCCTAATGATTTGGAGATATCTAGTCTTAGTGTATCTTCCAAAGCTAACCCATCTAATATTGCCCCGGTACTTTTTTCTATATCAAGACTACCGTCCAATATATCCGTCATAGCATCTTTCATGGCACCTAAATCACCCACACTCAACCCACTTCTTGGTGTTCTAACTTGTGATGCTTGTTGTAAAAATTTAAATAGTTGATTGGTACCTTCGTACTCTCTCCTGTCCTCCTCTATACTAGAGGTACCCATACCTCGTACTGCCTTAGTAAGTCTTTTTACATCTGCTTTTAACTGTTTATACTCGGCCTCATCCACCATAATATCAGCATATGAAGGAATCGGTTGGTCAACCCCTAATAATTTCGCTAATTTACTTGAATGTGGGTTACCTTTTTTACCTAATTTTTTAATCGATTTAATACGGGCTTCCCTATTAGGTTCATCTTTGTAGTTAAAAATACCGATAGGAACTCCTAATTCAGGATGTGAAGCTATATAAGGTTTAGCTCCAGTTAAAATAAACTCAATTAGTAGTTGTTTAAACAGTTTGAACATTTTTAGGTTGTTTAACTATAAATAGTTATTACCTCATTTTACTTTGGTTTTTAGCTTGTTCAAGTTGTTCATTCTTTTTGGTAAAGTCTTGTATTAATTGGTTTACGTAAAATCTTCGTTCAAAGGTTGGCATCTGTAGTAGGTCTGACCAGCTTATATGGAGGTGTCTCATTAAATAGTAAAACTCTTGCAATAGGGCATTCCTATATGCCGTAGAAAGGACGAAAAAACTCAACACCAAACGCTATTAACACATTTATTTCATCACCAGAAGGCGTTTTGGACTTTACAGTTAAGTCTAGTGATGGTGTATTATCTCTCACTACTTTTTTAATTGCATGAGAGTCGGCGATAGGCATTGTTTGTATATATTGTGCGATTGTCATTGGGTCCCTATTCCCGTCTATTTCCTTAATCATTTTTTCTAACTGCTTAGTCATAAATGGGTTGTATAGGTTGTCCTTGTTTTGTTCATCAATCTCTTTTAATTCTTTTTGAGCTGTAGGAGACAGAAAACATAATTTAACTTTTTTATTAGATTTTTCTAGTAAAAATTCAAACTCATTATTTTCATCTAATTTAACCTCTATATCTTTAGTCTTTAAAATAGATAAGTCTATCGTGATGTCAAAATTTTTCTCTGTTTTAGGGTCTTTTAGTGTTACGGTATATTCCGGACCAAAAGCTGTATTTCTTAAAAATATTAAAATAGCTTCTTTATCACAATCAGCCATTTCTTCAGCTTTTATGTCCTTATCTACTAATTTTCTTTGGATTAATAGATTTACTAAATCTCCTTTTTGAGTCGCAGCAGAAGCTAATAAATTTTCATCGGAAGCATTTAAATATGTTACCTTAACACTTTTCTTTTTATTTTTATAGAAAACTCCCTGTGATGGTAATGATACCATGTCATAAGGAAGTATTGTTTCTGGTTGGTGTTTTAATTCTTCTTGCATAAGTTAATTTATATATAATTATTATAATTGTAAATATATTGCATAATATTTTTATTTATATAGCTATATAAGCTTCTTAATTATAATAGTAAAGTAAAGGGTAAAAAAATAAAAGTCCTCTTTTGAGGACTTTTAATTATGATATTTTTTATTTTGTTAGTATACTAATATACAACGGTCAGGTCTTAGAGTTGCTGAAATGGTAGCTAAACCATCGTCACTATACCCTAAACTATCGAAATTAACATCTGTTAAGAAAGTCCCTTGCATTATCCATTTTTCTACCACTACACCTGTAGGGTCTAACATTTCTAAATCTATATTCTTTTTATAACCTGCCGCGTAACCCATTCTACCAGTCACCGACTCAGAATGTAATCTAACCCACTCCATTAACGCTTGTGAAGCTGAAGGACCTATCGGGTCTCTGAAAGTTACATTAATTGTACCCCATGTAAACCTTCCTGCAACGTAAGTTGATGTATTTAAAAATGGTACCTCAACAGAGTTTATAGTTATTTGTGGTCTAGAAGTACTTTCTACATACCACTCGTTGATACCTAATGAAGAATCAAATCTTAAAATAAACCTATTCTTTTTCTTAGGTTCATAAGGTATCGGCATTTTCATCAATAAATCGGCCATGTTGTTTATTTTTTATATTAATTTATTCTTTTTATATATCTATAAATATAGTGAGAGTTAAAAAATTACCTAATTCGTCTTCTTTAATACTATTTTTTTATTTATTCCCTCCGAAGTGTCGTAAACTATAAAATCTACTTCAGGAAACTCCACCTGTAATACTTCCTGTATAAAAGGTATTATAGCATTTATATTACCCAAATCATCATCACTAAACCCAACGGATAGTTTATTATACTTACTACCCACCATTTCTCCCGCTTTATGAACTATTTTTGTAACATAATCTCTTAAAGCTATTTTTTTATTTTCTTCTGGATTTGCTGCAGAACCACCTTCTAATCCGAATTTTTCAGTAAATTTTGTGGATGTTACTGGGTGATATTCGTGACCATCTAAATATGTTTTTAATATTAATTCTGGGTCATTACCGTCTAACTCTGGAAATACTTGTTGTATATTATCCATCATCTCTAATAATTCTGTTTCGTTAAAAGTGTGTGATATAACTAAATCCATCCCTTTTCTTAGGGTTTGGGGGTCGTGCCCTCTAGCTGTAATAATAGATATGGGGTTGGCGTATATTAACGCTTCCTTAAATTTATCGAATGAAGGGGCGAATGAATTTGTTTCTAAAGCTATTTTTAAGTCATTTAAGAAGGCATCTTCATCTATAAAATTATCAAATGCACCATCATCTAATTTATAATTTTCATCGTCTCTAACTAAAGCAAACTCATCTGTACCCACTTCTATAGGTTCCCAACCATCAGAAGTATTTTTTAACATTTTAATGGTGGTAGGCATTTTAAGAATATTATCGTCCCAATCAAAACTATAAGCTCTTATATTATTAGATTGTTCTTCTAATATACCACCAATAAGTTTTAATTGTTCTTTAGTTATGATTATTTGTTTTGCCATATAATATAAATACAAATTAATTTGGTTTAATCGATTTTATTTATTATCTTTGTAGTATGAAAAAAATTATAAAACTATTAATTATATTATCTCTATACTCTTGTGAAAAGAACTATCCACTAATAGAGTGTAACCCAACCCCACCAACTAACCCACCACCAGTATCTTATGTGGAAGATAATTTACTAGAAGGTGAGTGGTTATTAATGGGTGGAAAAATGATAATAGAAAATCTAGAATTAGATTATACTGAAGAATTTCACCACTTTGATGCTGGTAATACTAGTAGTTTAAGGTATGGGGGGTCTCAGTATGAGTTTGAAGAAATAACTCGTTACACGACTACTTGGTCTTTTGATATCCCAGATAATATACCTGGTATGGGTAGTTTTATACTAGACTATGACAGTCTACAACCTTACGGTCTTAATGTTACGTCCAATAATTTAAGTGTAACAGAATCTTTGGTAGGCACTACACTACAGTTGGGTGGTTCTAGTCGCCCTATCCAATATGAAATAATCAGTCTACAAAATAATACTCTTTATTTTTATGTACAAGAAAGTTACGAAAACATAGATGGGTATAATTGTAGATACTACAATAAACTATTTTTTAAAAAATTAATAAACTAAAAACATGAAAAAATTAATCACAATACTATTTTTATTACCATTATTTACTTTTGCTCAAACTATGAATATTTCGGAAAATTTATCCGTCATTAATGGGGAAAACTTATCACAAGATTTTAATAACGACGACTTTGGAAAATTGACTGTTTTGGGTAACTATGGTCCTAACACCACTAAATTAGATTTGGATACGGTTAATCTTACATTGGATTTTACCCAAATTATGTATTCGTCACTTACTACACCAGATACTGTAAATCTTTACTTAACAATAACTAATATCAATTACTTAGAAGATGGGTGTGTGACTTACGCCTTTACTGACTACTTCTCAAATAGAGTTGGGTTTTTATATGTTCAAAATGATTTATTAGTTTTTGCTCTTGAGGGTTCTTATCTAACTGAAACTGGTAGAGAAAAAGAATTTACGGGTTTTATGGGATTTAAAGAGTAAAAATACGTAACTAAATTAAAACAAATCCGTATATATTAATATAGGAGTTTAACCAAAAAAAAAATAAAATTATGACTGAAATACTATTAACATACCTTATAATCTCACAGATATTAATGTTTATATTTTTAATTATAAATGAAAAAAGTATCGAACGTGGGTACTTAAAATTTGAAAAGAGTCGTGGAGATAATCCTAGTAGTGGGTGGTATGTATTTTACATAGTAACTCATATGATTAAAGCTCCTATATTATCACCTATGATTTTAATTTTGATTTTACTAAATGGGGGTAAATTAGTTGAATAAAAAAAGGTCCTTTTGGACCTTTTATTTTTATTAATTAAGTATATTAACAATCACAACAACTACACTCACATTTTGTACCACATTCACAAACTTGGCAATCGCATTTCATAATATTAATTTTTAGTTTTATTTATTTTGTTCCTTAACAACGTTTTTAATAACTCTAATTAAATCACTTTCAGTTAATTTTAAAGTCTTTTTTGGTATTTTTCTACTTTCTGTTTTTACCACTTCACCAGTTTTTGGGTCAACCATATCACCTCCTTCATCATCTAACTCTTCTTCTTCCAGTTCATCGATACCCTCAACGTCCTCGTCTTCCACAAGGTCTTTATATTTTGCTGTTGGAGTATTCATCATTCCTAGATTTTGACCATTACCATTACCTAAGTTTTCCTTAACTAATTTTTCTATCAAATCTATTAATTCTGATTCTTTTAGTTGTATTTTTTTTACTTTTTTCATTTTATTAAATTTTTGAAATTGGTTTTATTATTTGTTTCATCTTTTTAATATCCTCTTGGATTAGTCTTTCTTTTTCTTCTTCGGATTCAAAGTGAGTTCCTTTTTCATCTCTGTATTCATGTTTTTCATCATACGCCATATCCTTTTTTAAGGCTTCAATGTGTTTTCTATCCTCACCCTCATTATCAGCATAATTATATGTTTCTTCACCTTCACTATCTTCTTTCATGGCTTTTTTGATTGCTTTATCTCTAGCAGCTAAATAATCGTCAGAATCTATATCACCATCACCATCATGGTCTTTTTTCTTACCTTCTTCCATTTCTTTATCGTGACCTTCATCTAATTCTGGATAAGGAAGTGGGTCTCTTAAAGAATCTGGATTAGACATCGCTCTTTGGTCTCTCCCCGAAGCAATTGCATCAGCTGTAATAGTCATAAAATTACCTAATTTAGTGATAGAGTTAGCAAGTTTTTTTCTTGTATCACTATCTTTAATCATTTCGTAGGCTTTTTGAATTCCTTTTATTACGTTCTCTAGTCCTTCACCTGCCGCAACTCCAGGATTTCTATCATACTGACCTTGTTCCATTATAGTATCGGAATAATTATCTATATTTAACTCTAAACCTTCACTAACAATACTTTTTCTTATTAAATCATAAGATTCAAAAACTATCTTATTTATTGCGGTATTTTTAGATTTATTTAGGGTTAAAATTAACCTATCTAATTGTTCTTCACTTAGTAAAACATTTTGTATTTTACCCTCAGTGAATACTTTTTTGCCCGATAAAGGTCGGTTTAAACTTTCTGACAATGTTTTTTTATTAAATTTCATATTCTATTACTTAATTTATAAATATTATATATCCTCAAAAGATGCCCCAGTAGGTGTTATTAAGAACTCTACAAATATATATTCTAACGCTCTAGTAGGTTTTATATATATTTTACCGTTCATTTCATTTCTATCTATTTCTTCTGGGTCGTTAGAAAGTACTACTCTAAAGTCTGTTAATCCTCTGTCTCTTCTAATAGAATCTAATATTGGATTAACTAAGTCTAAGAATTGTTGTCTAACTATTTCATCATTTTGTTCAAAGATTAATCTTACTGAAACAGCTGATATTAATTTTCTAGTTTGTAGTAGTAATCTTCTAACATTAATTCTATCTAAAGCTGACTCTCTAACTTGTAGTGTTTTATTACCCCAAATAATTGGACCCGTATCACTAAATGTAGCTATTGGATTTAATCTACCTACATATAATGTGTCTCTTTCATCTAAAGTAAGTTTCTTTCTTGCTTTTGTAGCTTGTACTATACCTCTAGTATAACCTGCTGACGCAAACCATGGGAATGAAATATTATCTGTTAATGCTATATTTCTCATAACTTCCGCAGTAGGTGGAATGTATATTTGTTTATTATTAGCCGTATCCCTTACTTGTATCCAAGGATAATACGTAGCCGTATAATTTGAGTCGATTAAAGAGTCTTCTAAATTATCTACAGCTTCTTCCGGTGTAACTTGATTTGTTGTATCTGTTGTGTTAGTTACGAACATGTTATAATCTGGTGTTGTTGTAACATATAGTGAATCCGCTCTATCATCTTCTACCATGTCTATCGCTTCATTTACCAAACCTAAATTATCCACATAATCTATACCCGGTGTCGCAAATACATTAATATCTACAGCTTCTGGATTAGAGAATTCGTTAATTCCTCTTAGGTACGCGTAATAGTCACTATTACCTTCAGTAGAACTTAATTTCTTAAATGACCCTAACCCACTAGCTGTTGGGTATTCTGCTGTAACACACGCCCCATTTAACCAACCTGTTAGACCCAATCTATAATCGTCTGTATTTGACCTTGTTTTTCTGTATATATCCCATCCATCAAAACCACCGTATGGTGCTACAGTAAATTTACGAGCTCTTAGTTTTTTATATGGGTCAGTACTTAAAGTTGGTTCTTTTCTAAATGAAGTTGCTCCAACCGCAAATACTTGTTTACCCGCTATATTAGTACCAGCTAAATCTATATAGTTTCCTTGACCACCTATAGCAATTGTAGCTCCTGAATCCATATGGAAACCTTGTGTTATTACACCCCATTCTGTACCAGTAGTAGTATTACAAACACTAGAAGGTGTGATTCTACCTTTAAAGTTAAAGAAATCAGTATCGTAAGCTGCTCCTAATGTATCTGATATACCTAAATAAGTTTTTGATATTTTATCACCACCACTTCTAACTTGGTTATTTACAGTACCAGAACCGAAAGGTGGGTCATATACAATCTCACCTGGGTTGTAATATTTAGTTTTATATTGTATAAATGGATTTATTGAACAATTTCCATATTGTCTAACTCTATAACCTTCGAAACCACAAGGTAGTGAACCAACAAATGTACCATCTAAAACACCATCTGCTAAGAATAACATTATATATTTAGACTTTAATTCAAACTCACCAGTAGAAGTTCCTATTTTTCTACCAATAAATGAAACCTTAGTTGGGTCTAAACTACATCTAGTATATTTTTCTAATACTTGTGGACTCGCATCAGTATCGTAGTAATCTCTTACAATTACGTCAAACTCCCCTCTTTCAAAAGATAAATTAATTAATGATATTTTAATTTCTCTGTTAGCTGCGTTACCGTCAGATATTGAGATGAACTTAAATAATCTAAATATGTCTGTACCCTGCATTTCCGAAACAACGTATGGTGTTTCAGGTGTTTGCCATTGATTCATGTACCAAGCTATAGAATCTAAGTTAGCGTTATTGAATCTTGCTGCTGGTAAATGTACCATACAACATTGTAACCCTCTAACCTTACCTCTTCTATAAGCGTCTTTTAGTAGGTTTGGATATGCCTCCTCAACAAAAATTGGAACATCTTGAGTTTTCTTATCGAATGGTGTTATACCAAATACTCTAGGTGCGTAATCTTTAGCTGTACTATCTAACGAAGTTTTAAACGTATATGATACCCCAGCATCTGTAAGTGCACTAACACCAAATGGTGCCAAAGGATTTTCTAATACTTTGTAGTAATTTCCTGAACAATCAAATGTAACATTTCCTACCGTATTACCACTTATTTCATATACTGGTCCACCAGAAGATTTAGAACTTAATCCTCTAGACCTAAATGTAAGGACTGCCATACCATCATAATCTACGTATGGTTTAGCCCCATTATATTCTACATAATCAACCACTACATGACCTGAATAAACTGTACAAGCTGTAGTTAACACACCATTTATGTAGGTATTTCCTGTAAATATTGTAGTTCCAGTGGATACTTTTTGAACTGATGTGGTATCACTTGCATATATTTGGTAAGCTACTCCACTATAGGATGTTCCACTACAACATGTTGTGTCACCCGAATAGTCAAATAATGCGTAATACCAAGCATCGTTACAATATGTACTTTGACATCCAAGAGCTGTAGTACAATCCGTATCTAATACGTTTGTAATTACTGTTGTACCCGTAGCTGATAATGTCGTATTGGTTGTAGCGGTGGCAGCGTATGTGTTAGCCAATGGTAGACATCCGTATTGATATATGGAACCGTTATAGAAAGCTGCTGCTGAGAAAGCTTGTGTATCTGCACCAGTCCCCGCACTATATTGGAAACTAGCTCTAAACCAATCCATAAACGAACTATTAAGTGTTGGTAGTGTGTCTCCATTACATTTTGTTACGGTTTCATCATTAAAGTGTTGTTTAATAGGTACCGGTAGTGAGTCAAAGAAGTTTGTTGCTAATTGTACATCTGTAAAAGCATTACTAACACTTGTTAGTGATACGTTTGAACCTGTCATTGGTACATAGAACTTTATTCTTGTACCGTTAGTTACGTTTCCTGTACTTGCACTAGTAATACCTGTACTTGCACCTGAAAAACTACAAGGGTCTAATTCACCTATTGTAGTTACCGTCCAAGAAGGACCCGCGTCATAACCACTTATACCTAATACTCTGGTAACAAATAGTTGGTTTGATTGACTTAGATAAGACTTTGCAATATACCCTAATTCATATTGTGGAATCTGTGAATCCACATATGTTGCTGGGGAAGTACCACCAAATCTTGTTATGAAATCATCATATGATTGTATAAAAATAGGTTCAAAAGCGGGACCTTTTAAGGCCTCACCAACCAAACCTAATGTTGTAACACCAACACTCTGTGCTACAAATGTTAAATCTTTTTCCGAAGTATATACCCCTGGAGAAACAAATACCTTATTACCGTCTGCCATTTTTTATAATTTTTAAAATATTTTATTAATAGTTTTATTATAAATACATGCCCTAAACCGAAAAGTTACGTAGTAAAATAGGTTATTCACTACTTTGTATGTAATTTTTCATACTTTTTTCATACATTATCTTATTTATTATAAAAATACCCCCCATATGTCTTCAGAAAGTAAAAAAAGAAAAATTAAAAATTTAAAGATAAGTGAAGAATCTCATTCTATCCTTAAAGAGTATTGTAATAAAAACGGATTAAAAATGTTTGCTTTTATAGAAAAATTAATTGTTGAAAAATGTAAGGTGAAAAAAGATATATATGGGGAATAACGTTATCTAACTAACTTTTCATCTAAAATTAATCTTGCTGCTCCTGGGTTATTTTTTACTACTGTTATTTTTAACGTATCACCACTGTTTATTAAAAAAGGTTCTTCTGTAACTATTTTAGTTAATGGGTAATTATTCTCTAGGGTTGTTATTTCAAACTGAACACTTGATATATTATTTAATCTCCTTACTCTAATATTATTTTTATAATCGTAAATTATTGTTTGGCTTGATTGTCCAGGTGGAAAATCTACATTAGTCCTTACTTTATCTGGGTTGTGAACATCTAAATTCTTTCTTTCTTTTTTTCTATTTTTTTTATCGAAACCAAACATAACCAATTCCCTACTAATAGCTGGCTTAACCTCAAACTCCTCTTCATCTAATAAAAATCCTTGTAGTTGGAGTTGGTATGTTTGTTGGTAGTATCTTCTGTCTTCTGTGTCTATCTTACTTTCATCCCCTATAGATTCTAGTACTATAGGAATGTAGTGTCCCTTTACAAATGTATAAGCTTGTCTAGATGTGAACGTTTGTAATGTTTTTCTATTAAAGTTATTTAACTCTCTCATCCTATTACAAATTATTTTGACATCATAAGTTATGTCTACAGGTACTGGTTGTGGTATTGTGTATATGTCGTATCCCTTTCTATTCCCATCCCAAGTAGGTACTTTCGCATAATGGAATTGTTTTCTATCTGGTATAGTATATTGTAAAGCTGGGTTACTACCGTACTGTACGTCTGGTTTTCTTACCACCACTATAAATGGTAAATTAACATTTTTATCAGAAGTACTAAACTTCCAAGTCTGTGAAAATTCTGCCCATCTTTGTAAAGTTAAAATCCTATCTATAACATTTATAGCCTTTCCACTAGTTACGGTCTTTAATTGTGTCTGTACAAAATCTAACATACCCCTATCTAAATCTGCGTGTAAAAGTGACTTAGGTAAAAATGTACCATCATCATTAATTAAATCAGCAAGTTCTCTTCTCCTATTAGGTGTTGTACGGCCATCGTACCCATCTGGGTAATGTCCTTGTATAGGTCCAGGTGCTATATTTAAATGTTTTTTTACTTTTTTTGGTAATGACATTATATTCCTTTAAATTCATTTGGACTTACATAAGAACATGTAATTGTTCTGTAAAAAGCCTTATACCCACCTATTGTGTGTTTATTGTCTGATGTAACTCTACCGTCATTAGTTACTGTATAGTACCTCATCTTATTTTCTTTTTCTGGATAACCGATATAATCACCGTAATTAATATCTATATCTAACTCTTCTAAATGTTTTAGGTAAACCCCTAAGGTCATGTTTCCCGGTTCTAAGTCTTTAACCAATCCTGTAGCATAACTATCTAACCTTGGTTCGTCTATTTTTACATATGCATTAAACTCAACCGGTACCTTAAATCTAATTTCTTCGGGCCCTGATTCACCATAGACATCATCAACATCAGACAATTTACTATCTACCCTAAATAAAACTAATGTAAAGTGCATGTCACCATGTAACCACTCCATTCCAATATTCTGTTCTAAATCAAAATCTTCCGCTCCGAAAAACTTAGATATTCGTGTAATTGGTATTTTTTTATTTGCCATATTAATATGTCCTTTTATTATAAATACAATTTGTCTTTCTTTTCTCTTTTTATTATATTATACCTATGGAAAATTTCTTACCGGAAATTAAAGCTAAAAATTCACTTAGTGAATATTGTGGGGCCAATAACTATATTATAGGCCTAAAAAATAATATGCTTAATAGTAAAACCTTTACTTTAACACGTTCACAAGCTGAGTATATTAATAAAAATTATAATAACAAACCCAAAGTAGTTAGGTTATGGATGGAGATTGAGGATTATCTAGCTAAAGAGTATATGACCACTAAATTTTTACAGTCACCACCTAAATCTATATGGATTGAAAAATTATTAAGTGAGACTGATAAAGCCTATCATGTTTGGGGTAAGGTTATTGATTCGGAAAACCTAAATTCTTTCTGGGTACCAAAAAATCAAATAGTACCTAGGTCTAGTCCAGACATTAAAGTAGATTTTAAGGAATTTTCTCATCGACCCCCGTTTGAACACCAGAAAATTGCTATCACTAAATTAGTATCTAATAAAAAATATATACTTGCTGATGATATGGGTTTGGGTAAGACCAGTTCTGCAATTATGGCAAGTATTAGTTGTAAAGCAAAAAAGATTTTAATTATTTGTCCAGCTTCTTTAAAAGTTAACTGGAAACGAGAAATTGAAAATTACACGGAGGAATCCGTAGGTATTGTAGAAGGTAAAAAATGGAAAGATGGTAAATATGTAATTATAAATTATGATATACTCAAAAACTTTCATTCTTTACCAGTAGATAAAGATAAAAATAGACAAATTTTAGACTCTAATTTTGATTTGGTGATAATAGATGAGGCTCATTACGTTTCTAACGGGAAGGCTCAAAGAACAAAGTTAGTAAACAATCTAACTTCTAAAATAGACAGATTATGGTTATTATCCGGTACCCCCATGACTTCTAGACCAATGAATTACTACAACTTATTAAAATTAGTTGGTTCTAGGGTGGCTAATAATTGGATACATTATGTAAGAAGATATTGTGATGGTAAACAGATTTTTAGGGGGTATAGAAAAATTTGGTTGACTTTTGGTGCTACTAACCTAGAGGAATTAAGGGATAAAACTAACGATAAAGTACTTAGAAGATTAAAAGAAGATGTTTTGGATTTACCCGATAAAATTATTACCCCGATACACATGGAACTTAAATCTAAGGTCTATGAAGAAGAAATGGGTGAATATTTAGATTGGCGTAGACAAAATAGAAACAGGGGGTTATCTATACAACTTTCAAAACTAATGAAAGTTAGACAAATTATAGCGTTAGAAAAGGTTAAAGAAACTATACAGGTAATAGACCAATGTTTAAAACAAGATAAGAAGGTTATTGTTTTTACTAATTTCACCGAACCCCTAATGACTTTGTATGAAAAATACAAAAAAGAAGCTGTAATTCTTAACGGTACAATGAAAAAAGAAGATAGACAAAAAAGTGTAGATAGATTTCAAAATGACGATAAGGTAAAAGTTTTTATAGGTAATGTAAAAGCCGCTGGAGTTGGTATTACTTTAACTGCTGCTGAAGTTGTTATCTTTAATGATTTATCTTTTGTTCCTTCAGATATGTCTCAATGTGAAGACCGTGCATTTAGAATAGGACAAGATAAAAAAGTATCTTGTATGTACCCTATTTATGACAATACAATAGAAAGAACTATATATGAACTGGTAAACAAAAAGAAATCAGTTATAGATACTGTTATGGGTGATAACATTAATGAAGAAGATATTTTAGGGGAAATTTTAAGCGGTCTGTAAAAACCAACATTTCCTTATATTTATATAGAAACAATTGTTATGAATAAAAAAGAATTGACGAAAAAACAACTTAAAAAGCAGTTAACCACATTAACTGAAGAAAAAAGTGCACGTTCCGAAACCGCACTAAAAAAAGATTTAAAAAACTCGTTTGACGCGTTAAAAAAATTAGACCAGGTTACCACAGGTCAAAAAATAGGTGATGTTACAATAACAAAAGCTATGAATAAAAAAATTAAAAATGCTAAAAGATATATAGAGGATTTATATGATAATATAACAGATGGTGAGATACAAGAAAAAGAACAAAACGAAGAAAAAGAAGTAACTGAAAGAAATGAAAACTCTGAAGGTTATGGAAAAATGTATAACGCTTTAGAAGGTATTAGAGAAGATAAAGTTGTTAAGATTAATGAAAACACACTAAGAAGAATTGTAGAAAGAGTAATCACAGAACGTGAAGATTGGATGCAAGGTGTAGAAAAAGATATAGAAAAAAGAGGTACTGAAGGTGTATTTCATGAGTGGTGTGATGACCATGGATATGATGGTGGTTGTGACAAAAAATGTTGGGACGCTGCCAAAAAAGAAGGTGGTATCTGGAGTCGTAGAGCTGGACTTGCAAAAGCATTCTGTGAATCAAGATAATAACTAAAAATTAAAATATATTAATGAAGGCCTTTAGGGCCTTTTTTAATGCCAACTTCCAAGTATTTATATAGAAAGGATATATTATGCCAACTATAGACCCAGCAAAAAGAGAAAAATTATTTACACAAATTAGACATATGTTAGGGGCACCCCTAAGAGGTGTGGAATTAGAGGATGAAATGTTAGATACAGCTCTTGAATTATCTATACTTGATTATGGACAATATGTGCAAGATTGGTTGATAGAAAATCAGTGGTCTTCACTATATGGTCAAGACCTGGATGTGATATCACTAACAAATGCTTTCCTTACTAGAGATTTAGATTTTGAAACTTCTTTTACTTACGCGTATTCTAAAATTGTTGGTTTACAAGCTGGTGGTCCATACCAATTAAAACAAGATTATATTACTTTATCTGCAGATACTCAAATATATGAAATTCCAGCAGGACGAGAAATAAATGAAATTATGTGGTATCAACGAGCAGAACTAAACGAATCATTTATTGACCCGTTTTTAGGTGCTTTTGGTGGATTTGGTGGCGGTATGGGTCTAGGT
>MDSZ01186985.1_pt1 | contig 28073 bp, 36 predicted proteins | sample 811201 | NCBI WGS metagenome assembly MDSZ01 (sample SAMN05326647, study PRJNA326480) | marine metagenome | isolation source: seawater | place: Indian Ocean: North | collected 2010 | reverse complement strand
CCAGAAAGGGTCATTTGCTTGTCCATGAGAAACAACAATAATATCTACAGCTAAAGCAGCTACTGACATCATTGCCCAACTCAAAAGAGCAGCAATTGTTAAGTATATTTTTTTCATTTTTATCCTTTGTTGTTTATTAATTTTTGAGAATTTAAACAAAAAACTTATAAAATTTCAAAAAAAAAAAATAGAATACAACTTGAAGTAGTTCCTTTTACATTAATTTTATTACTTTTTTTAATTTGAGAGATTGGTAGGCTGCATTAGCAAGTTTTAAAGCCTCAAACCCGTCATTATAGGTAGATCGAGGCTTTATATTTTTTTTATGTAGCATGACAAGTTCATCTAATTGTAACTTATAAGCATCGCTATATCTTTCTATGAAAAAATTTAAAAAAGGTTTTTGAGAGTGGGAATAATTTGAATTAAATATTTCAGTGGAATTAATTTTTTTATTTCCTGATAAAAGCATTCCATTTTTTCCAAATAATTCTATTCTTTGATCATAACCAAAGGAACAGTGCCTAGAATTATTGATAACGCATAATACTCCTTTTTTAGATTTCATTGTAACAATAGCTAACTCATGATCATTTATTTTTCTGTATTTGTTTTCAAATGAACTTGTGAATGCATTAATTTCTGAAATTTCATCATTTTTTAAATAAAATCGGCAAAGATCAAAGTCATGGATCATCATATCTCTAAAAATACCACCAGAACTTTTTAAGTATGAAATACTTGGCGGAGAGGGATCTCTACTTGTTATTATTATTTTCTCTATTCTACCAATCTTATTTTTATCAAGATCCTTTTTAATAGAATAATGTCCAGGATCATACCTACGATTAAATCCTAATTGTATTTTAGGTTTATTTTTTTTTATCTTTTTAAATGTTTTAATAATCTTATTGATATTTAAGTCCAAAGGTTTTTCACAGAATACTGTCTTTTTTTTTTTAATAGCTTCTTCTATAAATTTAATATGAGTATTTGTAGGACTAGATATAAAAACTACATCCACATTTTTATCATTAAATATTTTTTTGTAGTTATCATCTGTATTACAATTATAAAGTTTTTTAGCTTTCTTTGATAATTTGTCTATCTTTTCATAAACATACAAAAGTTTAAGATGTTTATGTTTACCAATATTATTAGCATGCATCTGCCCTATTCTTCCAAAACCCAAAAGTGCTACATTAATCATAAAATACTTTGTATCTTAATAATATATATAATATAAATACTAATACTTTCTTGAATTTATGTCGATAAGATTAGGTATAGCCCCAATAGCATGGAGCAATGATGATATGCCAGAGTTAGGCGAAAAAACATCTTTGGAGCAGTGCCTTAAAGAAGCGAGTTTGGCTGGATTCACCGGAATAGAGTCAGGAGGAAAATTTCCTTTAGACTCTAAAATACTTCTACCTAAATTGGAAAAGGAAAATTTAAAACTTTGTTCTGGATGGTATGGAGCACAACTTCTCAAGAGATCTCCAAAAGAAGAATTTAATTTAATGAGCAAACAATTAAAATTATTTAAAGATTGCAAAGCTCCTTGCATGGTGTTCGCGGAAGTTACAAATTCTATTCAGAGTGATCCAATAGTACCGTTGTCAAAAAGACCTAAGCTAGAAAAGGATGATTGGGAAAAATTAATATATTCGATAAATGAAATTAGCAAAATGATGCTTGATCAAAATATGCCGCTTGCTTATCATCACCATATGGGGACAGTTATAGAAACAGAGGGAGATATTTCTAGATTGATAGAAAACACTAAAGATAGTGTAAAATTATTGGTTGATACTGGTCACATGCTATTTGCAAAAGGTGACTCGATAAATTTAGTGAGAAATTTTTATGAGAGAATTGTTCACATACACTGTAAAGATATAAGAAAAAATGTACTTGAAAAATCTTTGAATAATGACTCAAGTTTTAGAAAGGCATTTTTGGATGGTGCATTTACAGTTCCTGGTGACGGTTGTATTGATTACACTCCTTTTTTAAAAATCTTAAAAGAAAAAAATTATTCAGGCTGGTTAGTCGTTGAAGCTGAACAAGATCCTGTTAAAGCTAACCCTTTTGAATATGCCAAGATCGGTTTTAATTATTTAAGTAAAAAAGTTAAAGACTGTGGGTTTGAAATAATAAATTAACGATAAACTGAAATTAGTTCATTATTACCAGCAGCTACACAGGGAGATTTCACGCATGTTCCGACAACCCATTCAGAACCAGCTTCGGCTTCAAAATTAGATGATGAAACAAAAATAATTCCTTTATCTGTAGACTGACCAGCTTTACCTTCAGCTTGTATTCTAGGATCTTGAGAAGTTTGTATTAAGGGTTTATCAATTGAGTAAGGATTTTTAAGACTCATATTTAACAAAATATAATTAACTATTTTAGATGAAGTCCATACAGAAATACACTTTTCACCCCATGAAGTTAAAGCATCATCATCAGAACTACATTTATTTACTTCATTGTTCATAAAATCAACAACGATTTTGTGATTGGATTTAATATCATTTGCTTTTTGTAGCACTTCGTCTCTTGTAGTCGCTGTCCACATTAACATAACAACTATATAAATTATTGAGCTAAGTACTAGTAATTCTAATGATCCAAAATTTTTTAATTTTCTTTTAATATCCATCATAATTTAATTATCATAGATTTATCAATCTTATTATCAAAAAAATCAATAATATTTTTAATCGTTTCTTTCGACATTCTAGATTTACATTCATTAGTGAATGTTGCTGAATGCGGACTTAATAATACTTTGTTATTTTTTAATAAAGCATTATTTTTTTCCACTGGTTCATTGTAAAAAACATCTAAGCCTGCTCCAAATATAATATTTTGACTTAAAGCTTTTTCTAAATCTGTTTCATTTATTATTCCGCCCCTAGATGTATTAATAATAATAGCACTTTTTTTCATAAATTTTAATCTGTTATAATCTATTAAATTTTTAGTTTTATCAGTTAAAGGAACATGCAAAGACATATAATCACAATTTTTTAGTGCATTATCAAAATTTTCAATTTTAATTCCTCCATGGTTCTCAATAATTTTTTTGCTTACAAATGGGTCGAAAACACTTACTTTCATGTCAAAACCCTTACACTTCTTAATAAGGTTTTGACCTATTCTTCCAAAACCAACAATTAAGATTTCCTTATTAAACAATTCAAATGTTTCGATTGAGGATACCTTGGTTTTAAAATTTCCGCTTCTTACTTCATTATCATATTTTCCATTACCCTTTGATAGGGCAAGCATCATATATAATACATGTTCAGCAACCGCGATTGCATTTGCTGATGCAGTTATTAATAAAGATATATTATTTTTTTTTATATAATCTAAATCTATGTTGTCATATCCAACGCCATGTCTTGATATAACTTTCAATTTTTCGCATTTAGATAAAATTTTTTCATTTAATTTTGAAACCCTAAGAGTACATGCATCAAACTCTGGTAACTTTTTAATTAAATTTTCTTCAGATGTATCTTCGATTAATTCAATTTTATAATTTGGATTATCTTTAATTAATTTTAATCCGTCTTCGTGTATTTTTTCAATTATCGCGACTTTGTACATTATTGAATTTATGGCGGTCCCAAGGGGAATCGAACCCCTCTTTCATGGATGAAAACCATGTGTCCTAACCGATAGACGATGGGACCATTTATTTTTTGTCTTTATTAACAGAAATATCATCGATAATAAACTCTACATTTTTTTTACCTTTCCATTCATTAAGGCTCAATTTACCTACAATGTTGAGTAAAATTTTATTATTACTTGTTAAATATGAGCCTAATTCAGAATTTTTGGCGTTAAATGCTATTGATTTGAATGTTGTTCCATCGGGTCCTAATAAAACAGATTTAATATGATTCTCGCCAACAATCTTTGAATTTAGGACTTTTAATTTATCAAGTAAAAATTTTGGCTCTGGGTTTCCCGACCCAAATGGAGATAAGGTTTCGATTTTGTTATAAAAATCTAAATTAATAGCTGATGAAGTTATCTCAGCATCAAGAAGTACGGTTTCTTTATTGTTGATAAACTCATTTTGTAGATTAAATTTATTGAAAATAAATTCTTTAAAAAGTTCAATATTTTTTATTTCAACAGAAAACCCACCAGCCATTTTATGACCACCGCCACTAATTAGAATTTTTTTTTCAACGGCTGCAATTATATGTGACCCAATATCAAATCCAACTACAGATCTTGCGGATGCTTTTCCAATACCATTTTTGACTGAAATGATAATTGCAGGTTTATTGAATTGATCCTTTAATCTTGCTGCTATAATACCTATAACTCCTTCATGCCAATTGTTGCCACTTAATAAAATTATTGGTTCATTTGGACTAAATTTAATGGATTTCATTATTTCATCTAATAATCTTTTTTCTAAAATTTGCCTTTCTTTATTGTATTCATTTAATTCACTAGCAAGTTTAAAACTTTCTTTGGGATTTAAATTTAAAAGTAAATTAGCACCATGTGAGCACCTTCCTACTCTTCCACCTGCATTTATTCTAGGTCCAATCTTATATCCCAAGTCTTTTACTGTAAGTTTTGATTCTATATTGCAAATATCGATCAATGTTTTTAATCCTAGGTTTTTTTTATTTGATAAGATCTTCAAACCTTGTTTTACAATAGCTCTATTTAAACCAATTAAAGGCACAACATCGCATACTGTTCCTAGGGAAACTAGATCGAGAACATTGAATAAATTAGGTTCTACAATTTTATTATCTTCAAACCAATTTTTATCTCTTAGATAACTATTTAAAGAGATTAAGAACATAAAACAAACACCGGCTGCGCATAGGTAGTTTAAATTAGATTTATCATCATACCTATTTGGATTTATTATTGAATATGCATCTGGTAATTTAATATCTGATTGGTGATGATCTAATATTATAGCATCAACTTTTTTTTCTTTGAGATATTTAATTGGTCCGAAAGCTAAAGTCCCACAATCAACTGTTAAAATCAAATCAACTTTAAGCTTAATTAGTGCATCAAAACCTTTTATTGATGGTCCATAACCCTCTTTTTCTCTATCTGGTACATAAAACTCATATTCTTGATTTATAGATTTAAAATAACTACCTAAAATCGCTATTGAAGATGCGCCATCAACATCATAATCGCCAAATATTCCAATTTTTTTTTTTAAAATTACAGCATTTGCTACTCTTTGAACGGACTTATCCATGTCTTTCAAAATATTGGGATTTGGTAAAATATTCTTTATCGTAGGGTTTAAGAAAGTTGAAATATCTTCTTTATTTATTTTTCTCAAGCATATTAGTTTTGAAACTATTTCATCAAGAAAAAAGTTATCTTTAATAAAATTAACTTCTGTTTGATCAAAATTTTTAATATACCATTTTTTTCCAGTTACTGACACTGAAGTCATATCTTAAACTCATTTGATACTTTTTTTATAATTTTGGAGTTTTTATGTAAAGCTAAAGTATTTGCAATAATTTTATCATTATTTTTTGATATTCCCTTAAGCAAATTTCCATCTGTAATCGCAGTAGCGCAAAACATTACATCACCTTTTATCATATCTTCTATATTTAATTTTTTTCTAATATCTTTTACTCCCATCTTTTTAGCTCTAACCTCTTCGTCCTGGTTGTTAAAAAAAAGTCTTGTTTGCATTTGACCACCTAGACAATCAAGCGCAGCGGCGGCTAAAACACCTTCAGGTGCACCACCTATGCCTATATATAGATCAATTGTAGAGCTCTTGTCAGCTGCTAGTATAGATGCAGAAACATCTCCATCAGTGATATATTCAATTTTTACATTTAAAGATTTTAGTTTATTAATTATTTCAGTATGTCTAGGTCTTTTAAGTAAACATACGGTTAATTCATTAATTTTTTTTTTAAGGGCATCTGACAATAAATTTATATTTTCTTCTATAGTGTTGTCTAGATCTAATAGATTTTTCGGTAAGCCGGGACCAAAAGCAATTTTTTCCATATAAGTATCTGGGGCTGAAAAAAGATTTCCTTTTTCAGTTATCGCTAACATGGAGAAAGAGTTAGGAAGATTATTTGCTACAAAATTAGTTCCTTCAAGCGGGTCAACAGCAATATCTAAAGATTGTCCCTTTTTTGTACCAAGAATTTCACCAATATAAAGCATTGGTGCCTCATCCATTTCTCCCTCTCCAATAACAATTTTTCCAGTCATATTAATTTTGTTAAGTTCTAATCTCATTAAATCAACTGCACCTTTATCAGCAATGATTTTATCTTTTTTTCCCACATGTAATGAGGCACCATACGCAGCTTTTTGAGTTGCACGAATAAATTTATCTAAATAGCTTGCCTCTATAGACATTTAGTCTTCTATTCTTATTAAATTTGGTTTTTTAAGTATGTAATTCTTTTTAGATAACTTTTTTACAGTTGTCATTAATGAACTCTCTTTTGATTTGTGTGTAATTATTACTATAGAGGCATTTTTTTTTGATTTGTAAGGATTTTGAATAATTCTCTTGATAGAAACTTTATTTTGAGAAAATATTTTAGTTATATTTGATAATACCCCGTATTTATCTAAAGCCTCTATTCTTACATAGGCAGAAAATTTTAAATTTGATATATCGCTATAATTTAATTTTTTTCTTTCTTTATCAGAAATAGAAAAAGGATATTTTGTATTTCCTCTTAAAATTGATGAAATGTCTGATATTAAAGCTGAAGTAGTTGCTTCTGGCCCAGCACCCTCTCCTTGAACTACACTGCGTCCGACTGGAGACCCGTCTGTAATTACAGCGTTTAAAACACCATTAATACTTGCTATATATGAAGTTTTTTTAATTAATGTCGGATGAACTCTTTGGAAAACTTTCTGCTTTACAATTTCTGCAAAGGCTAACAATTTAATACTATAACCAAGATTATTGGCATTATCTATATCTTTTTTGTTTATGTTTTTTATACCTTCAACATAAATCTTATCATTTAAAAAAGAATTAAAAGATAGAGATGATAATATTTTTAATTTTGAAGCTACATCATCTCCATTAATATCTGATTTTGGATTACTTTCAGCATATCCAAGTTTTTGTGCATTTTTTAAAGCTTCTTCAAAAGAAATTGAGTCTTTTTCCATTGATGATAAAATATAATTTGATGTGCCATTAAATATTCCGTGAATTTTATAAATTTTATTTGCAATGAGACCTTCCTTTATTGCTCTAATTATTGGAACTCCACCGCATACAGCAGCTTCAAATTCTAAATTAACTTTATTTTTTTCAGCGATTTTGGATAACTTGTCTCCGTATTTTGCTATTAAAGCTTTATTTGCAGTCACTACATGTTTTTTTCTTTTTAAAGCTTCAAAAACTAATTTTTTTGCAGGGCCTTCGGAACCACCTATTAGTTCCACAATGACATCAACATCTTTTTTTTTTACACAATCTAAATAATTTTTTGTCCATAATGATTTTTTAATTTTGAATTTTCTTTTCTTATTAAAATTTCTAGCAGATAAATATCTTATTTCTGGTAGACAACCAGTTTTTCTTTGTAATTTGTTTTTATTAGTAATCAAGTACTGATAAAAATAGGAGCCTATATTTCCTAGGCCTACGATAGCTATATTCAATTTTTTTCGTTTACCCATTTAATTTATATTTGGATAAGATTTTTCTAATCCTTTTTTCATTAAATAATTTGAGATAGTCTCAATATCACATTTTTCAACAACTAAGCAAATATTCTTTTCTGTAACCTGAGATATATCTGTTTTAATCACTTTTTTAGAAATATTATTTCCAACTTTTGAAGACTTTTCTTTTTTTTGTAACTTTTTTTGAATAGTTTTTGCTTTTTTAAGCTCCTTAATTTCTTTCTTTCTTAATTTAACTTCTTCTTTATTTAAAATTATAATTTTTTCTTTTTTTTTATTTGATTCTTTTATGCTGTCTTTATTTTTAAAATTAGGTTTAGTATTTAAAAGAACTAAATCGTAAGTTTTCTCTTTTTTTTTATCAATTACCTGAACCTCAATAGTTAAATTATCCTCGAAATACATCTGCGCCTCTTTTTTATCAATACATTTATGTTTTCCACAAATCATAATCACTTTTGCTGAATTACATTGAGTTAAATAAAACAATAATAAGAAAAGTAAGTATTTCATTTTAATCCAAGGTTCTCTTTAAAATTGTACAATTTATTCATATTCTGAATTGCTTGACCTCCAGCACCTTTAATCAAATTATCTATAACAGAAAATATCACTATTTTATTTTTAAATCTTGTAGAACAAACTGAAATTTCACATTTATTTGTATTAATAACATTTCCTGTTCCAGTTTTTTCATTAATATTTAAAATCTTGATAAATTTTTTTTTCTTATAAAAATTTTTTAAATATCTTTGAATTTCTACTAAGGAAACACCCCCTTTTTTTTCTAAATATATTGAAGATAAAATACCTCTAAAAGTTGGTATAACATGTGGATTAAAAGTATATTTAATACTTTTGGTATATTTGTGAAATTCCTGGTCTAATTCAGACATATGTCTGTGTTTAGTTATTCCGTAAGAAAATGTTGACGAATAAATATTCTTTAATTTAAATTTCTTATCAAAAGATTTTCCCGCACCAGAATATCCTGACTTTGAGTCTATTGTAATATTATTCAATTTAATAAAATTTTTAATTAATAAAGGTATTAGCACAAGCTGGATTGATGTTGGATAGCAACCAGGGTTTGCAATAATTCTATATTTATTAATATTTTCTGTTAATTCTGTAATAGAATATTTTGAATATTTAATTAATTTTGAAGCTTTATGATTTTTATTATACCAAATTTTATAGTTATTTGCTTTCTCCAATCTAAAATCAGCAGAAAGATCTATGAATTTTAAGTGTTTATATTTGTTAAATAGCTTTTTAATTACTTTTTGTGCTTCACCATTAGGTAGGGATAAAAAAAGTAAATCAATTTCACCCCAGTTTACTTTTTCTAATTTGGATAGTTTTGGTAATTTTTTTTTTATTCTACTGTCAAACTTATTAATATTTTTTCCAATATTTTGTCTTGAGCATAAGTATTTGATTGATATTTTTGGATGATGTGTTAATTGCTTAATTAAATCAAGCCCAACATAACCAGTTGCACCAGCAACAACTACTTTTAGTTTTTTTAATGACATATTTAACTTATATCATCGAAGACGATAATAACAAATTTAAATGATTTATCTTTTTGAAAATTGAAAGCTTCTACGTGCTTTTCGATGCCCGTATTTTTTTCGCTCAACAACTCGTGAGTCCCTTGTAGTTAATTTGTCTTTTTTTAGAATTTTTTTTAAAGCTGAATCGTGACCTACCAAAGCTCGAGAGATGCCCAGTATTATTGCTCCTGCTTGTCCAGACAAACCTCCTCCGGTTACAGAACATTTCACATCATAGGATGAAATAGTGTTACTTATCTCAAGCGGACGATTTACTATTAATTGATGCATGGGCCTTTTGAAGTAATCAGTCATTTTTAAACCGTTAACATAAATTTTTCCATCACCTTTTTTAACCCAAACTTTAGCTATTGATTTTTTTCTTCTTCCAGTGGCATACTTACTATCTTTAAAATCTAATTTAATTTTTTTTTTTGGTTCAGTTTTTTGAGATGTTTCCATTAATTTATGACTATATTGGATTTGTTTAACTTAATGAAATCAATTGTCTTTGGCTTTTGCATATCATGAGGATGAGATGACCCTTTATAAATTTTTAATTTTGTTAATTGTTTTTTTGCTAAAGGCCCTCCAGGAAGCATTCTTTTAACAGCGAGTTTTAATATATCTTCTGCTTTATTTTTATTTTTCAAAATAGATGGAGTTGTACTTTTAATTCCACCTGGATGACCAGTGTGTTTATAATATTTTTTACTTTCCATTTTTTTTCCAGAAAATTTTATCTTTTCAATATTTGTAACAACTACAAAATCTCCATTATCTATATGTGGGTTAAATATACTTTTATTTTTTCCTCTTAAAATTTTTGAAATGAATGCAGCAAGTCTACCAACGGCAGCATCCTCGGCATTAATTAAATACCAATCTTTCTTAATATCTTTTTTTTTAACAAATGGTGTCATTTTAATTTACGGGATAATTACAAACAAAAATACATAAAGTCAATTTAATTTATTTAAAATCAAATAAAATCAATAATTTTATCTATTTATTTCAAAATATTTGTGACAAAAGGATAGTGTTGATATTACTAAAAAAATTCCACATATTTGATGCATAGAAGATATATAAATATTCAAACCGCTTAATAAGGTATATATTCCCAAAATTACTTGCAAAAATATAAATAATGTTAAAACAAAATATGATTTATACAAATCTTCATTTTTATTTAAAATGATTTTTGCTCCAATTACACAATAAACAAAAAATATAAAGTAAGCAGTATTCCTATGAATAAATTGAACTAGACTTTGATTGTCAAAATCAAAATAATCATTGATTGACTTTAGAATTATATCGTCTGGAAAATAATTAGAATTCATTAAGGGCCAGGTTTGATATATTTGTCCAGCATCAAGACCTGATACAAAAGCCCCAAAAATAATTTGTAGGTAAATTAAAAATAAAAAAAATGATATTAAATATTGTTTTTTGAAATTTTTATAAAAAAAAATATTTTGTTGATTGCTAATATTCCTATAAATCCAAAACAGCATTGAAAGAATAATAAACGCAGTAAATAAATGTGACGATAACCTATAATGACTTACTGTTACATCGTGTACAAGACCACTTTTTACCATATACCATCCTAATGATCCTTGAAAAATAATTAATGCCAAAATTAAATACAAGGTTACAGAAAAGTTTTTTTTGAATATTTTTTTGAAGGAAAAATAAAGCAAAGGAATTAAAAAAAACAATCCTAAAAATCTTGCTAATAATCTATGAAAATATTCCCAATAAAATATTATTTTAAATTCATTTAGCGTCATATTTGAATTTAAAAGTATAAATTGTGGTGTTAATTTATACAGATTAAAATAAAGGTTCCACTTTTCTAATGAGAAAGGTGGTAATATACCACCAAACAATTCCCACTCTGTTATTGATAGGCCAGAATTAGTTAATCTTGTTAATCCACCTACTAGTATTAATAAGCTTACCAGAATTATACTTAATAAAATCCAAATTTTTACTATATTGTAATATTTTGGATCATTTAATAAAATCATTATATCAATATATAAATTAATTAAAAAAAAGGAATTATAATTTTGTCGCTATGAAAAATAAAAAACTAGATAAGATAAGGAATAAACTTGATAAATTAGATTTAAAAATGCTTAAGATTATTAAAGCCAGAACAATGTTAGTTAATAAAGTACTGAAAGAAAAAAAATTCAAAAATCAAATAGTTGATAAAGAAAGAATAAAAAAAATATTAAGTAAAATAAGAACACAGTCAATTAAAAATAAAATAGACCCAAAAATTACAAATAAGATATGGAGGTCAATGATTCAATCATTTATTGACTATGAATTTAGAAATTTTAAAAAGAAATAATTATTTACTATGAGGGGGTAGTTTTTTTTCAACAAAAATTTCATGTTTTCTTGTTGAAGGGTTATACTTTTTCATTTTTAATTTATTTTTAGCCTTTTCACCCTTAGTTGGTTTTTTTGCATAATAAAAAAAGGCGCTATCCTGTTTATCTTCAGGCACTAATCTTACTTTAATATGTGTTTTTTTTGCCATAAGTTTTTAATTTTTTTAAATTTTTTAATATTTTTTTTGTCTTATCTAACAAATTTGTTTTTATGTAAGTCCTTCTTATACCTAAAGATTTATCATCGTCAAGTGTTATAGGCTTATTATCTAAAATTTTCTTTACCCCTCTAATTGTTAGTCCCTCACTTTTTAATAGCTTTTTGATTAAGATTAATAAATTAATTTCTTTTTCAGAATAATATCTTCTATTACCATCTAGTATTAAAGGTTTAAGTTGTCTAAAATTCTTTTCCCAAAATCGAATAGTGTGACTTTGCGGTTTGCCATTTTTATTGATGAGTCCGATTTTTTTAGCAACTGTAGAAATATCATAAAGTTTTGTATTTTTTTTAATAATCATATATTTCCATTTATTAAATTTTTTAAGGTTTTAGATGTTTTGAATATAATAGACATACGATTAGATATTTCATAAATTTCTTTTGTTTTTGGATTTCTCCCGACTCTCTTTTTTTTATATTTGAGATTAAATGTACCAAAATTTTTGATATTAATTTTATTATGTTCTTTAATTGATATTGATAAGATTTTTATAAAATCATTAATAAATTTTTTTAAAAAATTTTTTGAAATTCCTAAGGAAACATTTAAATCTTCAATTATGTCCTCTTTAGTCTTGTTTTTCATTAAGATGACTTAAATTATTTTGAATTTCTTTCATAAAATTTCCTTTTATTATCCTGTAACATAAGTCTATAGAATAATAAAAGCCGATAGAGTCAGTTGCTCCATGACTTTTAACAACAGGCCCTTTTAAACCTAAAAATATCGCTCCATTATACTTTCTTGGATCTATTTTATTTTTAAATTTTTTAAGTGAGAAATATGAAAATAATAATGAAAATTTTGACAAAAGGTTTTCTTTAAGGGACTCCCTTAATGAATCTGTTAAAAATTTAGCAGTGCCCTCAGCTGTTTTAAGAGCAATGTTGCCGGAAAAACCATCTGTAACGATCACATTTGAGTGACCATCAAAAATTTTATTGCCTTCTACATATCCATTAAATTCAAAATCTCCATATTTTGTAATATCTTTTAATTTTGAATATGCCTTTTTTAAAATTTCAGTCCCTTTAATTTCTTCCGATCCTATATTTAATAATCCAACTTTTGGAACTTCTTTGTTAGAAACAGATTTATATAATGCTGCTCCCATTTCAGAAAAATCAATAAGATTATTTTCATTACATTCAATGTTTGCACCTAAATCTAACACTACGCTAAAACCCTTTTTGCTAGGCCAAACGCCAGCAAGAGCCGGCTTACTAACTCCCTCTATAGTTTTAAGTAACATTTTTGATATAACAAAAAGAACTCCAGTATTTCCAGCGGATAAAGTAATAGATGAATTATTATTTGTTTGTGAATTAATAGAATTCCACATGCTACTATTTTTTGAATTTTTTATAGCTTTAAGAGGCGTATCTTCATCGGACACAACAGTAGAGGAATGAAATATCTTATAATAACTATTATCAATTTTATTTAATTTAATTTCTTTTAAAATCAGTTCTTCGTTTCCATATATATTGAAAAAAAAATCATTAATATTTTTATTTTTATCTATAAAATGTTTTATACCGAGTATGTTTTTTTGTGGAGAGTTTTCACCGCTCATTGCATCAATAGCAATAGTTACTTTTTCCATAATTTAAAATTAATTAAATATCTAATATTTTTTTGCCGTTATAAAAACCCGTTTTAAGGTCAATATGATGAGAAAGTCTAAATTCTCCCGTTTTTTTATCTTCGACAACATTGACAGAGGATAACCTGTGATGAGATCTCCTCATTTTTTTTCTCGATACAGATGTTTTTCTTTTTGGTACAGCCATTTTATATATTAAATTTAATATCCCCTTTTAGCATAGTTTCATTATCCATTTCAAAACAAAAATCGTAAAATTTATTAAAATAATCTGCTAATTCGGTGAATTTATTAGCCTTAGACGAGCAAAAATCAATAAGATATTTTTCAAGTAAAGATTTGTTTGTTTTAAAATCTTTATTTTTTAAAATATTTATTTTTAATAAAATATCATAGAATATTTTATTCAGATTTTTCATTTTTTTATTAATTGACATATCTCCGAGACCTTGCTCTCTAAGATGATACTCTATATTAAGAAAAATATTATCATATAATTTTTGCGGAAACTTGGAATTTGTAGTATTTTTATGTACAATTAAAATGATTGAAAAGTGCATGAAAATCAACATAACTCTAGTTTCTACCGCATCTTTAAGTAATAATTTATTATAGAAAAAAATATTTCGTGATAGATTAACTAAATTGTTATAAAGATTGCTATTATGTGCTTCGAATTTTTTAAACATTTTAATAAAAACATTTTTATTATACTTACTTTTATATTAATAACAAATTGTCAATTAAAACAGCCAATCAAATCTCATGGTATAAATTATTTAGAGAACAGAGAAAAAGCTCTCAATATAAGCAAATCTAATAAAAATGATGTTATAAAACTTATAGGAAAACCTCACTATAAATCAATTAAATCGGAAAATGTTTGGTTCTATTTAGAAAGAAAAATCACAAGAGGAGAAATGCACAAACTTGGTCAAAATATTCTTGAAAAGAATAACATTCTCGAACTTCAATTTGATAAGTATGGCTTATTGATATCAAAAAAATTATATACAAAAGACGATATGAATAAAATTTCCTATTCAGCAAATGAAACGCAAAATACTGTAGGTAATAAAAGTTTTATATCTAGTTTTCTATCTAGTATAAGACAAAAAATGTACGGTAAACGAAAATTCTAGTGTGCTATTATAGATAGCAATAATAATGCAACGATGTTTGTAATTTTTATCATAGGGTTTACAGCTGGCCCGGCAGTATCTTTATAAGGATCACCAACGGTATCACCGGTAACAGCAGCTTTATGTGCTTCGGAGCCTTTACCACCATAATTTCCATCCTCGATGTATTTTTTTGCGTTGTCCCAGGCTCCTCCCCCTGCTGTCATAGATATTGCTACAAACAATCCAGTAACTATCACTCCTAATAGCATTGCGCCTAGTGCAGATAGTGCAGCAACTTTTCCTCCAATAAATAAAATCATAATATATAAAAGAATTGGAGATAAAACAGGAAGTAATGACGGGATAACCATTTCTTTTATGGCAGCCTTAGTTAATAAGTCAACTAATTTTCCGTAGTCTGGTTTTCTTTTCCCTTTCATAATCCCTGGAATTTTTTTAAATTGTCTTCTTACCTCAATTACCACAGCTCCGCCTGCTCGACCAACAGCTTGCATTCCCATAGAGCCAAATAAATATGGTAATAGTCCCCCAACAAGTAATCCGATTACAACAAATGGATTTGACAAATCAAAATTAACTACCATTCCATATAATGATGAAGATGCGTCTTTTGAATAAAATTTAATATCCTCTGTGTAAGCAGCAAATAAAACTAAAGCTCCTAATCCAGCAGAACCTATCGCATAACCTTTAGTGACTGCTTTTGTAGTATTACCGACTGCATCTAATGCATCTGTTGTTTTTCTAACACTTTTTGGTAATTTCGACATTTCTGCAATGCCTCCGGCATTATCAGTTACTGGGCCGTAAGCATCCAATGCAACAACCATTCCTGTCAATGCCAACATAGATGTTACTGCTATTGCAATTCCATAAAGACCAGCTAATCCGTTTGTAAAGAGTATGCCTATTACTATAATAATTGCTGGCACAGCTGTTGCCTCCATTGAGATAGCTAAACCTTGAATTACATTTGTTCCATGACCTGTAGTCGATGATTGAGCTACACTTTTAACAGGTCTAAAGTTTGTTCCAGTATAATACTCTGTTACCCAAATTATTAAACCAGTAATAATTAAACCAGCTACAGCACAAATATATAAATCGAAGCCAGTAAAATTTGTATTTTCAACAGAATAAACATTGTCAAGACCAATTGTTGAATTAGTAATAGGATACAAAATTAGTAATGATAATATTGCTGTCGCAATAAAACCTTTATATAAGGCTCCCATAATATTTTTGCTTTTACCTAATCTAACAAACCAAGTTCCAATTATCGATGTGATTATACAAGAACCTCCTATTGCAAGCGGATATATCATCATGTTTGCAACATTTGGAAAAAAGATTGATGCTAATACCATAGTAGCGACGATTGTAACTGCATAAGTTTCAAAAAGGTCTGCAGCCATACCAGCACAATCTCCAACATTATCGCCTACATTGTCAGCTATTACAGCAGGATTTCTAGGATCGTCTTCCGGGATACCAGCTTCGACTTTTCCAACTAAATCTGCGCCTACATCAGCTCCTTTAGTAAATATGCCACCACCCAATCTTGCAAAAATCGAAATTAATGATGCCCCAAATCCTAATGCAACTAAAGCATTAATAATTTCTCTTTTTTCGACATTAAGGTTAACTAAAATAATATAATATATACTAATTGCTAGAAGAGCTAATCCAGCGACTAACAATCCTGTTATTGCTCCTGATTTAAATGCTATTGAAAGACCAGACTGTAAGCTATTTCTTGAAGCCTCAGCAGTTCTAACATTTGCTTGAACTGAAATTAGCATACCTATGTAGCCAGCGACTCCAGACAAAGTCGCACCTATCAAATACCCAAGCCCAACTAATAAACTAAAAAAATAACTAACAATAACTAAAACTATAATTCCAACTATTGCTATTGTTTTGTATTGCCGATTTAAATAAGCTTTGGCACCTATTTGAATTGCCTCAGCAATTTCTCTCATTTTCTCATTACCATTGTTTGCTTTTAGAATTTGTCCAGAAAGTAAATAGCTATAAGCTACTGCTAAAATGCCAGTAAAGATAATTAGATATAAAAGTTCAAAAGATGAATTCATAATTAAAAATGATAAATGCCAAATTCAAGCTTAAAATGCAAGCTATACTTTATAATCCTATAAGTTGAAGAATGACATTATTTGGCTAAAAATTAAACTTTTTTAAGAGAAATAGCTATTTTATCTAATATTGCATTTAAATACTTAACTTTTGAAGACTCCAAAAAAAACTCAGAAGCTTTTAGATATTCACTTATAATAACTTTTTTAGGATTATTATGTTTGAACATAAATTCAAAAATCGCACAGAAAAGGATTATTTTAAGTATTTTATCTGTTTTCTTGAGATCTATATCATCTTTAAGATGTATATTTATTGTTTCTTCTATTAATTCTCTTCTCTCTAAAGTTCCTTCAACAACATCTTTAATAAATTTTTTGTATTGAGTTTTAGGGTATAGTATTTTTTCATCTGGATTAAGTAAATTCCCATATAGTTTTTGTATAACTTTTATTCTTGGAGTTGAAGTTTGTTTAGACATTTTTAAGAATAATATCTAATGCTTTCACAGCTTCTAAACCTTTATTTAGTCTTTGAGCTGCTTGATCTTTTTTAAAACAAGTTAAAATTGCGTTACCTATTGGTTTTTTTGCACTTATTGAAATTTGCATAATTGCATTAGTTATAGCTTGCGAAATTAAATCAAAATTATTTGTTTCACCCTTTATGACACATCCAATGGCTATAAATCCGTCAAACTTATTTATGAGTCGAGAAATAGCAACGGGTATTTCAAAAGCTCCTGGAACTTTAATTATCATAACATTATTATAATTTAATTTAGAAAGTTCATTTTTAGAAATTTCACATATTTGTGATGTAATTTCTTCGTTATAAGTAGATGTTACAATACAAATTTTTTTTTTTGTCATTTTAAAATTTCCTGTTTAGTAATTTTTATGCCATATCCTTTTAATGCTATTATTCGTTTTTTTGATCTAGATACTAAAGTCATTTTTTTTATGTTCAATTCATTAATTATTTGTGCTCCTATCCCATAATATCTCAATATTTTTCCGCTCTCAGTTTTTTGAGTATTTAAATTTACATTTTTAATTAATATCAAAGCAAAATTGTTAAATCTATTCAAATATTTTAAAGACTTTTTGTAAACATTGTTGTTAAAATTTAATAAATTATTAATAGTATTCATAGAAATTACTCGAACTCTTATAGACTTATTTTTTTTAATTTTACCCTTTACTATTGCAATATGTTCTGAGTTATCAAGCTTATTTTTAAATATTTTGAGATCGAAATTTCCAAATTTTGTAATATTAACTTTCTTATTGGAAATGATTTTAATAAGTTTTTCATTTTTTAATCTATAAGATATTAAATCTTCAATCTTTGCAATTTTGAGTTTATGTTTTCTTGAAAATATAACCAAATCTCTATACCTTGCCATTGTTCCATCTTCATTCATTACTTCACAAATAACTGCGCTAGGATTAATTTTGGCTAACTTAGATATATCTACAGAAGCCTCTGTGTGACCAGCTCTCTCGAGGACCCCGCCATCCTTTGCTATTAACGGAAACACATGGCCTGGAGATACAATATCTCGTTTTGATGCATTTGCATTGATTGCAATTTTAATAGTTCTAGCTCTGTCTTTTGCCGAAATACCAGTTGATATTCCTTTTTTTGCCTCTATTGAAACTGTAAAGGCTGTTTGTGTTCTTGATTTATTTATTGAAGACATTAATCGTAAATTTAATTTTTTAACTTTTTGTGGAGTTAACGCAAGACAAATAAGTCCTCTCCCATGTTTTGCCATGAAATTTATTTTATTAGCATTACATTTTGATGCAGGTATAACTAGATCACCTTCATTTTCTCTATTTTTATCATCTACTAAAATAAACATTTTTCCCTTTTTGGCGTCTTTAATTATTTCTTTTATTGAGGAAAAAGATTTTTTTTTCATTCTGCGATTATTTTTTTAAGTTTATTAAATATTTGCTAAAAATATCAAGTTCAACATTAACATAATGACCTTTTTTAAGTTTTATTAAATTTGTCAACTTCAATGTATGTGGAATTATAGATACTTCAAATCCTTTCTTGGTTACTTTAGAAATTGTTAATGAAACACCATTTATAGCTATTGATCCCTTATCTATTAAAAACTTTTTGAATTTTTTTTCAATAACTAAGCTTAGATACCACGATTTTTCAATTATCTTAATTGAGTTAATTTTCGCTGTAGTATCAACATGACCTTGAACATAATGTCCTGATATTTTTTTTCCAAAAAAAAGGGATTTTTCTAAATTTATTTCGGTTCCAATTTGAGCATATTTAAAATTTGATCGCTTTAGTGTTTCTTTAGACAAATAGAATAAAAAAGAATTTTTTAGTATTTTGATTAAAGTTAAACAAACACCATTACAACATACCGACTCGCCGATATCAGATTTTTTAAATGAAATATTTGATTTAATTTCAATTATTAAACTTCCAGCAACATATTTCCTTCCTTGTTTAATGTTGGTTATAACTCCCTTATGATATATAATTCCGTTAAACATTTTTTTACCTAAAATTTACCTCGAATAATTTATCCTCTAATAAGTTTACTTTTATTAATTTTTTATTTTTTATTTTTTTTAGAAAATTACTATCTAAATTATTAAGTCCATTTTTACTTAATATCTTATCAGATTGAAAAATGTACAAATTGTTTAAAAAATTATTATTTAAGAGAAATTTTATAAAAGTTAAACCCGACTCAACGAAAATACGACTATATTTTTTTTTTAAAATAAAAAACAATTTTTCATAATCGTATCTTGTTGATAATGAATCAAGAACAATGGTCCTTAATCCTTTTTTTTTAAAATAGGAAGATTTAGACTTATCCTGTCTTTGAGTGAATATAATTCCCTTTCTCTTTGTATCAAATATTTTTAACTTTCTTTTTAATTTTAAGTTTCTATCAATAATAATTAAATCTGGACTCTTTTTTTCCAAACCCTGAATTCTACAATTCAAACTTGGATTATCTTGGTTTATTGTTTTAGATGTCGATATAATACACTCATATCTAGATCTTAAAAATTGTGATCTTTTCCTAGATAATAGATTAGTGATCCACTTGCTTTTCTTATTAATAGTGTAATTATCATTAGAAATAGCTAATTTTGCGTCGATAAAAGCTTTTCTCGAATTATGCTGAAAATAATAACTCCTATAAAACTTATTAGTAAGATTAGCTAAATAAATTTTCTTAGCTAAAATTCTATGTTTGTTAAAAAAATATTTGGATTTTTTTTCAGATCTTTTATCATAATCGTAAGAAGAAAAAAAAATTTTTTTTATACCTTTTGATTTTATAAGATTTATACAAGGTGGTGTTTTTCCATAATGTGAACAAGGTTCCATAGTCACATACAGTGTTGAACCATTAAAATTTATTTTTTTTTGTAAAGCATTTTGCTCTGCGTGTGGTCTTCCTCTAATTGAAGTATGACCAGATGAAATAATAGAGCCATTTTTTTCAATAACACACCCAACCGATGGATTGTCTTTAGTTGAACCCAAATTGATCTTAGCTTGTTCTAATGCTAGAATTGAGAATAATTTTTCTGCTGATAAGTTATTTTTTTGATTTACCATCAAGTTCCTCTATATATTCACCAAATTCTCCTATTTCTTTGAAGTTTGTGTATACAGAGGCAAACCTGATATAAGCAATCTTGTCTAATTCTTTTAAAGCTTCCATTACTTTTTTCCCTATTACATTAGACTGAATCTCAGAATGCCCCATTTCTTCAAGCTCTCTAGAAATTTTTGATACAACTTTTTCCGTGGTGTCCATATCAATTGGTCTTTTTTTTAAAGCAGTAAAAAGAGATTTGGCTAACTTTTCTCTGTCAAAAGGTGCTCGTCTACCATTTTTTTTTATTACAGTTAACTCTCTGAATTGTATTCTTTCAAAAGTTGTAAATCTCTGCCCTCCGCTGCATGTGCAAAACCTTCTTCTTCTTATAGCTGTTCCATCTTCACAAGGTCTCGAGTCTACTACTGAAGTATCTTTTTCTCTACAAAAGGGACAAATCATGGTTATTTATTAAATCTTAATTACTATATATAGGAAAAGAGGCACAAAGATCAATTACCTCTTTTTTTACTTTATTCTCAATTTTTGAGTTGTCATTAGTATTATTTGATAATCCTTTAATGACCTCAGTAATTAAATTTCCTATTTGTATGAATTCTTGTTCTCCAAAGCCTCTTGTTGTGCCAGCAGGAGTACCAAGACGAATTCCAGAAGTAATCATTGGGCTTTGTGTGTCAAATGGAATTCCATTTTTATTGCATGTTATATTTGCTCTTCCTAAACTTGCTTCAGCATCTTTACCAGTTACATTATAAGGTCTTAAATCAACCAACATTAAATGAGTATCTGTTCCACCGGAAAAGATTTTAAAATTATTATTAGATAAAGTGTTTGAAAGTGCTCGCGCATTATTTATAACTGTTTTAGTATAATCTTTAAAATTTTGGTCGAGAGCCTCTTTAAAACAAACTGCTTTAGCAGCTATTACATGCATTAAAGGCCCTCCTTGTAAACCAGGAAATACTGCGCTATTAAATTTTTTAATTAAATCAGGATTATTTGTTAAAATTATTCCGCCTCTTGGGCCTCTTAAAACTTTATGAGTTGTAGATGTAACTACATCAGCGTAATCTAATGGATTAGGATATGCGCCTCCAGCGACTAACCCAGAAAAATGAGCCATGTCCACTAATAAATAAGCATTTACTTTATCAGCTATTTGCCTAAACCTTTTAAAATCTATTATTCGAGAGTAAGCACTTCCTCCAGCAATTATAATTTTTGGTTTATGATCTAATGCAAGTTGTTCAACATTATCATAATCAATTAATCCAGTATCTTTATTTACATCGTAATGAACTGCGTCAAACCATTTCCCAGATTGTGCTGGTTTAGCTCCATGTGTTAAGTGACCACCTGAGTTTAAACTCATACCAAGAATTTTGTCACCAGGCTTGATCAAAGCCAAATACACCGCACCATTAGCTTGAGCGCCTGAGTGAGGTTGAACATTAGCAAACTTACAATTAAATAATTTTTTTGCTCTTTCAATGGCTAGATCCTCTGCAACATCAACAAATTCACATCCGCCATAATATCTTTTCCCGGAATATCCCTCCGCATATTTATTTGTCAAAACAGATCCTTGAGCTTCAAGAACAGCCCGTGACACAATATTTTCAGATGCGATCAATTCAATATGATTTTGTTGACGCTCAAATTCATTGTAAATGGATTTAAATATTTCGCTATCTGAACGCTCTAACTTTTCTTTAAAAAACTCATTTAAAAAATTATTAATTTTTCTTACTGTTGACATTGGTCTCCTATATTTTTTTAACCCTTCTTAAATGTCTGCCACCATCAAATCTAGTTTTAAGAAAAGTAATTATCATTTTTATAATATCTTTTTTGTTATTCATTCTTGCTCCTAAACAAAGCACATTAGCATTATTATGCTGTCTACACAAATAAGTTGATCTAATATTATAGCCTACTGCTGCTCTAATACCTTTAGTTTTATTGGCTGAAATGGCCATTCCTGTACCAGAGCCACATATTAAGATTCCAACATCACTTTTTTTAGTCTTTACTCGCCTTGAAACCTTTTTAGCAAAATCAGGATAATCTACAGAACTGTTATTTTTTGGTCCTAAATCAATTATAGATATCTTTTTATTGATTAAATAATTTTTAACAAATTCTTTTAGATTATAGCCTGCGTGATCAGATGAAATACAAATTTTTTTAAATATTAATTTCAATTAATTGAATCTATTTTCTAACAGGCATGCAACGATGTGTATACGATTTTGCTCTCCACCATTAAAAAAATTATGATATTTTGTATTATTAGTTATCCATACTTTACCGTCGGCTGGCATATGTTTGGCAACATCTTCGATTACCATTTTGCAGCCTGGATTAGTAATAATTGGGATGTGTAGTCTTGGTTCAGGATCTTTATGCCAACTTAATGTAGATCTTGGTTCTTTTAATAAGAGTCTTACTCTACCAAGCTTAAATTTAGAGCTAAGAATCTTATATACTTTTTCAAAATATGTATTTTGAAAATCAGAAACTAGTTCTGAATATTTTGACTCATCTATTGGTTTGTCTCTCATTACTTCTTTGCCGGTTGCATCTGGTTTAGTCCAATAAACACCCCTTACATTATGTCCTTGAATAGAACTTTCATCTCCAGGAATTCTATTCATTGGTATCGCATGAAAATTAGTTATTCCTAAGGTTTGATATTTAGATTTTTTTAAAATATGATTTAAATCGTTTCTTAGTTGATCTATGTCAAATTTTAAATCCGGAACTTGATAAAAGTCTTGAAACATTGTTGAATGCATAAATATTTAATATCTCTTTTAGTATAAAAGAGACAATATTACAATTGTCGCATAAATTAAAGTTTTATAAGTTTAAACTATGAAGATTTTAGGTAAATTTCCATCAACAAGATTGCGAAGAGTTCGCAAGTCAAATTGGGTTAGACGACTCATATCAGAGAATAATCTTTCAGTTAATGATTTAATAATGCCAATCTTTATCAGAGATGGAAAAGATAAAATTGAAAAGATTAATAATATGCCGGGGGTTTATCGTTATTCTATAGATAATTTAAAAAAAGTCTTAAAAGAGGTTTCTAGTTTTAAAATACCAATGGTTGCCCTTTTTCCTTACATATCAAAAGCTAAAAAAAATAAATTTGGATCAGAGGCTCTTAATGCAAATAACCTTATTTGCAAAGCAATAAAAGTAATAAAAAATAATTATAAAGATATAGGAGTAATGTGTGATGTTGCGTTAGATCCTTACACATCTCATGGTCATGATGGAATTATAAAAAATGGTTATGTAGACAATGATTTAACCCTGGGTGTTCTAAAAAAACAAGCATTACTTCAAGCAAAATCGGGATGTGATGTTCTTGCTCCATCAGATATGATGGATGGAAGAGTAAGAGAAATTAGAAATGTTTTAGAAAAAAATAATTTTAAAAATACTAAAATACTATCTTATGCCGTTAAGTATGCATCAAATTTTTATGGGCCTTTTAGAAATGCTGTAGGATCAAGAAAACTTTTAAAAGGAGATAAAAAAACATATCAAATGGATTTTAGAAATTCTGATGAAGCATTAAGAGAAGTGGCTTTAGATATAAATGAAGGAGCTGATTTTGTAATGGTTAAACCAGGAATGCCCTATCTTGATATAATTAAATCTATAAAATCAAATTTTAAAGTGCCTGTATTTGCTTACCAAGTATCTGGTGAATATGCTATAATTAAGAGAGGAATTAAGGATAAAATTTTAAATGAGGATGCTATTATTGAATCTTTAATTTCTCTTAAAAGAGCTGGATCGTCAGCAATCGTAACTTATTTTGCTTTAGAAATAGCCAAAAAATTAAAGAAAAATTAATTAAAGTAATTTTCTAAAAGAGTTCTTGATTTTGGAAAAATTAAGTTATTTGGAATAAAAAATTTGTTTAACAGTATATTTCTTGTAAAGTTTAAATATTGAGCTATTTTTCTTTTGTCTATATTATTTTTTATTGGAGTATTTAAAATCAAAAAATTTGGAACTTTATAATTTAAATTATCAATTTTAATACTAGTAAAATCAGACATTTCATTAATTTCATTTCTATAATCATTAAGACTTAAACCAAAACCTAATTCTTTAATTAAATCTAATTCCCAAAAAATATATAATGAAATCCAATTTTCAGAATTTAAATTATCTATAAAATCATTTAATGAATTGTAAACATTTTTATAGGGCTGAAGTTCGGGTAAAAGCGAATTTAAAATCGAGGATAAAGATAACAAAACTGTAGTTTTCAATTTATTATCAAAATATTTTGGGGCATGAGGTTTAATTAGTTCAGTTTTAAAATAACCTATTTTGTTTTCACGCTTAGAGGTATACATGACAAAAATTTTATTAGAAATTTGTAGGTAATTTCTTATTTTTCTTGAATTGCCTCCATAAACAATACCAGTGACTTTACCAAATTTCTTAGTAAATAAATTAATTATAATTGCGTTTTCTCTAAATTTTTTTTTTGAAATTAAGTATCCCTCGTCTTCCCAATTCATTATATTTTTAAATCATTTATAAGTTTTTTTGCAGCATTTTGTTGAGCAATTTTTTTTGAACCACCATTTGCTGAGAAGACCTTTGAGTTTTTTATTTTTACCTCAACTTTAAAATTAGGTTTATGCATAGGACCTGATTGATTAAATAATTTATATCTTGGTAGTTCTTTGTATTTTTTTAAACTATATTCTTGCAATTTAGTCTTTGCATCTATTTCAACCTTATTGGATTTAATTAAATAATTTTTCCAATGAGTAATGATAAATTTTTCAGATACAATTAGACCTTTGTCAAGATAAATAGCACCAATTAAAGCTTCTAAAGCGTCACTTATAATTTTATTATTCGATTGTTTTGAAAAATTATATGAATTACCTAATGTCATATACCTTTTTAGATTAATTTTAGTTGCTATTTCTGCACAAGTTTCTTTGTTAACTAATCTTGCAAATTTTTTATCAATAATACCCTCTTTTTCATCTGGGTAATTTTCTAATAATTTCTTGGATAATACTAACCCAAGAACTCTATCACCTAAAAATTCTAATTTTTCGTTATTAACAGTGGAATTATGACTTTTGTGAATTAAGCTTTTTTCCAATAAATTTATATTATTGAATTTAATTTTAATTTTATTTTGTAGATCTATAAATTTTTTTTTCATTTTAATCTTTGAAATAATCTTTCAAGTCTAAAAGAATTTTTTAAATTCCATATTTTTAAAACACTTCCTTTATAGGTATCATTAGAAAAAAAAATAATTTTTGCCTCTCCGACAAGATTAACATCTTTAACATATCCGACGCTATTTAAAAATCTACTATCTTTTGAACAATCCCTGTTATCACCCATTAGGAAATAATGATTTTTTGGAACAATATATTTATCTGTATTTTGTAATGTGCCATAAAGACTGTATACAGCAGTATATCTTGTTCCATTGGGTAATTCCTCTTCGAATGCATTAACTCTTAAATTATTTTTTCCGCACCTAATTGTTTTTTTAAATTTAATTTTTGTTCTCTTTAATTTTTTATTATTGATAAAAATGTTACCATCAACAAACTGTATAATATCTCCGGGCATTCCAATTAATCTTTTAATATAATCAGTTCGGTTATCCGATGGAGTCTTGAATACCACCAAATCTCCTCTCGCCGGAGTTTTATCTAAAATTCTTCCTTGGAATATTGGTGGACTGAATGGAAAAGAATGTCGGCTATAACCATAAACATATTTACTAACAAATATTCTATCTCCCACTAATAATGTGGGTTCCATGGAAGAAGAAGGAATATAAAATGGCTGAAAAAGAAGTGACCTAATTAAAATTGCAATTAATAAAGCTATAGTTAAAGTTTTGATATTATCTAAAATTACATTTAAGATTTTTTTCATACTTACTTTTTTATAATTATTACAGTGGCAGCAGCAAAAGGTTTTTCATCTGTTATTGTTATTAATATTTTGTAATTGTTAGTTCTTAACAGCTTTTTAGTAATTTTTTTAGATTTTCCTATTATTTTTATTTCTGGCTTACCACTTTTAATATTTTTTATTATAATTTCTTTAAAATTAAGCCCTTTAGCTATACCGATACCTAAAGCTTTTGAAAATGCTTCCTTAGCAGCAAATCTTTTTGCAAAGCAATCATATTGGTTCTTTCTTTTTTCACAAACTCCAATTTCAAGTGGAGAGAATATTTTTTTTTAAAATTTTTACTTTTAATCATTATGGACCTAATGCGATTAATGTTAACTAAATCGGTTCCAAATCCAAAAATATTCATTTAATTACTTTCTTAAAATTTAAAATTGACTTTTTTAGTCCGATAAATATAGACTCACCGATTAAAAAATGACCAATATTAAATTCACTTATATACTTAACTTTTGAGAGTATTTTAGCTGATTTATATGTTAATCCATGTCCGGCGTGAACTTCGAGTTTAAGTTTATGTGCATAAGAAGCAGCTAGTGAAATTTTTTTGATTTCTTTAAAATATTTTTTCCTTTGATTAATTAAATTGCATATTTTTCCAGTGTGCAACTCGACACAACCAGCTCCTAATTCACATGCTAATTTAATATCATTTAAATTAGGTTCAATAAACAAACTTACTCTAATTTTTCTTTCTTTAAGCTTCTGAATAATGTTTTTCAAAATATTTTTTTTTAATTTTAAATTTAACCCCCCCTCCGTAGTTATTTCCTTTCTTTTTTCAGGAACAATACAAACAAAAGGAGGTTTTTGTTTTAATGCTATGTTAAGCATCTCACTCGTGGGTGCTATTTCTAAATTCAGAGGAATTTTTAACTTTGATTTAATAATTTTCAAATCACCTTCACGAATGTGCCTTCTATCTTCCCTTAAATGTATAGTTACAGAGTCTGCGCCAACTTTTTCCGCTAATAATGCAGCTCTAAGAGGGCTTGGATAATCTTCACCTCTTGCATTTCGAACTGTTGCCACATGATCTATATTTACTCCGAGTCTAATTTTTTGCATCACAAGTTTCTACTACCTGGTTTGATGGCCTTAATTGATGCTAGTTCTTCAGGAAGATCCTCCTCTTTGTATGTTGGAATGTTAAGATCTATTTGCGAGATAATTTTCTTATCATCTAATATCTTTTTATTAGATCTATTAATCAAACAAATATAACCTAGTAATGAGGCTTTTGATTTTTCGATAATTTTTGAACATTCAATGCTTGATTTCCCTGTAGTTATAACATCCTCTGTTATTAATACTTTTGAATTTTTTGGTATGTGAAAATCTCTCCTTAATTCAAAAATACCATTAACTCTCTCACAGAAAATTGTTTCTATTTGTAAAATCCTTCCTATTTCATACCCAACAATAATCCCCCCCATAGCAGGTGATAAAATTAAGTCTATTTTATCAAATTCTTTTTTAATTTTTGAAGCTAAAGAATTACAAATAATTTGTGCCTGCTTAGGCTTACTTAATAACTGAGCGCATTGAATATATTTAGCACTATGAAGGCCTGATGATAAAATAAAATGACCCTCTAATAATGCATTAGTTTCTTTTAAAATTTTCAAAGATTCTTCTAATGAAAGCATTTTTTTTTTTGTTTATGTCTAATTATCCCAAAATTCAAATTTTT
>MDSZ01164632.1_pt1 | contig 28157 bp, 26 predicted proteins | sample 811201 | NCBI WGS metagenome assembly MDSZ01 (sample SAMN05326647, study PRJNA326480) | marine metagenome | isolation source: seawater | place: Indian Ocean: North | collected 2010 | reverse complement strand
ATTTTTCCAAAAAATTTTACATGCTCTAAAACTTTTAATTTTTTTGCTTTTAATATAAGTCTATTTTTGTCATCTCCATCCCCAACAATATTATATTTAAAATCAATTTTTTTGAAATTTGACAGTGCCTCCAAAGTTTCATCTATACCTTTGTATTTTTCTGATGAGTCAAGTCTTGCTATTGTAATTAAGTCTTTTGAATTTATTTTATTAATTTTAAAATTTCTAAATTTCACTGCATTATGTAAATCATAAAAAATTTTATAATTAATCTTATATTTTTTTTTTAAAATGTTTTTCGTGTATTCTCTCATGCAAATAAAATAATTTATTTTTTTTATAATCAGCTGATATAAAATATTTTTTTTTTTCCCCCAAATTTCAAGACCATAAGTACATAAAATGACTTTTTTACCAAATATAATTGGAATTATTGCATAGGGTAATAAATTAATGTGGCTTACTATAATAATTGTTGATTGAATAATTTTAAGTTGACACATAAATATTTTGAGGAAAAATAAAATTTTATTTTTTGCAAAATGTATATCAATTTTTTTATTAGTATATTTTGTATCACTCCTTGAAAATAAATTAATTTTTTTAACATTTTTTTTTTTTAAAAAAAATTCAATTATATTTGAATTATATTTTGCTATTCCACCATATCCACCTTTCGCTCCAGGTGTAATAATTGAGACTATCATTTTAATTTTTATAAATATACTTAAGGTTGTTAAATTTAAACTTAATTAAATAAAATAAATATAAAAAGTAAATTAATAAGGAAAAAACAAACAATATATAATTAGTAAAATAAAGTTTATATATCAAAGCAATAATTACCAGAATTATATTGATAATTAAAATTGAATTTGCAATTTCTTTTTTGGTTCTTCCTAAATAGCTTGAAACATGTATAAAAAAACCTTTATGCCTAGAAAAAATATTTTTTCTATAAATAATCCTGATAAGTAAAGTTAAAGTAACATCTGACAAAATATACAGAGACATTAAAATTCCAAGTATATACTCCTGATTCTCAACTAAATTGAAAATATTCCAACAAAATATAAATCCAATTGAAAGAGATCCAGTATCACCCAAAAAAAATTTTTGAGGATCTTTATTATAAAAAGAAAAATGAAAAATAAAAATTGCAATTAAAATATTAATTTGCAATCTTACAATATTGTAATCAATGAAATAGTAATATAAAATAAAAAAAATTGAGCTTGGTAAAATAAAATTTATATAATATTTATCACCACCATCTAAAAAATTAGAGGCATTAATTACATATACCCAAAAAAAAGTTAAAATTATTAATTGTACTTTGTGAAATGGTATTAAAGGCAAAATATCATTATTTAAAGAAGACGTGCTTAAAAAACAACATATAAAGAATAAAGATAATCTTAAATGTATAGGAGTACTTTTATAATCGTCTAAAAAACCAATAAAGCCAATAACTATTACTGATATTGGTATAGATAAATATTTAATTTTAAAATATTGACTGTACCCATCTGAAGAAATTAAGAAAAAAAGTAAGTAGATCAGAGTAATTATAACAAAGGAAAAACCAAACCCAGTATATACTAAATTATTATTATTTTTTTCATTTAAATCATAAATTTTACCTTTAATTATAAAATTACTGAAAATTTTATTTATACTGATAATAATAATTGATGATAGTATACAAAATGCAAAAATATTGTTATGAAACAAATCAAAAGAAATCATATATAACTTTTAAATGAAAAGTTTTTTTTCACAAGAATTTTTAGACATGTCCTCTACAAATATTACAGAGGAAATATCTAGAAATTCATTTTTTTCTAAAGAATCAATTCTTAATAGTGAAATAATTGATAAAATAATGTCTGAAACGGAGCTGTTTAAAATCAAGTTTAATTCAGTTGATATTTCCGCAGTGCATGATCAAGATGGATATTATATGTCTAATGGATTAGCAAAATCAAAAACTTTATTTGATTTACTCACATCGGAAAAAATACTTGATATAAGTCAAGCATATCTTGGAGATAAATTTAGATTAAAGTGCCACAGAGTTTACTCGGTTAGCCCAGGAGCTAAGAACCCATGGCACACGGATGATAAAAAATATGGAGAGAAAAATGAAAATATAAAAGGAATAGTTTTTATAATTTATTTAAATGATGTTTTTAATGGTGAATTCCAAGCTGTAAGAAATAGTCATTTATTTTCTAAAGATTTTAAGTACCCTAACTTTGACACACATATTGTAAAAAAATATAAAGATAAAATAAAATCATTTAAGATGCCAAAGGGATCAATTGTCATTTTTGATAACAAAACAATACATAGAGCAAAACCATATTTAGATTTTTTCTGGAGAAGAAAATCGCTATTTTTTCAAGTCGACAACGACATTAAGGATGGCGAAAAAATTTTATTAAATGCAGAATTTTTAAATAATCTCAATACAAAAAAAAATATGTTTTTAGGTTTAGGATTTCCATCGAAAATGCCTCATGAACCTGCCAAAACTGGTTTAGATACTATAAATTTAAAAACTGTTGGAAAAGTACAATTGTACTTGTTTTTAGCTATATATAGAAGATTATACTTCAACATAAAGTTTTTCATTAGTGATAAGATAAAACGAATTATTCAAGGCCTTCTTGGTAAAAAAATTAAAGTAAATTCAAAAGACTAAAAAATTTATTTAATAATTTTTTTTGTTACTATTTGGAATAAATTTTTATAATCATTAATATTTAAAGACTTAAGCCCAGCTCTATTACCAAAAGATATATCCGAAGGCTGATCTCCAATCATGAATGACTTTTTTAAATTTAAATTCCATTTTTTATTTAAAATCTGAAAATTACCTATATTTGGTTTTCTAAGGTTGAGACTTTTTGTATACTTTTTTTTTTTTGAAAATTTATAATAAAAACTATATTTAAATTCATCAATATGAGCTCCGTATTTAATTAAATTATTTTGAATATATAATTCTAATTTTTTAACATCGTCTTCTTTATAATACCCTCTGCCAACACCAGATTGATTTGAAACTACAAATACTAAATATTCATTATCATTTAGATATTTAATAAATCTAATCACTCCAGGTTTCCATTTAAAATCTTTTAATTTATATACATATCCATAGTCGTAATTAATAACTCCATCTCTGTCTAAAAAAACAGCTTTATTAATCTTATTTTTTGATAAATATTTTGGTGAATAAATTAAATCTTTTTTAACACCAATGTCTAAAAAGGTTTTGTCTTTAAATAAAACAAATTTAACCTTTTTTTTTGCTACTAAATATGGAATTAAATCCTTCTCAAATGAAAAGGTCTTGTTTTTTACATTATATAAGGAAAATAGCTTCTTATTTACAAGATAATAACCTGAATTAACATGACGAGTATTATTTGAGTTAAAATCTACAATCTTATTTTTTTTTAACTTTAATCCAGAATATCTAGTGTTTTTTTTTTTCTTACTTACCCCAATTGAAAGTAAATCATTTTTTTTTAAACTAAGATTAAAATTCAAAATATTTATATTAAAAAAAGTATCACCATTACAAAGATAAAAAAAATTGTCTAATTTTTTTTTTGCATCAAGTAATGCACCTCCTGTTCCTTTTGCTTTTTTTTCATCGTGGCACCGTATTTTCAAACCATACAATGTTTTATTGTGATATTTTTTAAAAAAATGTTTAGATTTATAAGATGTTAATATCAATATTTTTTTTATTCCAAATCGACTAAAGTTTTCGATTATGTACTCTATAAAAGGTATACCATTAACTTTAATTAGGGGTTTTGGTATTTTTTTTGTAATATTTCCAAGACGTGAACCAAGACCTCCGGCTAATATTACGGCCTGATCTATTCTTAAGTTCTCATTTTTCATAGTATTATTTAATTAAACAAAATTATAATATTTAGTTTAATACATTTTTATTTTAAGAAATATTAAATATATATTATATTTTATCAAAGTTAACTCACTTTTATATCGTTTCTTTATTTCTTGTTATAATATAATTTTGTTAGATTTAATTAAAATTTTTATAATTTTTAAATTTTAATAAATTTTTTTAAAATAGACTCCAAAATTTTAATACAAATAAATACTAAAATAATTGATATACATGTATATAGGGATTGTTTAGTAGAAAATATAAATCGATTTTCTATGAAAAAGAAATGAGACATTGAAACAATTAGCAAAACTTTAAAAGTATCATTGTCAATTTTTACAATAATATAATTAAATAAGAACGATAACAAAGAAAAAATTATTGAAAATAAAAAGACTCCAACTAATCCATTATTAGCATAGGATTCTATTAAAATTGGAAAATTAAATGCACTTCCTGTCTGATTTGGATGTATAACTCCAATTTTTTTTGCATAATGTAATTTCCATTCTTTGTCAGCATTCCATTTATAGCTGTCATTTTTAAAAAAATTTACTTCCTTAGGAATTTTTTTAATAGTTTGAGCAAACAAATAAGAGTTGTCCAATCGTTCAAATATTCTAAAAACCGAATAATATAAACGTTCACTTAAAGTAGTATCTTTTGTGAAAAATGTGCGTTTAACCAGATTATTTTTATCATCTCTATATTCAACATGTTCTGTAAGAAAACTTACATACGATTTACCTAAGATTTTAGAAGAGTTTAAAAAATTTGTACATTGAACTTTTGGACCTGGATCTAATTGAATTCTCACAATATCTTTTACAGAAAGAATAGATAAAACTAATGGTAGACATAAAAAAATAATTATTGGTACCTTTTTATTTTTAATTGTGTAAAAAATTGATAAAAGTATAAATGCAAGTATTGCAAAATTTGCACTTCCTGAATTAGAAACTGATATCAAGCAGTAAAAAATTAAATATGAAATTAATAATGATGTTAAAAATTTATTTCTTAATTTCAAATATAAAGAAAAAATACCAAATAAACAAATAAACGAACCAAAATAAGAAATCGTATGAACTATAATTTGGATATTATCATTTATAAATTGGTAATCATTACATATTAAAATATTAGATCTGTTAATAATAAAAAGTATAGTGCCTAATAATATCACAATGATATCAACAAATTTAGACATATTAAGTAAAGAAAAATTGTATTTTTTAATTTCATTTTTAAAAAATTCTTTTTGAAAAAAAAGGTAAATTGAAAAAATAAAAGCAAAAATTAAAAAAATATTTATTGCATTGTATAGGTCTGTTTTAGAAATATCATTGTAAACGGGATGTACTTCATATAAAAAGAAACTTAGTAAAAAATAGTATGTTAAATAAATAACAAATAAATACTCAGCAAATGGGATATAATTTATTGAATAATTATAAAATCTATTAAGAAAAAAAGCACCTAAAAAAATACCGAAGACACCATAAATTTGAATAAAATGAAATTTTTGTAAATAAAAATTAATTAGTATTATTATTAAGAGAAAAATAAATCCTAAAACTAATAATAAATTATCATTAACTTTTTTTAAAATTTCATTCATAGAATTTACTATTGAAAGTTCTTCTCAATAGTTTCACAAATTAAATGGCCAATAAAGATATGCATTTCTTGAATTCTATCTACCCTTAATGAAGGTGCATTAATTTGTAAATCAATATTTTTATTTCTAATTTCTTTTTTTCCTGTAAGCAATATTACATTCAACTTAAGCTGTTTTGCTTTCTGCATTGCTTTAATTATATTTTTGCTTTTTCCACTTGTTGAAATGCAAAAAAGAATATCACCTTTACGCCCTATACCTTCAATTTGTCTGGAAAAAATTAGATCGAAATGAGTATCATTAGCAACTGATGTAATCGTAGAGGTGTTCGTGGTCAATGAAATTGCTGCTATTGCTTTTCTTTTTTTTTTTAAAAATTGACCAATCAATTCTGCGGTTAAATGCTGACTATCTGCAGCAGAACCACCATTTCCACAAAAAAGAATCTTGTTTTTTCTTTTTAAAGCATTAATCATCATCTCAGATGCTTTTTTAATACCATTGAAATTATTAGAGGATTTCAAATTTAAAAAATTATGAATTACTTCATTAATTAATTTATTAAATTCTTTATTATTTTTTAGCATTTATTTTAGTTTTATACTAAAAATTAAAAAAAACATAACTGATTTTTAAACAATAATTAAAAATAAGTTTTTTACGTTTTGATTGATTTAAGATTATTTTTAATTTAAAAGAAATTAATTAAAATCAATAAGCAATATAAAAGTAATTACCAATGAAAATAACTTCAAAAGATTTAATAAATTTTGAGAATGAGATAAAAAATTTATATGAAAAAAAGTTTATTAAAGCTCCAATTCATCTTTCAGGTAACAACGAAAATCAATTAATTAATATTTTTAAAAGAATTAATAAAGAAGATTGGGTTTTTTCTACATGGAGGAATCATTACCATGCATTACTTAAAGGTATTCCAAAATCTCTTTTAAAAGAAAAAATTCTTAAAGGTAAAAGCATGAGTATCATTTCAAAGAAATATAGGTTTTACTCCTCAGCTATTGTTGGAGGGTGTTTGCCGATAGCTTTAGGGGTGGGAATGTCCATTAAAAGAAAAGGAAATAAAAACAAAGTATGGATTTTTGTTGGAGACATGACACATGAAACGGGAGTTTTTCATGAATGTTTTAAATATGCGAATAATTTTAATTTACCAATAAAATTTGTTGTTGAGGATAACAATCTTAGTACCAATACACCAACAACAGCAGCTTGGAATAAAAAATCTAAACCAAATAAAAAGATATATTATTATAAATATAAAAGAAAGTTTCCTCACCATGGTACTGGAAGCTGGGTATTGTTTTAATGAAAAAAAATCTTAAATATAAAAATGAACTTATAAGATCAATGAGTTTTTTGGCAAAAAATAAAAAAACAATTTTTCTTGGTCAATCGGTTAAGTATTCTGGTAACGCAATTTTTAATACTTTAAGTCATATCGAAAACTCAAAAAAAGTTGAGCTACCAGTTTTTGAGGATATACAGATGGGTCTTTCAATTGGATTAGCACTGGATGGATTTATACCTGTAAGCTGTTATCCTAGATTTGATTTCTTAATTTTAGCCATGAATCAACTGGTTAACCATTTGGATAAATTTAGAAGGATGTCTAATAACGAATTCAAACCAAGGGTTATTATTAGAACATCTATTGGAGCTAAAAAACCTTTAGATGGTGGATTGCAACATACACAAGATTTTACAAAAATGTTTAAAAATATTCTTAAAGAGATAAACGTGGTCCTTTTAAAAGAGCCATCTCAAATCTTTGGAGAATTTAAAAAAAGTTTATTAAGAAAAGATGGAAAATCGTCTTTAATAATTGAGTATGGTGAATATTATAATTCTAAGTGAATCAGTAGGTCATATTCTGTTCTTCTAACCATCTTTGGGTAATTCTAATATTATTCATTATTTCTTTTCTTTTAAAAGTTGGTCCCCAGTCAGCTTTTTCTTCATACTCAAAAGGTATTCCAACTTCTTCTTCGTCTGAAAATCTATATAAAAGGTGTGCATGTTTACTCCAATCATTATCAATATATTTTATTCCATATTGTTTTGGATTTTTAAATATTGGAGATCCTGGTAATGGACAAAAGCCAGATAAGCTTACATAATCTGGAGAATGTTTTTTAATAAATCTTGTAGTTTTTTCAACTATATCCCTTGGTTCGCCTGGCAGACCAAATATTAAACACATTTTTACTTTGATCCCTGCTTTTTTTGCATTTTCAATAAATTCTCCGATCGACTTTTCATTTTGCCATTGTTTGTTTATTATTTTCATTACATTTGTATCTATTGTTTCAACACCTACAGACAATTCAACACAGCCAGATTCCTTTGCTAACTTTAATTGTTCCTCCGTTGCAATAGAAGTTGTTTGCCCTCTCCACATTAAGCCTGAATTTCCTAACGCATCAATTTGATTTAAAAATAAATCCTTTTTGGGATTTATAGCTATCTCATCCTTTAGCAACACAGCCTCGATTTGATAATCTTTTTTTAAATATTCTAATTCATCAATCATTTTTTGTTTACTTTTAACCTGAAGTTTATTTGGAACATTATATACACAATACGAACATCTATAAAAACAGCCCCTGGAAAAGTAGACCATCGTTGCTTTTGGGCTTCCATATTTGATAAACATTTTATCACTTATAACTTCATCAGTTTTTAAAAAACTTCTATCTGGGAAATCTGTTTCAGCAAACGGCTCTGTGTTATAATTTCCAATGTATTTTTTTTTCTTAATATCTTTATCAGTAATTGCCTCAAAAAAACATTTTTCACCAGGGCCTACAACAATTTTATCAAAATATTTTTCACACTCATTTTGCAACATATCCACATGTGTACCACCTGCAAGATGAATCGAATTTTTCTGATTAGTCTTTAAATATTTTACAATAGAATAAACTTCTAATGCATCACCTGATTTCATTATCCAATAAACATAAAAATCAGAGTTAGGTATCTTTTTAACAGCTTCAGAAAATTTTTTTTCACTTACGCCTCTCAGATCACATATCTTTACGTTATAATTTGATCCTAATTGTTTTCTGAGTATTGTTGCGTAATACATTTCCCAATAAGGTTGAAGTCGAAATGGATCATGAAAATAATGCCACGAAGGTACTATAAATGTTATATTCATTATTTAATATTCTTTTTATACCAATTAATTGTCTGATATAAATTACTATCAAAGTTATTTATTTTATTTATTAATTTCATTTTTTTTAATTTAGATAAATCAAAATACCTTAATTGTGTACCATATTCTTTTTTAGAAACATATTTATTTAAGATCTTAGCATTACTTTTCTTCAAAAATTTAGTGATTTTTTTGACAATATAACCATTTGATATCCTATGATTGCTTCCAACGTTAAAAACTTCATAACTATTCAAATTATTTCTTGATAATAGGTTTATCATAATTCTTACTAAATCATTAACATACAACCAATCCCTTTTAATTTTACCATTGTTGTAAAGATAAATTGTTCTATCATTTACAATATCAGATATTGCGGATGGTAAAAAATGTGCAGTCGAAGGATTAAAATCATCAAATTCTCCGAAAATGATGCTCGGTCTTAAAATAATTACTTTAAATTTTTCATTTGAAATTCCATGATAATATTTTAGTAATTTTTCAAAAAATCTGCTGTGTAAACCAATTGGTTCATAATCTTTTAAACATTCACCATCAAAAAAAGATTTTTCATTTAAAGATCTTCTATCAGGGTAACCTGTAGTGCTACTTAACCAAATAAATTTATTAATCTTATTTTCATAGGCTGAGTTTGCTAAATTAATTGAAAGATTAAAATTTTTTTTCATAATATCAAAATGGGATTTTTTGAGTATTTTTTTTGTTCCAAGTTTTCCAGCTAAATGAAATACCACATCTTGTTTTTTTGTAATGTGATCAACTTTTTTTTTATCTAAAAGATTAATTTTTTTATATATAACGTTTTTTATTTTAAAAGGTTTTTTTCTATTATATGTAGCTGTAATTTCAAATTTTTTGATCTTAGATAAATTTTTAATTAAATTTGTACCTACAAATCCAGCCGATCCGGTAATTAAAATTTTAGTTTTTTTTTTCAAGATTTTTTAAAAATATTTTTAATAAATTCGATTATTATTGTACTTATTTCAATATAACCATGTTGAATTATTGGTCTTTTAGATACCCCACCTAATCTTAATGGTTCATCAAATCCAACTTCTGATACTTTTTTTTTATTAATTGCACACTTGATACACAAACCTGTAGATAAACCTGATATTTTTTCAAATATATCGTGATTCATTTCTTTTAAAATTTTAACTCTAATACACTTATACAAATTTAGTACATCAGTATAATTAGAATTAAAAAAAATATTGACCATTTTTGTTATCATATAATTTCCAAAACCAGAAACTAAAGTATCATCAAGGCTTTTTGCTCCATCTTTATATCTTGATGCAATAACTAAATCATTACCCTTATCTGCTTCAGAGATGAGAGCTGGTATAGCCTCTGGCTTACAATTATTGTCTGGTGAAAAAAAAATTACATAATCTGTTTTACATTTATCTAATCCAAGTTTAATTCCATTTAATACACCCATGTTATTTTTATCTTGCAAAAATACACTCCAGCCATTTTTTTTTGCCATCTCAATAGAACCATCTGTGGAACCACCATCAATAAAAATTATGTCATTTAATAAGTGTAAGTGTTTATTTACACCATCTGAAATATACTTAATTCCTTCAATCTCATTAAGACAAATCATAACCAAAGTGTAATTACTATTTTTATTTAACATTCATTATCCTCGAATTTATTTTTAAACCACATTAAAGAATTCAAATAAATTTGACTTGTCTGGAAATTTTTTTAATATTTTTTCAGAAATTTTTTGTTTTTCCCCTTTACCACCATATTCTTCCTCACATACATAATTTACATATAATGCATATCTGTCTTTATTTTTAGGTTTCACTCCCTTGTGATATCCTAAGGTATTAGCAAATAGTATCGTCCCTTTCTCACCATAAATTGGTTTAATATTTTTAGAGGAGTAGAATTCCTCAATTTCTTTGTCTGTTCTAGAATATTTACTAGAACTTTGACTATTTAATAGTTTTTGCTTATGACTTCCCTCCACATAAACAAACGGTCCATCATCTATATTCAAAATATCATCAAGATAAACTATACATTTGAGGATCTTGTCACAATTATCATCTGTGTGAAAAAAATTAGTGTCAAAATTGCTTATTTCATTGTTAAAAAATCTTCTTAGTTTTATGTATCCAATATAAATTTTACTTTCACCTAAGTTTTTCTTTGCAAAATTTAAAATTTTATCATCTGTCACTAAATCAGCAATTTCTTCAATTCTTAAGATTGGATCAATTAAACTTCTTCCATTTGTTAAATTTCTATAAAAATCCACTCCTTTATCTAATAAATCTTTTTTTATAAAAAAATCTTTATTTTTTTTTTGAATATCTTCTCTCTGGGCTCCATACGTATTCAATTCATTATCCTTTAGTATGGAAACATTAACTGCTGGCCCCAAATTTTCATTTAAATCAAAAAAATTATCAAGTTTTTTTCTAATTAAATCTATTTTTTTAGGGTCAAAATAATTTTTCCAAAGTTCATATCCAGATAATTGATAATTACTATTCATAACATTTAGTATGATTATATATTTTTATTATTTCTATAGACAACAAAATTTTTTGTTGAAAAATATACTTCCATTTTCTGATTTATGTAATCTTTTAATTCTGGAAACCTATCAAAATCACCTGGAATAGCAAAGTTTCTATTATTTTTAGTCTCGGGTTTGTTAATACAAAGACTTTCAGATATTTTATCAATATAACAAACAATTAATAAAGTTTCCGTTTTGTTTAAGTTAATCATATAATTTTCTACAAAATTCTTCTTATTCAGCTCATGTTTTGGTGGAAAGCTTTCATAAGAAATTCCACAACATGGGGTAATATCCTTTTTGTTAGTTAACTTAGAAATTATTTTACTTTGCTCATCTACAAACATTAATTCAAAATTTTGATTTTGATTTGTGTCTATAAAAACTGCAATTTCATTTATTTGATCTATATAATTTAATAATCCATTGTCTTTTAAATAATTACTTCTTAAACTATAATATAAATTACTAAATCTTCCTTTCTCAATTTTTACAAAATTTTTATTAAAATGATTTTTAGAGAAAATTTCAAATTTGTTTTTTTTGATATCAAATCTTTCATTGAGGGGAACTAACGAATAAATCAAAATAAATGGTATAAAGAAATATGAATAATTAAATTTAAAAAAAGATTTTCTTTTTAAAAAATACATATTAAACCAATCTAATGTTACAAAAAATAAAATTGGCATATATAAAATTTTATGATGAAAATCTCGGCCTGAAAGAATAAAATTAAATGAAACACTTATAATTAAAAAAATCAACAGTAAGGCCTGATTTTTATTCTCTTTTTTAATCACAAATTTAAATAATAAAAATAAACAAAAATAAAAACAAATTATAAATAGATAAAGTAATAAAGTGCCTATTTTTAAATTTATCACAGCACTAAAAAAATTATAATTTAAAAATAATATATTTTTTAATAGATTTTCAATTCTGCTGCTTCCACTATCAATCATCTCTTTAAATAAATACTCGTAAAACATCTCAATGTTTATTTGATTGATATATGTGTAAAAAAATATGAAGAAATTTGAAAAAGCTAAAAAAAATAAAAAAAATTTTAGAGGTTTAACGATATAATTCAATCTAAAATTACTATAATACCATTCTAAAAAAAAGATCGCACCAAAAGCTATTAGAAAAGGAATGCTGCTGAAATATTTAAGAAAAAAACAAGCTGAAAGGAAGAACGATGAAAGGTAAAAATAAAAGGATCCATTTCTAAAATAAAGATAAATACTTAATGTTCCAAAAAGATATAAAATAATATCAATATAATATGCGCTCATCCCAAAAGGAAGAATAAAGAAAAAAAATAAAAAATATTTACTTATTAAAGTTTCTTTTTCAAAAACCTGATCATACAATCCGACAGCTAAAAAAGTTATGGTTATTCCAGACACTACCGCCAAAAGAAAATAGGCATAACTATATCCCACTATATCACCAATAAAAATAAGCGGATAAAGAGCAATATTATTTAAAAAACATATATAGTCTTTAAAATTAACCTCTTGATCTTTGATTCGATCTACCAAATCTATATGATAACTAATATCAGGAAAAAGACTGGTAAATGTAAAAAAAATAGTTAATAGACATAGAACAACTAAATTTAAAAAATTAATTAATTTCATAATGACTAAATTAATTCTAATCAATATATACTAAAAGTAAATAATGATAGATTAATATAAATGATGAATAAAAAAATTTTGATAACAGGCATTACTGGAATGGTTGGTTCTCACTTAGCTGACTTTATACTTAAAAATAAAAAAAACTGGAAAATTTATGGTTGTTGTAGATGGAGAAGTGATGTTTTTAATATCAATCATTTATTTCAAGAGAATATATATAATAAAAAAGTATTTTTAAGATATATGGATTTAACTGATTTATCCTCAGTCCAAGAGGTTGTTAACGAGGTAAAGCCTGATATTGTTTTTCATCTTGCGGCACAAAGCTTCCCAAAAGCGAGTTTTAATATGAGAACTCTTACATTTGAAACAAATATTATTGGAACTGATAATTTGCTCCACTCTCTTAAAGAACTAAAAAATCAACCAATTATTCATATATGTTCTTCTTCCGAGGTATTTGGAAGGGTTTCCAAAAAAGAATTACCCATAGATGAAAACTGTAGATTTCATCCTGCTTCGCCATACGCGATTTCTAAGATAGGAACAGATTTAATAGCTAATTTTTATTTTGAGTCCTATAAAATGAAAATTTTAACAACTAGAATGTTTACTCACACTGGTCCAAGAAGAGGAGACTATTTCATGGAGTCAACTTTTGCAAAACAAATAGCTATGATAGAAGCAAATTATCAAAAACCAATTGTTTATGTCGGAAATCTAAATACATTAAGAACAATATCAGATGTAAGAGATGCTGTAAGAGCCTATTGTTTATTAGTCACAAAAAAACCTAAATTTGGAGAAACATACAATATAGGAGGTAGCTACACAGCTACAGCTAAACAAATTTTAAACTTCTTAATAAAGCAATCTCATGTAAAAAAAATAAAAATTAAAATTGATAAGAATAGATTGAGACCTATAGATGCAGATCTTCAAATTCCAAACAGTAATAAATTTAAAAAACACACAAAATGGAAACCAGAAATAAAATTTGAGCAAACGATGATTGATTTGTTAAACTATTGGCGTGAGCGAATTAATAAAAATGGTCCTATAATTAATAGATAAACTGTGAAAGATATTGAATTAGATATTATCAAAAAAAAATTTTTGCCTTTTTTTAAAAATAAAAAAATTTTAATTACTGGAGGAACTGGCTTAATTGGAAGAGAAATTTTAAACTACCTCACACTTTGTAATACAAAGGAAATTAAAGTGATTTCTTTAGATAAAATTAAATTAAAAATTAAAAATGTAAAATTTATTTATGGAGATTTATGTGACTTTGAATTTTGCAAAAAAATAACAAAAAATATTGACTATATTTTTCATGTTGCTGGAATTAAAGGCTCCATAAAAGTAACTTTAGAAAAACCTGCCTCTTTTTTTGTACCATTGTTAATGATGAATACAAATATTTTAGAAGCATCAAGAATTAATAAAGTTAAAAGATTGGTTTACACAAGTTCTATTGGCGCTTATGCAAATGGATCCAAACTTAAAGAAAATAATATTGAAAATGGAGAACCAATGGATACTTATCCTGGATATGCAAAAAGAATGGCAGAGCTACAAATTCAATCATATAAAAAACAATATAAATTAAAAAATTATTTCGTTTTAAGACCGTGCAATGTTTATGGTCCCGGTGATAATTTTGACAAAAAAAATGCAATGGTAATTCCAAGCCTAATAAGTAAAATTAATGAAAAAAAATCCAATGTCGAAATTTGGGGAGATGGCAAAAGTGTTAGGGATTTTTTATTTTCAAGAGATGCTGCCAGAGGAATACTATTAACCTTAATAAAAGGAACTGGAAAAGAAAATTTTTTAAATCTAGGTAGTGGAAAAGGTTTTAGTATTAAAGAACTGGTTGTTTCATTAAGATCATTTATTAGTTTTAATTATTTTTTTAATAAAAGTAAGGCCAGTGGATACTCCTCAAGAGTTTTAAGTATGAAAAAGTCAAAAAGAATTTTAAAATTTAAACCTATATATTCATTAAAAGAGGGTCTTAAAGAAACATATTATTGGTATTTAAAAAACAAAAAACAATCAAAATATAGAAAAAACTATTTTACAAAATGAAAATTTTTAAAACAAAACTAAAAGGTGTTTACTTGATTAAGAATAAAGTATTTAAAGATTTTAGAGGAAAATATTTTGAAATTTACAATAAAGAAATTTTTTTAAAAAAAAAAATAAAAGTAAAATTTATTCAAGATGATATTTCAATGTCAAAAAAAAATGTCTTGAGAGGGATACATGGTGATAAAAAAACTTGGAAATTAATTACTTGTATTGAGGGCAAATTCAAACTTTTAGTTGTTAATAATGACGAAAAAAGTAATGAATTCAAAAAGTGGGAAATGTTTACGTTGTCTGAGGATAATAACCATCAAGTTTTAGTTCCACCAAAATTTGGTAATGCTCACCTAGTTTTATCAAAACGAGCAATTTTTCATTATAAACAAAATACGATGTACAATCGCAAATCTCAGTTTACGATTAAATGGAATGATCCTCAATACGGTTTTAAGTGGCCCAAAACTGGAAAAAAAATAATTTCTAAAAGAGATAGATAAAAATGAAGAAAAAAATATTAATTTTAGGTGGCACTGGTTTTGTAGGATCTAACTTAGCAAAAGAAATTGATAAAAAAAAATTTCAAGTAATTGCAACTTATAATAAAAATAAAAAATTTTATCGAGTTAAAAAAGTTAGGTATTTAAAGATAGATTTGCTTAAAAAAATTCCAAAAAAAATATTTGATAATGTAAATACAGTTTTCATGTGTGCTGCAAATTCATCAGGTGCAAAAGTAATGGCGGAAAAGCCTCTTTCTCATTTGACGCCTAACTTAATTATGAATACTTTAGTTCTTGAAAAAGCTCAGCAAGCTAAAGTCAAAAAATTTATTTTCATAAGCAGTAGCACTGTTTATCCAGTTTCAAATAAAGCAATGAGTGAGAAAGATTTGAATTATAAGTATTTTGAGAAATATTTTATTGTCGGATGGATGAAAACTTTTTCAGAAATAATGTGTAAAATGTATTCAGAAAAAATTGAACAAAAATTACAAACTATAGTTATAAGACCTGGAAATCTTTATGGACCTCATGATAAATTTGATCCTGAAAAAGCCAAAGTGATCCCATCGTTAATTCGTAAGTTCTTAACTCATAAAAAAGAGATAAACGTTTGGGGAGATGGCAAAGATGTGAAGGATTTTATGTACATAGAAGATTTTTGTAAAAGTATACTTAAAATTTCAAATAAATTAAATCATAGTTCGGTCATAAATGTAGCAAGTGGAAAGAATATTACTATTAGAGAAATTATTAAAAAATTACAGAAAATAACAAAAAAAAATCCGAAAATTACTTTTGATCTTAGCAAACCACAGATGATTAAATTTAGAAAAATTTCAATCAATAAAATGAGGAAAATTATTGGAAAAAAAATAAAATTTACTAATTTTGAAGATGGCTTAAATAAAACGATTAATTGGTACAGAAATGATTATAAGTAAAACACCATTTAGAATGTCTTTTTTTGGAGGTGGCACTGATTTTCCACAATGGTATAATAATTACGGTGGATGTGTATTAACAACAACAATTAACAAATACTGTTATATAAACTTAAGGAAATTGCCGCCTTTTTTTAATTACCAATTTAGATTAAGATATTTTAAATCAGAGGAAAAAAAAAATATTAAAAGTATTTCTCACAATAGTTTTAGAGAAATTTTAAATTATTATAAATTTCATAAAGAATTTATTGAAATTGTTTATCATGCTGACCTTCCAGCTTTATCTGGCTTAGGATCGAGTTCTAGTTCTACCGTGGGTATGATAAACGCGGTAAATGCTTATAAAAATATAAGATTAAGTAAAAAAAAACTTTACAATGAAGCCATTAAAATTGAGCAAAAAATTCTCAGAGAAAACGTTGGTTCTCAAGATCAGGCTAATGCAGCTTTTGGTGGTTTCAATTTTATAGAATTCGAAAAAAATAACATTAAAATTAATTCTATTAATAATAAAAGAAATATTGGTAAACTTGAAAATTCAATTTTATTAATTTTTACAGGAATGCAAAGACATTCTCAAACAATTGAGAGAGATAAAATTGATTTGATAAATAAAAAAAAATCAATAAGTAACTTATTAACTATGAAGGATATTGCTTATGATGCAAAAAATTTGATAATGAGCAAAAACTTTAATTTAAAACATTTTGGACAACTTTTAAATGAACAATGGAAATTAAAAAAGAATCTTTCTAACAAAGTTTCAAATAAAAAGATTGATGAAATTTATAACGGTGCATTAAGCATGGGTGCATTTGGAGGTAAGTTGCTTGGTGCCGGTGCAGGAGGATTTTTAATGTTAATTTGCAATAGCGCAACTAAAAAAAAGATAAAAAATAAATACTTTAGATTAATGAATATTCCAATAAACTTTGAAAATGAAGGAAGTAAAATAATTTATTTAAATAATTAGTTTTTTAATTAAAAACAAAATAAGATATTCTAGATGCAAACTTATGTCTTTTGAGGGTAATCTTATTAAGTCCTATAGATTTCATTAATGCTAAAGTTTCGCCAGGTGAGTCTGGGTCATTTAATTCATCAAATGCAACTACACTTCCTTTCACAAGTCGAGGTTTAATGATTTCTAAACACTTTAATGTTGGTTCAAAAACATCAAAATCAAAGTAAACCATAGATATAATCAAATGTTTATTCTTTTTAATTAATTCTTTAGTCTTTTGAACAGCATCTCCTTTTAAAACTTCAAATTTTTTTATATGTGAAATTGGATTATTTTTTTCTATATTTAATAGTTGTTTCTCCAAAAATTTTTCATAATTTTTTGTAGTGGCCAAATTTCCTTTTTTCATTAATTCAGATTTTCCATCTAATTTATTAATCTTATTGAATCCTTTAAACGTATCGAACGCGTAAATTTTTTTATGTCGATTAAAAGGTTCATAAATTCCTCTTAGTAATGCGAAGATGCAAGCATTCTGACCCCATCTGGTACCATAATCTATAATATTTCCATTTACTTCAATTTGTTTTTGATAAAGATCATTCAAACAAAGAATTCTTGATAAATTTTTTGATGTAAAAAAAATTCCTAAATTTTCTAAAATTTCATCATTAGGTATAGTTTTTGAAAATAAACTCTTTAATACATTTATATTTGTTTCATTTTCACCTTTGTTTTGAAAAGAAATCTTTCCTACTTTATTTAATTTTTTCATTTATTCTTCCAACATTCTAATTTTTTTATGAAAACCGTATGCAATGACATATGCCCAAAATCTTAATCTTCCTTCTTTTATGTAATATTTTTTGTTTATTTTTTTTAGTTTAATTGACTTTAATCTATAGCCTTTTTTTATTATTTTTGCCAGTGATTTAGGAGATGGAGAAAATTTAGCTTTATTTTTAATAGCATCTTTCAAAGATTGAATTTTTTTATAATTGATATCTTTATAAATTATTCTATTTAAAGACATAAAAACATATTTAGGTTTAAATATTTTATTGATTTTGTTTAAATTTTTCTTTGAAATAATTATGTTTTTTGAATGAATGTTTTCTTTTAGATGTTGAATATTACTGGTGTGTGGTATTAAAATTAAATTACTAGATCTATTCAAAAGAAATTTAAGTATTATAGAACTAATTGGTTTTGAAGTTTTTTTTGAAATTTCTTTTAATAAACTTTCTTCCTTTTTTTTTAAGATTAAATTTCCAGAGCTTAACGGACTGTAACAAATAATTTTTAAATTATTATTTAAACAAAATCTAAATTTATCCTCTACTTCTCTATTTTTTAAAGAATATTCTTCTTGAATGAATCTAAAATCATTTTTTAATTTTTTTTTAAAATATTTTATATCTTTTAAATCATAATTACTTAATCCAAAATATCTCACCTTGCCTTTTTTTTTGAGAAAGATAAATGCGTCAATAATCTGATCATTATCTACATCATAATTTGGCCAGTGGGGTTGTATAAGATCAATTGTTTTGATTTTTAAATTTTTACAACTCTTTAAACAAGAGTTAATAAACTTTTGATAGGATAAATTTTTTGGACTAACTTTTGTTGAAATGAATATTTTTTTCTTTAATTTTGAATCTAATTTTCCAATTATTTTTTCACTTTGCCCTTCTCCATATATAATAGATGTATCTAAAAAATTTCCTTTTAAATCTTTTACAAAAGTCTCTAGAGTTTTTTTATGTTTCTTGTTATAAATTGACTCATTTGCATTCGTACCTCCAAATCCAAAACCGTAACCAATATTTTTAATTCTGTTTATCGGTATCATAAATAAAGTTATTTTTGTTTAATAAATTAAAATTTAGTGTATTTATAATACCATAAAATGAAAACTGTAGCTGAAATAATAGCTGAAGAATTAAAAAAAAATAACATAAATGATATTTTTATGTTAACCGGCTATGGCGCTATGTATCTAAATGATGCGATTGAAAAAAAAAAAATAAAATACTATGCGGCTAGAAATGAAGCTGCAGCTCCCATGATGGCTGAGGCTTATGCTAAATACAAGAATAGTATTGGTGCAGTATGCGTAACTGCTGGACCCGGTGCTACTAATGCTTTGCCAGGGTTAGCAGAGGCCTATGTTGATAGCGCTCCAATTTTAATACTTTCAGGTCAAGTTGAAAGAAAATTTAGTTCTGACACATATAAAAAGATATTTTTAAGAACTCTTGGAATTGCAGAATTTTCAATAACAAGAATCGTCAAAAATATCACTAAATACTCTGTAACAATAAGACATCCACAAAATTGTTTATACGAAATTCAAAAAGCTTTATACTTGTGTAAACATGGAAGGCCAGGCCCTGTTTGGGTAGAAATTCCTTTAGATATTCAATCTTATAAGATTAAAAATCCTAATAAATTAAAAAAATATAGACCAAACAATATTAAAAAAAAACTTAGTCACTCTCAGGTTAAAAATTTTATCAACTTTCTTAATAAATCTCAAAAACCCTTATTTATTATTGGTAATGGAGTTAAGCAATCTCAGACGAAAAAATTATTCTATTTATTGGCAAAAAGTAAAAAAATACCTTTTTTTACATCCAGATTTGCAAATGATTTAATTGCTCATAATAAAAAGGAACATTTGGGATTAATAGGAATTAAAGGATCAGTTTATTGTCAAGATATAATTAAAAAAAGTGACTTAATTATAGCCTTAGGTTGCAGGCTAGCTCCAGCTCTTACAGCTGGTATAGAAAATTTTTTTGGAAAAAAGATAAAATCAATAACAATAAATAATGATTATAATGAAATTAATAATCCTTTATTGAAATTTAATTTAAAAATCAACTCAGATTTGAATCCTTTTTTTAAAAAGTTGAAATCTTTTGATAACAAAATATACGAGAAAGAAAATTCATGGTTGTCGTATTGTAATAAAATTAAAATTAATAAAGAAATACCAAATATATATAAAAAGAAAAATCCAATTGATTTGTACAGATTTATGTACGACCTTGGAAAATATACCTCAAAAAATCATATATTAATAACTGACGCTGGATCAAATTATTATATTGGTGGTCAAGTTTGGAAATTCGAAAAAGGTCAAATTGAGATAGCTTCATCAAGTAATGCAGCAATGGGGTTATCGGTGCCTTTATCAATTGGGGCTGCAGTTGCATCAAATAAACAAATTATGTCTGTTACCGGAGATGGATCTATTGAGCTAAATATTCAAGAATTAAAAACAATATCACACTATAATTTAAACATAAAAACATTTGTTATTAATAATGGTGGCTATGTCTCAATGAAAAAATGGCAGGATGACTATTTTGATGGCAATAGACTCGATACTGAAGATAAAACAGGTGTGGGCACAATGAATTTCAAAAAAATTGCTGATGCATTTAATTTAAAATATCTAAAAATAAAAAATGTCTCTGAAATAGAAAAGAAAATTAAATTTCTTTGCTCTAGGAAAGAACCATATCTTATTGAAGTATTCACTGATCCAAATCAATATATTTATGGAAAAAAATTTTAATATAAAAAAAATAAAACTAAAATCAGAAAATTTAAGGAAAGAATTTATTAAACTATTAATAAAAGGTTTTAAATATCATATAGGTGGTACCTTGTCATGCTTAGATCTTTTGATTGTATTGTTCTACTCAAATTTTATTAAAATTGAATCAAAAAATAGAGATTTTTTCTTATTAAGTAAAGGTCATGCTTTAGCAATTTTAAATTTAATATTAATTGATAAAAAAATTTTATCCTATGCAAAACTTGAAAAAGGCTACAAAAAAATGATTTTTGGGGGCCAATTAGATATTTTTAATTCTAAATTTGTAGATTGGAATACTGGTTCACTGGGTCATTCTTTAGGTGTTGGAATAGGACTATCTTTACGTAATCCCAAAAAAAAAATTTGGATTCTAGTTGGAGATGCAGAGTTTGAAGAAGGATCTATTTGGGAAGCTCTTTTTTATATATCTGAAAAAAAAATAAATAATATGATTATCATAATTGATAGAAATAAAATGTCAGCTAGCTCATCGATTCACAAAAAAGATATTTTTGATAAAAAAATACTTCATCAGCTAAATTTTAATATTCTAAAGATAAATGGTCATAATCATAATGATATTTTTAAGAGTTATAAAAAATGTAAAAATCAAAAAATGTCTTCAATAATTATTGCAAATACAATAAAGGGTAAGGGATTCAAAATTTTAGAAAATAACCCAAAATATAGCCATCAAACTCCTTCAATTTCAATTTTAAATTCACTAATAGAATAATGCAAAAAGACATAAGAGATATATTTTTTAATAATATAAAAAAAAGGTTTTTACTTGATAAAAATTTTTATATTTTAACAAATGATGCAGATGTTCATGCATTACGAAGTATAAGAAAAAATAATAGATTTATTGATGTAGGTGTTGCTGAGCAAAATCTTATAAATGTCGCATCCGGACTTTGTAACAATAATGGGAAATCGCTCGTATACGGTTTCTGTACATTTTTAACTTTTAGATGTTATGAACAAATAAAATTTAATTTAGCAAGCCATAAAGCAAATTGTAAAATAGTAGGTATTGGACCTGGATATTCTTTCCCATATGATGGACCCACTCATCATGGTGTACAAGATTTATACTTGATGTACTTAATACCTGAGATGGAAGTATTTAATATAGCTGATAATAATTTATCAAATCAAATTTCCAAAAACATAAATAAGATTAATGGACCTACTTATATTAGGCTCGATAAAGGAAATATGAATTACAATAACAAAATTAAATATAGTATTTCTGATGGCTTTAATATTGTTTTTAAAAATTCCAAGGCAAAAGTTTTAATAATTTCATCAGGCTACATGTGTAATTTAGCTGTGAACGAAGCAAAAATTAATAAGAATGTAAGTGTATTAAATTTATTCAAATTTAAGAATATAAATGAGGAAAAATTATTAAGAATTATTAAAAATTATAAAAAAGTAATTATTTATGATGAATGTACGTATTGGGGGGGATTTACTCCAATTGTGTCAAGCTTACTAATTAAAAATAAACTTAAAATTAATTTAAATATTCTTAGTTCACCAGATAAACAACTTTTTAAGTACAGTCAAAATAGAGATGAAATACATGAGTATTTAAAAATATCACCAAAATATTTGAGAAAACTGTTTTAACTATTAACTTAAAAGAAATTGAATAGAATAATGCACAATATAATTAGTGAAAATTGTACCAGGTAGCATTCCTAAAAAAGTACCCCAAAAAAATATATTTTTTGACAATCTTAAATTACATAATAATAAGTTTTGAGCAGCAAATGGTATTCCAACTGATCCAATCAATCTAAAAAGTATAACAGATTTAAGCTGATTTTTTTTTAATAAATCTAAATATTTTTGGTTTGAAAGTTTTGTCTTTTGTAAAATAATTTTTTTAAAAAAAAATTTTTCGTATGTGAGGAAAATAAAAAAAGAACTAAAACTTAGGAATAATATTCCCAAAACACTTCCAATGCTTGGTCCATAAACTAATGATGTTAAGATAATCAAAGGCAATGGGAATCCCAAAAAAAAAAGGTAGGAAAGACCAATGATTATAAAAATAACAGTAAATAGTAAATAATTTTTCATAAAGTAGTCTTCTAATAATTTTGAAAAATCGTTTAAATATTGTTTATCGGAAAGATTTTGGAAACTAAAATTAGCGTAATCAAAAAGTAAATATAATATTATTATTGAAATTGATAAATATATTGTAAACAAAGTTATTTGGAATATTTTAAGATGTTTTCTTGTCATCATTTAATATACTTAATTTTATTACTGTAATAAAATTAAAAATGTTTAAAATTTTAAAAACAAATCAATATTTAATTAAAAAATTAGGATTAAGTTTAATCTTAGTATTTGCATTTATAAGTATATTTTCCTCAATTTTTATTTCTATTAATTCATCTTTATGGATGGATGAAATCTGGGAAATTTATTATTCGATTACAGGTAACTCCCTAGATTTGAGAATGGACCAAGCATCTTTCATATATAAATACTTAATTATTTTTGTTGTAGAAAACTTTGGTACAAATGTTTTAAACTTTAGGTTTATTAATTTCTTCATTCTTTTAATATTTTTGCTAATTGTACTCGTTAATTTTAACAAATATAAATTTTTCATACTATTGTTATTTGCGATAAGTCAAAAACTTAATATTTTTTATTTAAGTGAAATAAGGCCTTATTTTATCGTAAATTTTTTATGTATATTCCTGTTTTTTATTTATTTCAAACTTTTGTATGTCCGAAAATTAAATTTTAAAAATTACATATATTTATTTATATTATCATTCATTATCTCTGGACTTCATTATTATGGTTATCTTTTTGTATTTGTTATCTTGGTTATTTTAACTATTAACTTTAAAAAAAATTTTTATGAAAAATTAAAAATCATAAGCATTTTTATTTTTTCTTCCATTATTCCACTATTTTTAAATTATCAAAAAATAGTTTTAATTTTTAATTACGAAAAAAATAGAAAATCAGAATTAATCAATCAAATTGGAGAAGATAAAAATTTTCTTTCTGAGCTATATTTTTTATTTGATTATATTTTTTACTCTAAAAAAATTTTTGTTTTTATTTTAATTTTATTCCTTTTATTATTTATTTTTAAAAAAATTAAATTTAACAAACGTGATTTGTACATACTATATCCTTTGATATTGTTCATTTTAATATCATTCATTATTTCAACTTTAATATTTGATAAAATTGAATGGAGATATCTAATTCCAATTAATTCATGTGTATTATTTTTTTTATATAAAAAACTTAATAAATCTAGCTTAACAATTTTGCTAATTTTTATTTTATTTTCTGGATATGGTCATATGATTAAAAATAAATATTTTTTAATGAAAAAAGCTCCTTACAAAGATATAGGTAGTTTTATTAAAAAAAATAATTCTTTGAATGTTTATTTAGATAACCAGTTTTTTAATAAAGAAATCCATATTTTACGTCTCTATCTGGAATTAGAGAAAATTAAATACTTTGAATTTAGTGATCAAATAAAAGATAAAGAAATAATTTTTATATCTAAAACAAATTACTTAGATAAAGATAACTGTATTATGCATGATTATTCTGATTATAAATTAAATTATTGTAAAAATTTAAATGAATAAAATTTTTTTAAAATACCGAAATATCTGATATAAATTAAGTATAAAGAATTTATTTAAACATCATTATGTTAATACTCTCAAGATTTTTTTATTTTTTATATAGAGCTAATAATTCTCTTTTTTTTTTAGGTTTAAAAAACTTTTTAACAATTTTTATATTTTCAGAGTTTTCTAAAAAAAAATATCTAGATGTAGATCTGTTTAATAATAAATTTTATTTTAGACCTAGAATTGATAGAGGGTCTTATATTAGACTTACTAAAGCTCAGTACATTATAAAAGGTTCAATAAATCAACCATTGGAAATAATAATTGATGCAGGTTCTAATATTGGATCACAAGCAATTAGATTAATTAACTTAAATCCTTATTTAAAAAAGATTATATGTATAGAACCAGATACAGAAAATTCAAACTTGTGTAGAAAAAATCTGAAAAATTATAATGCAATAACTTATAATAATGCTTTATCAAATATCTCTAATGAAATTTTAACAATTCAAAAAACTATTAATAGTGAAATGTCTGAAATAATTGAAAAAAGTGATGGGATAATTCAGTCAAATAATGTTCAAAAAATTAAAACGATATCGCTGAATGATATAATTAAAAATGAAAAATTAAATAAAATTGATTTTATAAAATTAGATATCAACGGATATGAGGATGAATTATTTGAAAAAAATACTGAGTGGCTCAAAATAACTAATAGTATTGGATTTAATAATGCTGACATCAACAAAACTACTAATAAAATAATTGAAAAATATAGAAATTCTGTAGGAAACATAAAGATTTACAATATAGATCAAATGATTTTTCTAATGAAAGAAAATTTAGATTGGCTTCCGGTCAAAGGGTTTATGAGTTCTAAAAATATTGGCCATGTAGAAATTGATCAAAGGTATTAGATGCTATCTAATATTAATAATAACAAAATATTAAAAAATGTTATCAATAATTCACGTACCACAACTATTATAGACATCTCATCTACTTCTGATGAATTTATTTCAAAAGCAATTAATTTTTCTAAAAGTAATTCATTATTTATACATGCAATAAATTCTGATCCTCAAAATAAAAATTACAAAGATATTAAATATGATGGTTTTACATATTCAAACATTATCTTGGGAAATAAAATCAATAAAGATCAAAATATATATACTTTAGACTTTATTTTTTCTAGTCTCAAATGGGCAAAAATCGATCTATTAAGAATAGATGGAAACAAACTTGATGCTATTATGATTGAAGGTGCAACAAATATTTTTAGCAAAGAGATTGTGAATGTTACAATAATTGAAAATGCTATAAAATTTTTTAAAGACAAAAAAGATAGTAAAAAATTATTTGAGTTTACAGAAAAGTTTAAATTAAATTTATACTTAATAGAAAATGCAGGTATACAGCCTATAAATATTGATAATTTTAATTCTTTTGATTTAAATAATAGAAGTATTGCTATAGTTAACAAAAATTATAATTTAGGCCTAAAATTAATTCATGAATCATTTTTAAAAAATTTAGCTTTTAAAAAAATGGCTGTATTTTTTGGAAAGTTGCCTTTTTTTCGGGGTCAAGATCGTATAGTTCGTTATTTTTATCCTCCAAATAAATTTAACAATTTAGATAAAGGTGAAAATTTTACAACTCAATATTTTGGCGTTAAGTACAAAGGGATTACCAGTAATTACATTGATTGGGGAGTTTATTTTAAGGGAGGGCATGAAAAAGGCTTAATAAATTTTTTAAAAAAAGAAATTTCTAAATTTGATGTTTTTTTTGATATTGGAGCAAATTCTGGAACTTTGTCGTTACCTTTTATATTTGAAAACAAACTTGATATACTATGCTTTGAACCTTTGACTTATAGTTATAATAAATTAAGGGAAAACTTTAAAATTAATAACGCTCCAAGTAGACACAAGTTATTTAAAATTGCACTCTCAAATAAAAAAGGGATGTCAAAAATTTACTTTTCCAAAACTAACGAAAATACCGGGTTTGCCTCGATAGATAACTATTTTAAGCACCAAAATATGTCAATTGAAGAAATTAAACTCAATACAGTAGACGAACTTTTTAAAATTAAAAACAAAAAAATTATTTTTAAAATAGATGTTGAAGGGTATGAAAAAAAAGTAATAGAAGGCGCTCTTGAAACTTTACAAAATAATAAAGTTTTAATGTATATAGAGTCTAGGGATAAATCTGTGATAGAAAATTTAAAAGAAAAAGGTTTTAAGACATCATATTTTATTTTTAAAGGTGATAAAATCAAATTTTTGAAAAACAAACAAACTCAAGACGTGTTGATGTCGAATTTTATAATATAAAAAATATTAATTTGATTAAATAGTTTAATAAACTCACTTAACATGTGTTTATTAAATTTATTTTAAAAATATTTTTGGAATTTTCAATTACTCCAAAAAGTAAATTCTCTTTTTTTAAATATATTAAATCTCTTACTCTATCGTCAATATAGATACTATCCGTAATTAAAGCATTGTTTTCTTTGATGGTAAATCTATATATTTGTTTACCACTTAGGCCTGAAAGACTAGATAAAAAATATTCATTATCTTTGCATTTAACAATTTGAGATGAACCAGGATTATCGTTCCAAATAAGAATAGGTTTTTTATATTTAGGATTTGAATGATCATCTTTTATATTATCTCCCGTTGCTCCAAAAAAAGTTGTTGGCCAGCCATAATTTTGGCCTTTTATTAAAATATTTATTTCATCTCCACCCATTGGGCCATGTTCTGATGCTATTATCAAGTCTTTATCCTTATCATATAGAAGTCCTTGAGAGTTTCTATGGCCATATGTAAAGATTTCATAATCGTTGGGATTATTCATTTTAATTAAAATTGATTTTCCATAAATAGAAGAGGAATTTTGAGATAACTCACTTTTACCATATTCTGGTATAATAAACAGAAGTTTGTCATCCTTATAACGTTCTATTCTTCCACCACCATGAGATAAATCAGGTGTAACTAATTTTATTTTTTCAGGAGTTTGAAAAAAAATACTAAATTTTAAAAAGTCTAAAGTATTATTTAATTTTGCTCTTAAGATTATGCTCGAATATTCAAAATTATTTTTTGAATTTAGATCCTTTTTTTTAAGTATAGCTGAAATGTATAAAAATTCATCGATAACTAAAGTGTCTCTGATTGGGGTGTCCCAAAAAATTTCTTCATCATAATTATCATCAATTATATCAAATAAATTATTTGATATTCTAACGGGACTTTCTAAATTATTTCTAGAATCAATTTTATATTTAAAAAAGCTTCCTGTTCCTGAAGCATAAATTAAATTGTTGTTAAATAAAGAAGTATACCCAACAGGTCTTATTTCTCCTATGTCATTAGGTAAAGGGAAATAATCTATAATGAAATTTCCATT
>MDSZ01089434.1_pt1 | contig 28191 bp, 27 predicted proteins | sample 811201 | NCBI WGS metagenome assembly MDSZ01 (sample SAMN05326647, study PRJNA326480) | marine metagenome | isolation source: seawater | place: Indian Ocean: North | collected 2010 | reverse complement strand
TCGGATGGTTTCAAGGAAGAATGGAATTTGGTCCAAGAGCTTTAGGCAATAGATCTATATTGGGTGATCCAAGATCAGACAAGATGCAGAAAAATTTGAATTTAAAAGTTAAGTATAGAGAAAGTTTTAGACCTTTCGCTCCTTCAGTACTTAAAGAAGATGTATCCAAATGGTTTGATATAAATGTTGAAAGTCCTTACATGTTGTTAGTAGCAACTATAAATTCTGATAAAAAAATTGAAATGACTGAGGATCAAAAAAAACTTTTCGGCATAGATAAACTTAATATTAAAAGATCAGAAGTTCCAGCAATAACTCATGTAGATTACTCAGCAAGAATTCAAACTGTAACCAAGGACATGAATAATAGATACTATGATTTAATTTCTAAATTTAAAGAGAAAACAGGCTGTCCTATAATAATAAATACTTCATTTAATGTTAGAGGCGAGCCAATCGTGAATACTCCCTCGGATGCTTTTAATTGTTTTATGGGTACCGAATTAGACTATCTTGTTATTGGTAACTGTATTTTAGATAAAAATAAACAAGGTAAAAATCTAAAGAAAGATTATAAATCAGAATTTGAATTAGATTAATTTATTTTTTGATGGTGGGCCGTGTTGGTTACGCTCCAACTACCCCTGCAATGTCAATGCAGTACTCTACTATTGAGCTAACGGCCCTTAATTTAAATTAAGCATCTTATTATATCAATTTTTCGAAGAAAAAATATTTGTTTTCTCGTTTACCCCATACATAATACTAAAATTGATCATGAATAAAGTTAAATTAAAATCACTAAAAAATGACCCGCTAGGTAATAGCGGAATAAAATTAACCAAAATGTAAATAAATGATCCAATCTGAACATGGTTTCTAGAAATTATAATTTGTTTTAAAATTCTAAAGGTTAAGAAAAACAGTATAAATAAAATCAAAATAAATCCTAAAATACCATGTTCTGAAAGTAACTCTATATAGATTTGATGTGGATGTGTATTGCAAACATAATTTAAGCCTTTATCGTTTTTTTTACATGTTTCGACTCTGTAATTTTTAGTTCCTACACCTAAAAATGGATGATTTTTAAAAACTTCAAAACCAGATTTATATAATTTGATATAATTATTATTTTCAAGAGAGAAAACTTTCAAATTTTTTTCTTTTAATGATAAAAAGTAATAAAGTTGTCCTATATATCTTAATTTTAAGTAATCAGAACTTAGAACTATTGTAATAAGTAATCCAGATATAAAAAATAAAAAAAATAATTTAATTTTGAATTTTACAAAGTCTAGAAAAAATAAAAAAATTGTAAAACCGATAAATGCCTTAATAGTATTTGATCTTTCACCTGTTAACAGTACAGCTACTAAACTTAATATAAAGAATAAAATAGTGACTACTAAGGGAAAATTTTTATATTTTGAATTCATTAAAAGATATCCTATTATAATAAAAATAAATCCATTTATAAATGCGCCCGCAATAGCCTCATCTTTAAAAAAACTAACAATTCTTGTTTGGTTTACACCATTTGTGGTTTCAGCACCAAAACCAAGCATATTAGTACCAGAAAATTTTTCTACAAAAACGTCAACAATGAATATTGAAAAAATTATAGTCCAAAAAATAAAAACATTTTTTCCATTAGACTTTGAGAAAAAAAAATAATTTATAACCACAAAAAGTAACAAAAATCTCAAAAAGCCTAAATTTCTAAAAATACCAGAAAAAGGATCTACTGATATTAATGTGTTAAAGATTAAATATAGATATAATATAAAAAGCAGAATACAAACTTTTTTAGTATAAACTGTAACGTTATCTTTATTAAAAAATTTCGGTAAATACACAATAATTAGTAACAAAATACTAAATAGTGATATTGAGGGACCAATAATAATGGTTAAGGGTAATATAGATATAAAAATGAATAAAAAATTATTCACAATAGTTTTCATTAATTATATGCTTTAGTTTTAGATAATGATTAAACATTGTAAATTTTGAACAATTTTTTTTTGCCATTAATTTCATTTTTAAAACTTTATCTTTATCTAATTTTTTGAATTCTAGTAACTGTTCGAATAATTTGTCTCTAGAGTTACTATTATAAATTAATCCGGCTTTACCATTATTTAAAAATTCCTCTGGTCCATTTTTACAATTACTTGAAATTATAAAACTATTGCAAAAAGATGCTTCAACTATAACAAAGCCTACTTCTTCCCAAATCGAGGATAAAATAAAACTTTTGGAATTTTTCATAAAATAGTAGATATTATTACTATAATTCAATATTTTTATATTTTTAGATAAATTTGATTTATTTATTTCATATTGCATTCTTTTTTTTAGCTCGCCTTCACCTATTATTATTAATTTTTCATTAGGGTAAAATTTTAGGAACTTTGCAAATTCTTTAATCAAATATATAAAGTTTTTTTGCTTAGTAAACCTGCCTGCTGACAAAAAAAAATCACTATAAATAATTTTAGTTTTTCTAAAATTAAATTCTCTTTTTTTTTCAATAAAATCTTTAATATTTATAATTGCATCAAATAATATTGTAATTTTTTCTTCTTTAAAAATACTATTTTTTATTAAATCGTCTTTTAATTGTTCAGTAGGGCAAGTAATTTTTAAAATTTTATTTTGTGAAAATGACCAAAGTTTTTTTCTTAATAAATTTAATTTGGGATAGCCGGAAATTCTTAATATTACTTTTGTCTTAAACTTAAAAAAATTTAAAAGTATTAATGGTAGCGAAGTAATTAAATGTATAATAAGATAATTTGGTTTATTTTTTCTAATAAAAAAAAGTAGTGGAATAGCAGAAATTAAAAATATTAAAATATAAGATAACCTGCTTTTTAAATAACCTTTTTTAGGAAGTAAATCGTAATAATTGAAGGTAAGATCTTTTAATTTAACATTATTTTTTTTTAAATATCCCTCAAACTTAGTCCATTCTCCAAAAACATTTAAAATTGTAACGTCATAATTTTTTGAATATTTTGCTAGTGATATTGAAGAGTTTAATGTTGACTTCATTGTTCCAACTTTAGTTAGACATGGAGACCAATAAACTATACTTTTTTTCATTTACTATTGTATTTTTATAATAAATAAATATCTTGTCTAGCATCTAATATCAAAATGAAATTTTTAAGCATAATTATTCATGAGTAAAAATTTAATTGTATTTATGCCCTCAATAGAAGGTGGGGGCGTAGAAAAAAATCTTTTTTTAATTTGTAATTTTTTAGTAAAAAAAACCAGTAGTTTAAAAGTTATAACAATTTCAAAAAAATATACAAATAAATTTGATAAACCGATTAAAATAATTTCCTTGAAATCAAAACAGTGGGATCGTTTTAATAGAAAAATAAAATACTTTCTTTCTTTAATCTTGCTTATAAAAGAAATTATTAAAAATAAACAATCAATAGTTTTTTCTTTTCAAGCTAATATTTATTGTATTTTAATTTGCAAAATATTTTCTGTTAAAGTGATAGCAAGATCTAATACAGCTCCTACTGGTTGGTCTAGAAATTTTTTTAAAAGGTTGATTTTTAAATCAGTATTAAATTTATCAGATAAAGTTCTGGTAAATAGTTTTGAATTCAAAAAAGATTTAAAAAATCAGCTAAATATAAATTCTGTTTGTATTTATAATCCACTTAATAAAGAGCAAATTAAGATAAGGTCTAAGATTAAATTAAATAATATATTTAATAATTCAAAAAAATTAAAAATATTGAATATTGGAAGACTCACGGAACAGAAAGATCAATTAACATTTCTAAAATCACTAAATTTTATTAAAGATAAAATAAATTTTGAAGCAAGAATTATTGGCAGAGGTAAGCTTAAAAATAAACTACAAAAATATATTATTAGTAATAATCTGCAAAATAATATAAAAATCTTCAATTATAAAAATAATCCTTACCCATTAATAAAACAAGCTGATCTTTTTATTTTAAGCTCACAATATGAGGGTTTACCGAATGTTATTTTAGAGAGTTTAGTTTTAAAAAAATTTGTAATTTCCAGTAACTGTCGTACAGGTCCAAAGGAAATTCTATTGAATGGCAAAGGTGGTTTACTTTTTAACACTGGAAATTATAAAGATTTGGCTTCAAAAATAATTTTTTTTAAGCAAAATAAAAAAAAAACAAAATTAATGTTAACAAAGGCCCATAGAGCTTTGTACAGATTTGATCTAAATAAAAATTTAGAAAAATATTTAAAATTAGTAGAAACTACGTAATTTTGTTTATTTTATTATCAAAATACCACTTAAGAGTATTATTCAAGGCTTTATCAAAATTTGTATATTTAAATTTTTTTAATAATTTGAGAACTCTTCTATTATCACCATGTGTTTTTGTTACTTCAATTCTATTTAAAATTTTGGAACTTTTTGATTTGAATTTAAAAGTATTGTTCCATGTATTTATTTTTTTGATCACATCAAGAACTTTTATAGGTTTATTAGAGCAAATATTGAATACATCGTAATTTTTTTTTAGTTTTGAATATAAAAAATTTTCGACAATACTTAGTACATCATTTATATAAGTAAAGTCTCTAAAATGTTGTCCGTTAGAAGTTAAATTAAAATTTTTTTTATCTAGATTAGATTTTATATATTTAAAAATTAACATATCTGGTCGTCCCCATTCTCCATATACTGTAAATAATCTTAATCCTATACATTTGATTTTTGTTTTTTTAAAATAATTCTTAACATATGCTTCGTTAAATTTTTTGGTTTTTGCATAAAGGTTTTTGGGCTTAAGCTTATTATTTTCCTTTACAGGATAGGTTTTCAATTCTCCATAAACCGAACTAGATGAAGCAAATATAAATTTTTTTGGTTTTTTAATTTTAACAAATTTACAAAAATTTTTAAATGCTTTAACATTATTATGCAAATAAGAGTTGGGATTAATAATTGTATATCTCACGCCAGCTTGAGCTGCAAAATGGTAAATGACATTAAATTGAACATTTTTATATTTATCTAGAATATCTGTAAATAAATTAATGTCTTTCCTGTAAAAAAAAAAGTTTTTATACTTTTTTAAAATATTTAGTCTTTTTTTTTTTAATTTTTTTGAATAATAAGAGTTAAGATTATCTATACCGTAAATTCTAAATTTTTTGGATTTTAACAACTTATTGGCAAGAGAAAAACCAACAAAACCGCAAACCCCAGTTATTAAAATATTCATTTTTACAAAATTTGATAAGTCATAACTTTATATTTAATAAAGAAAATCTCAATCGTAATTCCAGTAGTTAATAAGTCTAAAAAACTACTGAAACTCATTTAATTAATTTCCAATTGCTTAAATTTATATTTAAAATTCCCTAATAGTGTTTAAAATAATTCACATAGGTTAAATCAAAATATAAATGAAAATTTTACATATAAATTATAGTGATAGCAATGGTGGTGCAGCAATTGCAGCATACAATATTTTCCAAGCTCAAAAAAAAATGGGTTTAGACGTAAAATTTTTATGTTACGAAAAAAAGAAAAAAGATGATGATGTAATAGAAATATCTCATAATTTTATAAGTGATAAGATACATCAATACAAGAGAGGAATTGACAGAAGAATTATCAAATTCTTGATAAATGATAGACACAATTCATACTCTACAGGGCTTTTTCAATTAAATTTGAGAAATAAAATTTCAGATATAAATCCTGACATTATCAATTTGCATTGGATTAATAACTCCATGATATCTATTAAAGAAATTTTTAAATTGAGAAAATATAATATTTTTTGGACCTTGCATGATATGTGGCCTTTCTGTGCAACAGAACATTACTCAATAAAAAACTATTATGAAATTGGTTATACAAATAAAAATTTTTTTAATATAAATAATTTTATTTTTAAAAAAAAATTAAAATGTTTTCCCAAAAATATAAATATTATTGCTCCATCCGAATGGATTAAAATAAAGGCTAACAAAAGCTTAATTTTTAAAAATAATAAACTAAAAAAAATTCATCATCCAATAGATGAAAAAAAATGGCCATTGAATGATAAAGAGGGGGCAAGAAAAATATTAGGTTTGAATGAATATAAAAATATTATTCTTTTTGGAACTGAAAGAGGCACAAATATTAAAAGAAAAAATTTTTCATTTTTAGAAAATGTTCTGACTGGCATTGACTATATTTCTTTTAAAGATACTTGTGTTGTTGTATTTGGTGGGCAAAAAAAAGAAGATTCTATAAAAAAAAATTTTACAATTAAATTTCTTGGTCATATAGAAAATAAAAATATTCTTAACAAAATATATTCAGCTTCTGATATTTTGGCTGTTCCAAGTATACAAGAAGTATTTGGACTTGTCGCAGCAGAAAGTTTATTATCTGGTACACCTGTAATTTCATTTAAAGGAACAGGAGTTGCAGATATAATTGATCATCTGCAAAATGGATACTTAGCAAACTATTTAGATAAAGTTGATTTCGCAAATGGTATAGATTATTTTTTTAAACAAGGAAAAAAAAATATTGACCAAAAAAATATAAGAATTAAAGCAATTGAAAAATTTAATTATAAAAGAATTTCTGAAGAATATTTTAACTTTTATGAGAATCCTTAATTTAATTTAAATCTGTATATACGCCATGAACTAAATTATTAATTAAAATGTTATTTAATTCTCTGTCATTTGAAGTATATGCATAGATAAGAGTTTTATTTTTTAAATATATTTTTCTAATGTAGTCCTTATGTTTTAGAACATTATTCACGTGTATTGAGATAAATTTAGGTCTAAATATTGTAATAAATATTTTATCTTTTTTATTTCCTTGAAAATTATACATGGGATACTTAATCCCGTTTAGTCTTGAAATTATATAATCTTTTATACTGAATATTTCTACAATCATTCTTTCGGTGAAAGAAAGTTTTTGTTTTAAAATTGAAAAATTTTTAATTTTATCTGTTACTAATATTAAATTTGAATTATTAGAAAATATATTATTTATCTCATTTTCGTGAAGTAGCGTTAGATTATCATAATACCTTTTCTTGCATTTCATTAAAGAACTTGATTCAAAATTTTTAGATATAATTTTGTCTGATTTACATGCATTATTTAATCTTTTAAAATCATGAAATGCAAAAATATTTCCCTCTCTTGAAACATGTAAATCTAATTCAATTAACTTAAAATTATTTTTAATACTTTTTAAAACTGCTTCTTTACTATTTGTATAAATTAAATCATTAATTTTCCCACCACCATGAGCGATATAATTATAACTAGAGTCTAATTGTCTAGATTCTAAAATTTTTTTAAATAACTTATTATCTGTGCTTAAAATTAAATTTAAGCCATACAATAAAAAAATAAATAAAAACACTAAAAATAATACTTTTTTATTCATACCAAAACTTCTTGTATAATTCAGAATTATTTTTAAATTGAAAATTTAATTTTTTATAATCTAATTTTTTTTGAAATATACTAAAACCAATTCCAGCCTGGGATTCTTTATTTTTAATTTTTAGACCTGTTAAATTTATCAAAGTTGGAAAAAAATCAAATACATTGATTAATTCTCTTTGAAACACTAACTTTTCATCTGTTAAGAAGCTATTATAAATATATCTTTTATTTTCTGGTGCACCAATATCACCCATAAACAAATGGTCGCCCATTATTACTAGTCTAGTATTTTTAAGTTTTAATTTTTTAAATTCCTCAATAAATTCACTTATATATTTACTAGAACATTTTACCGAATCTTTAAAATCAAATGTTTTTTTATTTTCTTTTAACAATATTTCTTTCAAACATTCTGGATTAGGGTAACCTTTTGGAGAATGTAAATCTAAAGTATGCGCAGATATGAAAAACTTTTGTCCTTCTCTATAATTTTTTTTGATAGTATCTAATAAAGCTTCGTAAAGAATATTATCATGAATTCCACCATACCAATTTTTTTTATAAAAATGCCACGCTCTTCTTGATGTTTTGTAGCCAAGTTTAGCCAGTCGATCCAAATCAATAATTTCATCATATTTATGTGAAGTTGCAAAAGCGTCGTACCCACCGCTTTCTGAATTATCTGACGTAATTAATATATTCTTATAATTTTTTTCATGAAGTATGTCTGTAAGACAAGTTAAATTAGGTAAAAACCTTTTGACATTATCATGCTTGTTTTTTTTTAATAAACCTAAATTTAAAAGAGGCACACCACACTGACTTGCAATTAAAGAATATAAAGAATAACCAGATCCCGGGACTTGATGATATTTTAAGACTGATTGTAAATTTTTATGATCATTTATTTCTTTTATTAAGTCTTGATTAAACAGAAGCTTATCTGAAAAAGTGCTTTCTAATGACTCAGAATAAATAACAATTAAATTCTTTTCTGCAACTCCTTGGATTTGTGGTTCTTTGTAATTTTCATCTAAATATGATTTGTCATTATTTTGGTTTGAAGAATTTTTAAAAAAATTTGTATAATTGCCGTAAAAAAATATAGATAATGCAAAGATTATAATTAAATAAATTCTTTTAACAAAGAAAATATTTAAAAAAGATAAAGTAAATCTTCCTATGCTGGATCTTTTAAATTTATAAATCTTTTTTAGAAATATTTGTAGGTGGCTTAAAGTTTGTTTTAAATTTAATTTTAAATTTATAATAGTATACCTAAAGAGCAAAATAATAATAGAAAAGACAAAAGGATAAATTAAAAGCCATCTTATACCACTTTTATATAGTTTTGTTTCACCATCAATAAGACCTAGTATTTCCATTTCAAAATGAATCATAAATTGATCAAGATATACAAAACCAAACTTTTTATTGAGCCACAAAGGAAGTATAAAAATTGATATTAATAAAGAATTTAATATTAGCTCTATAAATATTTTAAATTTATTCATATTTTAATTAGATTATTATATTATTAATAAAACCAACACTTAATATTACAATAAAAATTTTTTCACTTATTCTTACAACAAGTTTGATTTTTTTAATAATCGTTTTTTGTTATTTTTGGTATTAATTTTATAAATCTTTTACAAAATTTGATTTAATTAAAAAAAGATTTTAAATTTTTAAAAAACTTATATGTAAAAATTATAAAAATTAAAAATAAATTTTGACCATTATCATATCTTATTTTGAAATCTTCTAAAAATAAATCTTTAAACTTTACTTTGCTTGAAAAGCCTCCTCTTCTAAAATTTCCAAACAATTCATTTTTTTTTGTACCCACTCCAATTAATTTTTCTTTTACAATCATTCTAAAAAAAAAATCATAATCTGCATGGTATTTATATTTCAAATTATATAATCCAACCTTTTTAGCAGAATTCAATTTAATATAAAAACCTGTAGAATGACTTGGATAAAAACCCCAACTATAAATTATTTTTTTTGGTTCGTATCCATGCAGAATTCCCCAATGTTTTTTTACACTGCCAAAAACAAAATCAATTTTTGGATTTTTATTAATATAATCTATTAAAATACTTAGTGCGTTTTTTTCTAAAGTATCATCTGAATTCACCATGCCTAATAAATTGCCTCGAGCTAATTGCATTCCTTTATTAAAAGCATCATAAATTCCCTCATCATCTTCACTAATCCAATAATCAATTTTATCTGAATATTTATTTATTATTTCTAAAGTGTTATCATTTGAACCTCCGTCTATTATTATATATTCAAAATTTCGGTAATTTTGCTGCAAAACACTTTTTATTGTTTCTTCTAAAAACTTCTCATTATTCTTAACTACTGTGATTACAGAAATTAAAGGTTCGTTGAATTTATTCTTTTTAAAAAAGTTTAATAGTCTTAATCCCCCTTCACCAAATCTTTTTTTATGATTAATTGGATATGTTTCGAATGATTTGAAATTTTTTGTTTTTGAAATATCCATGAGATTTAAGCAACTATACCATATATTTATCAAAATATGATCTTTTTGAATTTTTTTTATTATCTATTAAAGTATACAAAAAAATGAAATTAATCATAAAAAAATTAACAAAAATTTCTTTAAAAGAGAAAAGTCAAATAATCAAACTAAAAAATCAAGAATGGAAATATACTTACAAAAAACAAAATGATTGGATAAAAAAAAATATAAAAAGAAACGATATAAACATATTTTTGAAAATAGGAAAAAAAATAGTTGGATATAATCTTTTAAGATTAAGAAAGTTTCAAGTTAATGAAGATAAAACACCGAGATATTATTATTATTTTGATACATTAATTATAGATAAAGGTTTCAGAAATAAAAATTTATCAAATATTATAATGAAAAAGAGTATCCAAATAATAAGTGACAAAGCTTTTGGATTTTTAATATGTAAAAAAAATTTGATTAAATTTTACAAAAAATATGGGTGGAAACAATTTAATAGAAATAATTTAAAAATTACTAATAAAAAAACAAAATTTAATTTTTTAGTACTCCCAAAAAAAGGAAAGAGCTTGTTTAAAAAAAAAAATAAAATTACTTTAGAGGTTTAAAATACCATTATAAATTTTAAATAATTTTTTTAATCCTATTGGTTTTGCAAGATAATTTATTGGTTTATAATTCTGAGCATCCCAAATTGAACCAAGTTTGTCATTTTCAAAATAAAAAATATCTTTTTCAAAATTAGGTAACATTGCAAACGAAAAAATCATCATTAATCTAGTTCTATTTTTAATCGGTACACTTGCTCTATGCAGAACTTGGGTTGTATCAACAAATTTGGTCTCTCCTTTAAGGCCACAATTTGAAATTTGATTTTCATAATTTTCAAAAAAGTTATAATTTGATCTACTCTTATAATTCATCTTTGCACCAAATTTTCTTGTTTCATTTTTTTTTATAAAAATTGTTGGGCCATTTTCATGATTTACATCCTCTAGTAAAACAAAAACTTTAAAATGATTTGAAAGCCATCTATCATTATGAAAATTTTCGGAAAAACTCTCATTTTTAGGACAGACTTTTTCAAAACTATATATTTTACTTATTACAGTTTGGCATAAATAAATATTTGAATTAAAAAATTTAGAAATTTTTGAAAAATCTTTCTCAAAGTATTTATTTATTATTTTTTTCAAATGATTTTTCAAAGTATCATTAATATAAAAAAAAAATTGAGTTTTATCTTTGTTATAATATCCGTCATTTTCATTTAAATTATCTAAAATAATGTTACAATCTGATGTTTTTATTTTTGGTCCATCTAAAATACCTTCTAAAAAAAAATTTTTTATATTTTCATCAATATTATTATTTTTTTTTAAAAGTCTTTTAATTAAATTTTTAGAAAAGAAATTATAAGTAAAAATGTTATCATTCTTATAAAAAAAATTTCCAAGTATATTATTATAATAATTAAATATTTTTCCAAAGTTAAACATATTAGTTTGAATATAACTTTTTTTTTAAATTGTCACTAGCACTTTTAATTTCTTATAATAATCAAGTGTATTTTGTTTGATTAATTTTTTAAATCAAATATTCTATCGAAATAAGGTTTAATTTCATTTTTATGTGTAACCATTAAGATTGTTTTATCTTTGCTCATGCTTTTAATTGAGTCCAAAATCATTTTTTCTGTAGTTGTATCAAGAGCACTGGTGGCTTCATCAAAAATCAAAATTTGAGGATCTTTATATAAGGCTCTTGCAATTGATAATCTTTGTCTTTGACCGCCAGAAAGCTTGACTCCGTTTTCTCCAATAAACGTATCTAAATTATTTTCTAGTTTTGAGACAAAAATGTCTAAACCTGACATTTGAATTACTTTTTTAATTCTATTTAGATCAATTTTTTTTTTTTCAATACCAACCGCGATGTTATTAGTTATATTATTATCAATTAGAAATGTATTTTGTGATACATATCCAATTTTTTTCTTATATTCGACAAAATTAAATGGATCTTTTTCATTCACTCTAATAGTTCCAGAAAATGGTTTTAAAAAACCCATGATTAAATCAATTAAAGTAGTTTTTCCTGAACCGCTTGGTCCAAATATTCCAATAAATTCTCCAGGATTAATTTCTAAATTTATATTATCTAGTATAACTTTATCTTCGTATTTGAATTTTACCTTTTTTAATTCAATTTTTTCTAATTTTATAAATTTATTATTTTTTGTTAAAGATAATTTTTTTTCCTCAATTTTTAAATTTAAATCTTCATAAATTACATTAAGTGACGGAATTCCATAATTTATATATTGGACAGATGTAATTACCTTGTTAGCAGATGGAAGAAATTTAATAAGCGCTACCGCAAATAAACTTATCGAAGTTATTACATTAGCTGAATTTACACCAAAATTCAAAAAGGTAATAATAATAATTGAAATTAAAGCTGCGCCTGAAATTTCCAGTATTGATCTAGGAACTTCTCTGAGAAAGGATGATACTGCGTCCGCATTTTGCTCATTAATATTATTTACCTGATAATAATCTAAAAAATTTTTTTCTAAATTTAATAGCTTTATTATTTTTATACTACTTAGACTTTCAATAATGTTTTTTGTTTTTAGCGCTGCACTCTTTTGTCGAAGTCTGCCTAATTCTATATTTTTTTTTATGGTCAATTTTTGATACAACAAGGATATAAATACTAAAATTGTTCCAGATGTTAGTGTTGTAAAAGGATTTATTATTAAGAGTAAAATCAATATTCCAGTAAACAAAAAAATTTCACTAATTATAATCATAAATGAGTCAAACATTCTAACAATCATTGTTGCGTCAGATTCTAAATTTCTAATAATTTCTGAGGAGTTTTTTTTAAAAAAAAAATTATAAGGTTGATTGATATAAATATTAAACAGCTTATGAGTAAAATATAATCTAAAATTTCTTACAAATTTTATTTGGTACCATTTTAAAAATAAGAAGAAGATATTTTTAAAGAAAATTCCAATTATAAAAAACAAAATAAAAATTTTTAATAATGCATCTTTTGAAAGTTCCGATTTGAAATAATCTTTATAATTTGAATTAAAAAACTCGTAAAAGTTATTATCAAGTAATATTGAAATTATTGGAATAATTAAGGCAATACTAACTAATTCTAGTAATAACATTATGATTAAAAAAAATAATAAAAATATTAATTTATTTTTTTTAGAATTATCTAAAAGAAAATATAATTTTTTTATTGTTTCGATCATTTTAATAAGTTATATAAATCGGTAATTTCTTTTGTACATTTTTTCCATGAATAATTTAATGAATGTTTAAATCCTTTATCGATAAGTTTTATTCTAAGATCTTCATTGTATAATATATCTTCACACTTAAACATAATTTCATTTGAAGACTCTGGATTAAAGTAAAGTACTGAATTATTTAAAATTTCTTTTGATGCCCCTGTTGATGAAGAGATGACTGGACAATTTAAACTCATTGCCTCAACAGGTGGAAATCCAAAACCCTCATATAACGAGGGGTTAGCTAATAATGAAGCATACCTGTATAAACATCCTAGTGTGTAATCATTACCACTAATGTGGATAACTGAATTTTTGGAAAAACCATTTTTTGTGTAATTATTTATTTCTTCGTTATTAAATTTATTACTCCCAAAACAAATTACTTTATAGTCTCTAGTTATTTTTTTTGAATTTGAAATAGAGTTTAAAAAAAAATTAAAATTTTTATATGATCCTCTTTTCCCAACAAACAATATATATTTTAAATTTTTTATAAACTTAATTTTTTTTGGTATTTCTCTCTGATAAAAATTTTCGTAATTTCCTCTTCCTGGATAAATGACAGAAATTTTTTTTTCATCTAAATTATTGTATAATTTTAATAAATCTTTTTTTGTATTATTAGATACACAAATTAAATGATCTGAATTATATATGGCTTTTTTTTTATTTTTTATTAGATCTTTTTCAAAATAAAATTTTTTATGAAATAACTCGGGTATCATGTCATGAATTGTTGTTATTAATGGTATTTTATATTTTTTGGTATAACAATAATAAGTCTGATGTATTAAAGAAGGCTTATAAAATTTAAAAAATAATTTTTCAAAAAAAAAATTAATTTTTTCTAGAACTGTTTGAAATCCATAAGATCTCGATATTATTATGAAATTAAATTTAGACTTCAATTTATTAATTTTTTGGTTCTTACTAAAAAAGGCAAAAAAAAAATGTTTTACGTTAGTTTTAGTTAGCTCTCTTGAAACATTAATAAAATAACCAGAAATACCACCGTCTTTTTGTTTCAAGAAAATATTACTATCAAAAACTATTCTCATGTATTATTAAGTTATTTTATACTAATAAAACTAATGTGTTTATATTATGATTTCTGACTCAGCAAAAATATTTATTTACTCGATATTAATTTCTGCAGCATGTGGTTTCTCTGTAAGGATGGTGCTTACATTAACTAAACAAATGTGGGCCAATACCTTACAACATACTGTAAGTTTTATAATGTTACCTGTCATTACTCTTTCTATTACTCATGTAATATCAGGAAATATTGCACTAGCACTTGGAATGGTAGGTGCACTTTCAATAGTGAGATTTAGAAATCCAGTAAAAAACCCTTTCGAATTGGTAGTTTACTTTTTATTAATTACAGTTGGAATAGCGATGTCAGTAAAAATTAAATATGGAATATTACTAACATTATTTTTTTTAATAGTAGTTACTGTTGTTAACTTAATTGAAAAATTTTTTAAAAACAAAGGTCTAAATATTTTTTCAATATCTTTTAGAGAAGGTAATATCAATAATTTGATTGAAATTAATTCTATAGAAGAAATTGATGAGTTAGAAAATTCAAATTATCTTATACAAATAGTAAAAGAAAAAAATGACATTAATTATAGACTTGTAAGTGATAGTAAAAAAGAAATAGAAAAAATATTTAAAAAATATAAAGACAATAAATTGATTAAAACAATTAATGTTGAATATAATTAATTATTTAAAGAAATACTTATTGATTTTTATTTTATTGCTAATTTATCCAATCCAATCTTTGAATTCAAAAGAAAAAATTAGTAATTTGTACTGTGAACAGACTAATTATAAAAATTATAATATTAACAATTATCAAAATATTTCTTCAATAAAAATAGACGTAAAAAATAAAAATAAATGGTTTAGAAATACTTTTGAAGTTGTCTCCTCAAAAACTTTTGATGACTCAATCCCAAAAAAAAATAAAAAAAGATATAAGGCTGATATTATAATTTACTTTGATAATAATAAATTTTGCAAGTTCAAAGGAAAGGTTAGGTTACATGGTGATTTTAAGGATCATATAAAGTTAGCTAATGGAAATTTTTTATCTAGCTTAGACATAAAAATTGATAATGGTCATATAAACTCTGTTACGAATTTTAAACTATACCTACCCGAGACAAGATTTGGAGTAAATGAGATTTTAATAACCGAGCTTTTTAAAGAATTAAAAATTTTATCTCCTAAGACATTTTTTATAAGTGCTGAAATAAATGGGACTAAGTCAAAATATCTTTTTCAAGAAAAAATTGTTAAAGAAATGTTAGAAAAAAATTTAAAAAGAGAAGGACCAATTTTTGAGGGATTAGAGGACTCTGTTAATTCAAATTTTATAATTACTAGAATTTTTTTAACACGAATTGTAAATTCTAAGTGGATTTTAAAAAATAAAATCAATAAAATAATTTCATTAAAAAGTTTTGATAGATTAAATAAATCCTATTTAGCTGGAGAAAACGGATTTGATAGAAGATTTTTTATTGATCACAAATTTCTAGATCAAAATTTGGAAAAATTTAAAATTTTTGAACCAATTTTGTACTCGATTGTTTATCCACATGGATTAGGAAAAAATAATCGAAAGTTTTTTTTTAATATTTTATCGGGAGAACTTGAGCCAATTTATTATGATGGCGACATAAAAAAAATAACTAATTTTAAATATAATAAAGATTCTGAAATTTCAAAATTAATACATCCTTTCATAATCAACAATAGCCAATTTGCTTTAAAAAAGCTTAAGGAAATTAACACGAAAAATTTTTACAAAAAAAATCAAAAACAATTAATCGGTCTTTCGCAAAATGATGTTAGTAATTTTTTTGAAAATATCAAATATAATTTAATTTTTTTATCTAATCTTAAATATTCAAACTCAAATTTATCTAAGTCATTAAAAAATACATTTTCTAAGATTAATGATAATGAAAAATTAGTAGTTGTATTTAGAGACAAAAAAATTATCTATGTTTGTGATAAATCGTTTGCAAATTGTAATTTTGAAATTATAGATGATATATTCTTGCAAAAATTAATTTCAGGTTTAGCAGAGAGAAATGGTCAAACATATTATTTAATTTCGTATTATAATAAATTGAAGAATAAATTTGAGCCTAAAATTTTTGAGAAAAATTTTTTCAATGAGGATTTTCCATATGATAACACAAATATGGTATCCGTTGATAATTTCAAAATACTACATAACGAAGATATTGAAATGAATATTAATGAATCAAGAAAAGAAATTATTATAAAGCAACTTTCTAATAAGGGTCGAATCTTATTTGAAGAAAATGAAATAAAGGATTGGCATGTTATTTTTAAAGGTAGCGCAAATTACGATCAAAATTTAACAATATCTAATTTAGGTAAAAGATTATTAACTGGTTGCGTTACATTTTATAATTTAAAAATTAGTGCTGTAAAAGTTACAATAAATAATTCAACTTGTGAGGATGGTCTGAATATAGTCTCTTCATTTGGAAATTTAAAGAATATAACAATTCAAAATTCCTCAAGTGATGCATTTGACACAGATTTTTCTCAAATCGAAATAGATGAATTAAACGTAAAAAAAGCATTAAATGACTGTGCTGACTTTTCAGGAGGATCTTATGTCATTAATAAATTCAATTTATCTTCATGCGGTGATAAAGCTATCTCGGTTGGTGAAAAATCATATTTAAAAGTTATTAATGGAATAATTAACAATTCAACATATGGAATAGTTTCAAAAGATAGCTCAGTTACTGAAATAAAAGACGTTGAATTAAATGCTATGGATATTTGCTATGCTGCTTATAACAAAAAAAAAGAATTTTCAGGAGGTTATCTTGATATACATAATTCTAATTGTTCAAATTTTAAAATTAACGAGGAAATAGATAAATTTTCAAAAATTGATAAAAATAATGTTCAGAATTAAATAATGTCTTTTAGAAAAGAAATAAAGCTAAAGATAGATAAATCAAAGATAAATAACTTTAAAAATTTTATTTTTGAGAAAAATTTTACTAAGCAATACCCTGATCGATTAATAGAATCTATATATTTTGATAATATAAATTACGAAATGTTCAAAGATTCTTTGGAGGGAACTGTGCCAAGAAAAAAAATAAGATTACGATCATATAATAAAAAAAAAGATTATTTTTTGGAAGAAAAAATTTCAAGTCTAGAAAATAGATTTAAGAAATCTATTGTCTTAAATAACTTTCAAGAGCTATTAAAAAAAGGAATTTTAGATAAATCTTACGGCATTTGTAAAATGATACTATTAGTCAGTTATACTAGAAGATATTATAAATTAGGCCCCTTTAGAGTTACAATAGATAAAAATATTGAATTTACAAAATTTAATCCTTTTTCGCCAAAGTTTAATAAATATAGAGATTCAAATATAGCTGTTGAAGTAAAATGTCCTGTTCAAATATCCAATGAGAAAATTTTCGAAATGTTTCCTTTTGAACAAATTAGATTCTCAAAATACTCTGAAGCAATCGAAAAATTGAAAATTATTTGAATTTTTTTGGTTTGATAAATGCTATATAATGTTGGGTATCATAGTCTAGATTATCGATTTCCTGACTGCTTTCATATATTTCTACACTCTCTATGTTGTCTTTATAAAAGTTTGATTTTTTGTCTTTTAAAAAATCTATTGAATTTTTTGTAGTCTTTAAATCTAAATCCTCAATTACATAATAACCATTATGAGAAACATATTTTAAAAGTTCTTTAAATGACGTTAAAATAGCTTCATCTGTATGAGCTCCATCATCGATGATTAAATCTATAGATGATATATTTATATTTTCATCATTAATAAATTTATTGATTTGAGCTTTAGAAGTTTGGTCTAATATTATTTTTTTTATTCTTTTTGAGTCAATTTTGTTTCTCTCATACGTAATATCAAGGGTATATATTATTGAATTTATAAAATACATTGCTAAAGCTGCAGCGCTGCTTCCTGACATTCCACCTATTTCAATAATTTTTTTTACTTCATTTCTTTTATTCAAAAAAAATTTTTCATAAAAAGGTGCATATCCATGCGTAAGAAAAAGTTTTCTATAATGAATTTTTTTTACAGGATGCCAAAATACTTTTTGAACTAAACTTGCTTTATCTGTTTCCATTAATGAAAAAATTTCCTCTAAACTCATTTTTGTTAGTTTTTTTATAATTTTTTCATTCTCAAAAAATTCATCTAAATTTATATGATAAAAATCTTTTGATAGACCGTATTTTTTGCTTACATAATTTCTGAGGAATTTTGAAAATCTATAAAACATTATCTCTGATTAATTTGTCTAAGTCACTTTCTAAATTTTCATACTCAAAACAATAATTTTTTGAGTCAATAAAGTTTTTAATTTTTTTTAACGTTTGAGTGTGAATATCAGCATTACAGTAATTTGTCCAATGATTAAAAAAAATAGGCTGAGTTTGTTCTACTCTCGAGTTGCCGAAATTATCAGGTGTATTGCTGGGATTGTCTATATTAAATAATAACCAATTTTGGGGGTAAAAATAAAACTTCATAAAAAAATATTCTAATACTTTTAATTTATTTATTTTTTTTTTGTTTCTATTTAAATTTTTTATCAAATTAAAATATTCTTTTATAGATTTTGGATTGTGATTAAAATTATATTTAATGTGAGGATTATTTCTTGATGCATTTATAACATTAATATTCATAGCAGCAAACTCAAATCCAACTGAACCCCAGCATGTTAAAACAAAATCAATACCATTTTTAGCAATCTTATTATTTGGTGTATTGCTAGGTATAAGTTTAATTTTTGTATTTTTTTTTAAGTAATCGTAAATTATGTTTTGACTAATAGGACTCAGATTATTATGTGTTTTTAAGTACCAATCATATTTATTTTTTTTGGAATTTATAAATTTTGCAAGATAGTTTAGCCACTCAAGGTGATCTGTAAACAAATTTTTTCCATAATTATGTGGAGCATCAATGAAGCACTGGCTTGCAATTAAAATTTTAATTTTTTTATTTGGAATAATAACTCTATGTGATGATACTTTATTGGAAAAAGAAAATTTGTGAACATAAGGTATTGCCGATAATCGTCCTTTTAGATGCATATTCATTTTTTTTTTTGCGAAATCTAAAAAATTCTTTTTATTTTTTTTTGTTTGCCTTGCAAATATTTTTGGATAATTTTTGAAATGAGTCTCAATTATATTGCTTTTTTTATTCAATCTATAAATTTGTTCACTTGATTGAGTTACAAATGTAGGAATAGAATATTTTATTCCAAGTCTCACTAATAAAGCATAATGATAGACAGAATGGCTTGAACATATTGCTTTTACTTTATTTTTTTTTAAATATTCATCCCAAAATAAGAATAATGATATATTTTTTTTAAAATGGTCATAAAATTTTTTTGAACAAACATCAACTGTACCGACTCTGTTTTCTTTTAAATATGAATCATAAATTGCATCACCTATTTTTACTTGATTAATTTTGAAATCAATAAAAGTTTTTTTTGTCTTCGGAATTTTTCTCAGTGGAAAATTTTTATTCAAATAATTTTCTAATTTTTTTTTATATGGGATAAGTAATTTTTGTACTCCAAATGATTTATAAACTAAGACATTTTTTCCAAATAAATTAACAAACTTCCAAATAATTTTTTCATAAAAAGAAATTATTGCTGAATATTTATATCCTGGAAAAGCAACTAATTCGGCATTATATTTCTTTGAAAGATAATTTCCAATATAAGATGAGACAATTTGATGGTTACTCCATCCGTTAAATTCAATCAAAATTTTATTTTTACTTTTGGTATTAAAGTTTTTAAAATATTTTTTATTATGTTGTATAATTTTATAGTATTTCTTGTTAAAAAACTTTAAATAAATATAGACTAATTTGTTAAATATATTCATTTAAGTAAATTCTATATATGAAATTATGGTAAAAAAAAATAAATTTATACGATTTGGAAAACCACATATAGGCAAAGATGAAATTAAATCAATCAATAATGTTCTAAAAAATTCTTGGATAGGAACTGGAACAGAATGTCTAAATTTCGAAAATCATTTTAAAAAATATAAAAAATCTAGATATGCGTTATCGTTAAATTCTTGTACCGCTGGACTTCATATTTCTCTAATTTCTTTAGGTTTAAAAGAAGGTGATGAAGTCATCACTACATCATTAACTTTTTGTTCTACTATTAATTCTATTCTTCTTGCCGGTGGAAAACCTGTTTTAGTTGACATCAGACCTGATACACTAAATTTGAATGAAGAACTGATTGAAAAAAGTATTACCAGAAAAACAAAATTTATACTTCCTGTTCATTTTGCTGGTATGCCATGTGAGATGACAAAAATATTAAAAATAGCAAGAAAATATAATTTACGTGTAATTGAAGATTGTGCACATGCAATCGAGTCTAAGTATAAGAATATAAATATCGGAACATTCGGTGACACAGGTTGTTTTAGTTTTTATGCTAATAAAAATATAACCACAGGTGAGGGTGGAATGTTAATTACAAATAACAAAAAAATTTATGATGCTTGTAAAACTTTAAGATTACACGGCATGAGTAAAGATGCATGGAAAAGATTTGGTGATAAAAAAACACAAAAAATTAAATACAATTACTATGATGTAAAAAAAATTGGTTACAAGTATAACATGACTGATTTAATGGCATCTATGGGAATTGTTCAGCTTAAAAAAATCAATTATATGTGGGAAAAAAGGAAACAAATTTATGATTTTTATAAAAATGAGTTAAAGCATTTGCCTTTGCAATTTCAGAAAAATGACAATTATAAAATAAAACATGGATATCATTTATTCATAATGATTATTAAGAGTAAAATTAAAAGAGAAAATTTACTGAATTATCTCAATAAAAAAAGAATAGGAGCTACTGTGCATTATAATGATTTAACGCAGTTCTCTGCTTATAAAAATATTTTTAAAAAGAGAGTTAATATTCCAATTTCAAAATATGTTTGTAATAATATTGTTAGTTTGCCAATTTATCCCGACTTAAAAAAAACAGAAATGAAATATATTACTAATACTATAAAATTTTTTTTTAAAAAGAATGTTTGATGTTTTAATTGTATGTGGATTCGGAAAAAAAGGGGAATTGGGAACTGGACATTTAACAAGATGTCTAAATATAATTAAATTTCTTAAAAAAAAAAATAATATTAAAAATGTTTGTTTTGCAATTAATTGCAACGATAAAACAAATGAGGCTAAAAAAATAATTAATCTATATGATAAAAAAATTAAAACAATTTCTTTAAAATCAAAATTTTTAAATAGTCAATTAAATAAACTAAGTTCTAAACTTTTAATAGTTGATACTCTTTCCAAATTTAAAAACTCAGAGATACTTAAATTAAAAAAAAAAATAAAAAAATAATATTGCTTGATGATACCAACTTTCAATCCTCAACCTATGATTTAAAAATAAATTCTTTATTATGGAATAAGAAAATAAAAAATGAAAAAAATTATCATGGTTATGAATTTAATATTATTCCCTCCTATTTTGAAAAAATTAAATCTAAAGAAATAAATAATAAAATTTTTATTTTTTTTGGAGGATTTGATAACAAAAATTATACTATAAAAATTTCAAATATTTTATCTAAAAGAAAATTTAGAGACTATGAATTCTTCTTTGAAAACAAATATCAGAAATTAATCGAAAACAGAAATAACTTCAAATATTATAATCGTTCTAATTTTTTTAGACATTTTTCTAGTGCAAAAATAATTATATGTAGCGGAAGTTTGATAATGTTTGACTCAATCTTTCTTAATAAAATAACTATTTGTAAAGCACAATATAAACATCAATCATTAAATATAAAACGGTTAATTAAATTAAGATTGGTTAAAAAATTATATTTTAACTATGGTCTCAAATTTTTGGACAAAATTATGAAACCTAAAAAACAAAAAATTTTAACGAACAAAGGAATAAAATTTACATTGAATAGAATTAACAATATATATATTAAAGCTGCTAATGAACATAAATTTTAAAAATAAAGTTGTTCTCATAACAGGTACTTCTGGGAAAATTGGAAAAAAAATACTAAATTTTTTCAAAAATGAAAAAGCAATTGTTTATGGGATTGACTTAAAGAAACAAAAATTCAATAATTCTTTTCAAGGCGATATCGCTGATAAAATTTTTGTTGAAAAAATTCTTACAAACATAATTAAGAAACATAATAGAATTGACATATTAATTAATAACGCTGCTAAGAGTATTTATACAAAACCAGAGTTTAGAACTAAAAAAGAATTGAATTCAGTTACAGAAACTAATTTGCATGGAACAATAAATTTAATTAATGCTTTTATTAAATTAAAAAAAAAAAAGAATAAAATGTTTTCGAAAATTATAAATATTGGATCAATTTATGGAGTGGTTAGTCCAAATTTTGATATGTACGGCTTAAAAGATAATTTTAATTCAGAAATTTATGGTGCTACAAAGGCTGGGGTTATTCAACTGACAAAATATTTTGCTGTTTTATCAATTAAGAAAAATATTAATGTCAATTGTATTTCTCCAGGTGGTTTACGAGATATAAATCATTCAAATTTTTTCAAAAAAAATTATTTGGAAAAAGTTCCTTTAAAAAGAATGGGAGAGGTTAATGATCTTTTGGGAATAATAGCATTATTATCTAGTCAATATTCAAATTACATTACTGGTCAAAATATTATGGTTGATGGAGGTTTTACCGCATGGTGATAGGAAAAGAAAAATTTTTAATTGCTGAGGCTGGAATTAATCATAATGGAAGTTTAAAAAAAGCTTTCAAATTAGTTGATGAAGCAAAAAAAGCTGGTGCAAATGCTATAAAATTTCAAACGTATATTACAAAAAAAAGAGTAAAAAAAAATAGCCCAATTTACTCTGTTTTGAAAAAATGTGAATTAAGTTTTGATGAATTCTCAAAAATTAAAAAATATGCTGATAAAAAAAAAATAATTTTTTTTTCAACACCATTTGATATAGAGTCGGTTCAATTCTTAAATAAGTTAAAAGTAAAATTATTTAAAATTGCTTCATTTGATATTTCTAACTTCGAATTAATCAAAGAAATAATTAAAACAAGAAAACCTACAATTATTTCAACTGGAATGGCCTCAATTATTGAAATCCAAAATATAATAAAAATATTTAAAAAGAAAAATATTAAACATTACCTTTTACATTGTGTTTCATCTTATCCGACTAAAGAAGAGGATTCTTTCTTAAAAAATATAACGTTTTTAAGAAAAAAATTTTCTATTCCCATTGGGTTGTCAGATCATACAAATGATATTAAAACTTCAATTATATCATATTGTATGGGTGCTAGAATTTTCGAAAAGCATTTTATGATTAAAAATGATAAAAATTGTGTAGATTATCCTGTTTCCCTAGACTATGTAAAGTTTATGAAAATGAAGTCAGAGATGGAAAAAATTGAAAAAATCCTCGGCAAAGTAAAATTTGGAGTAAGAAAAAATGAAAAAAACTCGAAACAATTTAAAAGAAACAAAATATTATAATTCAGGTATCGAACTATGGAAGAAAGCTGAAAAAATAATTCCAGGGGGTAACGGGCTATTATCAAAACGGCCTCAAAGATATCTTCCAGATTTTTGGCCAACTTATTATAAACGTTCAAAAAAATTAAATATTTGGGATTTAAATGGAAAAAAGTATACAGACATGGCCCAGATGGGTGTGGGCACATGCATTTTGGGATATAGCAACGATGAAATTAATAAAAAAATTATCAAATCAATTAAGGACGGAAATAACTCAACCTTAAATTCAAAAGATGAGTTTATATTAGCAAAAAAATTGCTCAAAATCGATAAATTTGCAGAGCAAGTTAAATTTGCTCGTGGTGGTGGAGAAGCAATTGATATTGCAATTAGAATTGCTAGAGCAAGTACAAAAAGAGATAATATTATTTTCTCTGGATATCATGGCTGGTATGATTGGTATCTGGCAACTAACCTTACAAAAAAAAATGGATTGAAAGATCATTTACTACCAGGGCTTGACCCGATGGGTGTGCCAAAAAAACTTAAAAATACAGTTAGACCTCTGAAATATAATGATATTGAGGAATTAATAAAAATTAAAAATCCAAAAAGCTATGCCGCTTTTATTTTAGAACCTTGTAGATTTTTTTATCCAGAAAAAAGATTTGTTAAAAAAGTTAATGAATTTTGCGAAAAAAATAAAATCTGCTTAATTGTAGATGAGATAACAACTGGTTTTAGAGAAACTCTTGGTGGAGTTTATAAAAAAGTAGGCTTAAACCCAGATATAGTAGTTTATGGCAAAGGTTTAGGAAATGGCCACCCTATCTCATGTATCGTAGGTAAAAAAAAATTTTTGAAATATTCTAATCAAAGCTTCATAAGTAGCACTGCTTGGACTGAAAGATCAGGATTTGTAGCAGCATGTGCAGTAATTGATTTTATCAAAAATAAAAAAGTAACTACTCAAATTTCCAAAAATGGGAAATTTTTAAAAAAAGAATGGATAAAAATTTCAAACAAAAATAAGATAGATATATCTGTTTCAGAATTTGATGCACTGCCAACATTTTATTTTAATTACGGGAAACAAAATGAAAAGTTATACACAATTTTTACCTATGAAATGTTAAAAAGAAATTATTTAGCATCCAATAGCGTTTATTTATCTTATGCTCATAAAAAAAGAGATTTAAAAAAATATTTATTACATTTTGATAAAGTGCTTAAATTAATAAAAAGATACATTGATGGAAAAGTGCAATTTAATTTTAAAACAAGATATCAAGGTTTTAAAAGACTTAATTAAATTATTTTGGAAAAGATAGGTATAATAGTTCAAGCAAGATGTAATTCTAGGAGATTTCCTAATAAAATTCTAAAAAAAATAAATAATGTTGAAACTGTTTTAGAATTTCAAATTAATAGATTGCTCAAATTATTTCAAAAAGAAAATATCATTATTGCTACAACTAAAAATAGTAAAAGAATTTTTAAAATAGTTAAGAGAAAAAAATTAAATTTATTTATCGGGTCTGAAAAAAATGTAATCAAAAGATATCTTGATGCTTCAAAAAAATTTAATTTAGGAATAGTTGTTAGACTAACATCGGACTGCCCTTTAATTGACCCTAGAGTAATTAAGAAAATGCTTAATCATTTCAAAAAAAAAAATATTCATTACTTAAGTAATACGCTACCCTTATATAAATCTAGATGGCCCGATGGATCAGATATAGAAATTTTTACAGTCAAAAGTTTGAAAAAAGTAAAAGAGATTACTGTTGAAAAATTAGATAAAGAAAATGTTACAAATCTACTATGGAAAGAAAAAAAACTTTTTAAATCAGAAAATTTTTATAAAAAAAAAAATTTATCTATGTATAGATATTCATTAGATTACAAAGATGATCTTGATTTATTGAAATTTGTTGTAAAGAAACTTAAAAAAGATAAAATTTTTGGGTCGGCAGACCAAATATGTAAAATAATATCAAGAAATTCTAACTTAATGAAAATAATGAAAAAAAATATGTTTTTGTATGCTATAAATAGACCGGACCTAAATAAATGACAAATAATACAAATAAAAAAATTGAAAATTATGGTTTTGAAAATGAAATTTTTTTAACAAATATAAATAAAGAAAAAAACTTTTTAGAAATTTCCTCCTTACTTAAATGTCGTAAAAAAAGTGAAAATAATAGGGACAATGAGATACTAGAAATTCTTTCAAATAAATATTTAAGTAAAAAATCTTATAAAGATCTAGAAAAAGAATTTCTTTTCAATGCTCATGAAATATTGGAATTTGAAAAATTGAGTGAGTTGAAAAAATTGAATTATCTAATTTATCGTTATAAATACAATTTTTTTCCAAAAGAAAAAATTTTAGAAACTTATCCGCCTTGTGTACAAATTGAACCAGCATCAGTTTGTAATTTTAGATGCATTATGTGCTACCAATCTGACAAAAATTTTTCTAATAGTAAATCAGGTCATATGGGGTTTATGGATTATACATTATTCAAAAAAATAATTGATGAAATTGAGGGTAAAGTGCATGCGATTACTTTTGCTTCAAGAGGCGAGCCTACTTTAAACAAGCAACTAGGAAAATTTCTAGAATATGCAAAAGATAAGTTTGTGAATATTAAAATTAATACAAATTTATCAACGATGACTGAAAATTTGGCAAATCAAATATTTCAAAATAATGTTAGTACGTTAGTTATCTCAGCGGATAGCCCTGAAAAAGAGAGCTATGAAAAAATTCGTGTTAAAGGTAAATTTGAAAAACTTCTTAAAAATATCGATATACTAAAAAGAGTAAAAAAAAATTTTAAAGATTGCAAAACAATTATAAGAGTATCAGGGGTTAGAATTAACGAAAATCAGTCACTAACAAATATGACAAAAGTATATTCAGATGTGTGTGACGCTATAACATATGTAAGATACGTGCCATGGGAAAGCTCATACGATAACCCTATAAATGATATTCAAGAACCATGCTCTGATTTATGGAGAAGAACTTTTATTTGGTATGATGGAAAATGTAATCCGTGTGATTATGATTATAAGTCATTTTTATGTAAATTTTCAATAAAAAATAAAAGCTTAAAAAATATTTGGAATTCAAAAGATTATAATGAAATCAGACAAGCACATTTAGATAAAAATAGAAAAAAGATTTTTCCATGTAACAGGTGTCCTTCTATATAATGAAAATAACATTAGTAGGTTACAGAAATCACAGTAAAAGAATACTAAATATTTTATTAAAAAAAAAAGAAATAAAAAAAATATTCATATATGTATACAAAAATGAAATAAACAAAAATTTTATTATAAAAACCAATAAAATAGAGTACTGCTTTAAAAAGGATTTTTGTTTTTTCGAGTCTGACTTAATATTTATAACCTCCTCATCTCATAGCCACTATCACTACTTAGAGAAATATCAGAAATTAAATAAATACATTTTTTGCGAAAAACCAGGAGTTGTCAATTCAAAACAATATAATTTACTAAAAAAAATAATTAAAAAGAACCATAAAATATATTTTAATTTCAACGAAAATTTCTCAATTATTAAAAAAAAAATAGTTCAAGACATAAAAAACAAAAATTATGGAAAAACGATTTACATCGATTTTTCTTATTCAAACGGAATTTCAGGTAAAAAGATAATGAGGAATAATTGGAGGTTTAATTCAAATAATATATTTAACAAAATTTCAGGGAATTTAGGAATTCACTATATTTTTTTTCTAATAAGTCATTTTGGTAAACCTATTAAAGTTTTAAAGAAAACACTCTCAATTCACAAAAATAGTGACACTGCATTCATCTATATGCAATTTAAAAATTTTTACTCAACAATTAATTTATCTTATTCAAGTTGTACAAGAGATGAGATTACATTAAAACAACAAAACAATATCTCGAAGATGGTGAACGGAAAATATTACAGGTTTAATCCGGCCAAAACATATAACAAATCTGGATTAATGATAACCCCAAAAAAAAAGATTGTTAAATTAAATGGTGGTAATGATTATGATTGTTCTTTAATCTCGTCTATAAATTATTTTTTAAACAAATGTAAAAAAAAAGAAAAATTTACTAATAAATATTATAAAGCATATAATAAAACTTTGGAAACAATACTGTATTAATTAAAATTTTTTTCAGTGCATAAATCAAGCCAATTGAGCTATTAGTACTGGTCAGCTACATGCGTTACCGCACTTCCACACCCAGCCTATCAACGTG
>MDSZ01256217.1_pt1 | contig 28198 bp, 30 predicted proteins | sample 811201 | NCBI WGS metagenome assembly MDSZ01 (sample SAMN05326647, study PRJNA326480) | marine metagenome | isolation source: seawater | place: Indian Ocean: North | collected 2010 | reverse complement strand
TCTTCTGGCGCGCCGGGCACGGCACGGGCCTTGAGCCCAACACGCTGATCATCCGGTTGCAGCCCGAGGAATATATCCGCCTGCTCATCATGAGCAAAAGGCCGGGGCTGGAGCGGCAGGTCCATCTGGAGGAAGTGACGCTCGACGTATCCCTCACCGCAGCCTTCGCCGGGCAGCGACGTCGCATCGCCTATGAACGGCTGATCCTGGACCTGCTGGCAGGCGACCAGACGCTGTTCGTCCGCCGCGACGAGGTGGAAGCGCAATGGACCTGGATCGACAGCATCATCGATGGCTGGAAAGAGGCGAATATGAAGGTCGCCCCCTATAGTTCGGGGAACTGGGGTCCGTCCTCGGCCATTGCCCTGATCGAACGCGACGGAGCAAGCTGGCATGACTGATCTTCACCCCACAATCGCCAAGGTGACGGAGCGCATCGTCAAACGCAGCGCACAAAGCCGTCGCAAATATCTCGACCTCATCGAACGGGGTCGCGACGCAGGCACCAATCGTGACCAGCTGTCCTGCGGCAATCTGGCCCATGGTTTTGCCGCCAGTGGCGAGGACAAGCCCGTGATCCGCACCGGCAGCGCCATGAATATCGGCATCGTCACCGCCTATAATGACATGCTGTCGGCGCATCAGCCCTATGGCCGCTACCCCGAGCAGATCAAGATCGCCGCCCGCGAGGTAGGAGCGACGGCGCAGGTGGCCGGTGGCGTGCCCGCCATGTGCGATGGCGTGACCCAAGGCCAGGCAGGCATGGACCTTTCCCTGTTCAGCCGTGACACGATCGCGCTCGGCACCGCTGTTGCCCTGTCCCATGCAATGTTCGAGGGCGCGCTGCTGCTTGGCATCTGCGACAAGATCGTGCCGGGCTTGTTGATCGGCGCTTTGCGCTTCGGTCATCTGCCGACCATCCTGATCCCAGCCGGGCCGATGCCATCGGGCCTCGCCAACAAGGAAAAGGTCCGGATCCGCCAGCTTTATGCGGAAGGAAAAGTCGGGCGCGACGAACTGCTCGAGTCAGAAAGCGCCTCATACCACGGCGCTGGCACCTGCACCTTCTACGGCACCGCCAACAGCAATCAGATGATGATGGAGATGATGGGCCTGCACATGCCCGCGGCGTCCTTCGTCAATCCGGGCACCAAGTTGCGCGCCGAACTCACCCGCGCGGCAACGCACCGGATCGCGCAGATTGGGTGGGATGGTGATGATTACCGCCCGCTTGGGCACTGCATTGATGAAAAGGCGATCGTCAACGCGATCATTGGCCTGATGGCCACAGGCGGATCGACGAACCATGCGATTCATCTGCCCGCGATTGCCCGAGCGGCTGGCATTCAAATCGACTGGACCGACTTTGCCGACATTTCCAATGCAGTGCCGCTACTGGCCCGCGTCTATCCCAACGGATCGGGCGACGTGAACCATTTTCATGCAGCCGGTGGCATCAGCTTTGTCATCCGGGAATTGCTGGATGCCGGGTTGCTCCATCGGGATATCATGACCGTTGCGCGCCAGGATATGACCGACTATGGCAAGGAACCAGCGCTGGAGAATGAAGCGCTGACGTGGAAGGACGTACCTTCGTCCCGCGATGAGGCCATGCTGCGACCGGTGTCCAATCCGTTCCAGGCCGATGGCGGCATGAGGCTTTTGCAGGGCAATCTTGGCCGGTGCGTCATGAAGACGAGCGCGGTCGATCGCGAACGCTGGACGATCGAGGCTCCGGCCGCCATTTTCCATGATCAAGATGACGTGCTGCGCGCGTTCAAGGCAGGCGAGCTTGAGCGCGACGTCGTGGTCGTCGTCCGCTTCCAGGGGCCGCGTGCCAATGGCATGCCCGAATTGCACAAACTGACCCCGGCGCTCGGCGTATTGCAGGATCGCGGCTTCAAGGTCGCGCTATTAACCGACGGTCGCATGTCCGGTGCGTCGGGCAAGGTGCCCGCCGCCATTCACCTGTCGCCAGAGGCGCTTGGCGGTGGGCCTATCGGCAAGCTCCGCAATGGAGATATGGTCCTGGTCTGCGCGCAAAGCGGCTCGGTCGAGGCGTTGGTTGACCAGGCCGAATGGGACCGCAGGGACCATCCCGAAGCCCCGCCCCCGCCCTATGATACGGGTCGCGAACTGTTCGCGCTGTTCCGCCATCATAGCGATCTTGCCGAACAGGGCGCGTCGCCAATCCTGGCGGCGATGGACAGCGAAGTTTGATTTGATCCCGTTCGCGCCGAACCTGTCGACGCCCTTCTCCCTTTGAAGAGAAGTGCGGCCTTTCGACGGGACCCGGGCGAACGGAGGGAGAGTGACATGACCGACATCATCGCCGCCGACATCGGCGGCACCAATGCCCGCTTCGCCCGCGCCGCTCTTGATGAAAAGGGTGTGCCAACGCTCGGCACCGTACGCAAATATAAGGTGGAGGATTATCCCAGCCTCACCGCTTGCTGGGCGGCCTTCGCCGCTGATGAGAAAAAGGATGGCGCTGGGGATCTGCCCGACGCGGCCTCCATCGCTTTTGCGACCGCAATCGGGCGGGACGTCATCAAGCTGACCAACAGCAACTGGATGATCCGGGCCGATACGCTGGCTGCTGACATCGGTGTGCGCACGGTTCGGCTGGTCAATGATTTCGAGGCGGTGGCCTTTGCGGTGTCGCGGCTGCCCCAGGAAAATCTTCCGCTGCTGTTCGGAGAGGACAAGCCTTTCCCCTTTGATGGCGGCGTGACCGTCATGGGGCCGGGCACAGGTCTGGGCGTGGCCATGATCGCGTTCGACAACGGCCATCCGCACGTCGTTGCGACCGAGGGCGGGCACCTCGACTTCGCGCCGCTGGATCATATGGAAGAGCGCATCCTGTCCTACCTGCGGGACAAATTCCTGCGCGTGTCGACTGAGCGGATGGTATCGGGGCCAGGCCTCAACAATATCTACAAGGCAATGGCGACGATCGGACATGAGCGCGTGGTGCTGATGGAAGATCCCGAATTATGGCAGGCAGCGCTCGACGGGACGGATGATTTCGCCCGGCGGGCGCTGGAGCGTTTCTGCCTTTGCTATGGATCAGTCGCGGGCGATCTGGCCTTGGCGCATGGGCCGCACAGCGTCGTGCTGGCTGGCGGCCTCACCCAACGGATGCGCGATTTTCTGCCGCAGAGCGGTTTCCATACGCGGTTCAAGGCCAAGGGCCGGTTCGAGAGCCTGATGGCGACCGTGCCGATCCGCTGCGCCATTCATGACGAAATCGGGCTATTCGGCGCTGCCGCGGCCTTCAGGGAGAAATGAGAATGAGCAAGCTGACGGTCGAACAGGTGATGGAGCTTGCCCCGGTCATTCCGGTGCTGGTGGTCGAGCGCGTAGAGGATGCGTTGCCGATCGCGCGGGCGCTGGTGAAGGGCGGCCTTCCAGCCCTGGAAGTCACTCTGCGCACACCCGCAGCGCTGGACGTGATCCGCGAAATGTCACAGGTCGAAGGCGCGGTCGTGGGCGCAGGCACCGTGCTCAACGCGGCGCAACTCGACGCTGCGATGGAAGCGGGCGCGCGCTTCATCGTCAGCCCCGGCCTGACCGAACCGCTGGGCAAAGCGGCCATCGCCGCGGACGTGCCGTTCCTGCCGGGAACCGCCACGGCGGGGGACGTCATGCGCGGCATGGACATGGGCCTGTCCCGCTTCAAATTCTTTCCGGCCGAAACGTCGGGCGGACTGCCTGCGCTCAAGGCCCTGGCCGCGCCGCTCCACGCTGCCCGTTTTTGCCCGACCGGCGGCATCACGGCGCAAAGTGCGCCGGAATGGCTGGCACAGCCCTTCATCACATGCGTCGGCGGCAGCTGGGTCGTGCCCAAGGGACCGGTCGATGCGCAAAAGATTGAGGCGCTGGCGAGAGAGGCAGCGGCGTTGCCGCGCTGAGGCGGTTGCCACGGCGCGCGGCCCGTCTTAAATGCGAAGGATGACACCCCGACGCCTGCTCGCCGCCCTTGCCCTGATGCTGTCGGGTTGCGCCAGCGCGCCGCAAAATTATCCCTCGCTTGCCAAAAGGCCGATCGAAAGCGCGCCGGTGGCCGACCTTGCGCCGCCCCCGGCGCCGCAGCCCGCCGACGCGGCTTTATCCGCGCAAATCGCCCGCTACGCCGAACAAGCCGACAAAGGAGCATCCGCGTTCGATGCGGCCTATGCCACGGCTGACCGACTGGTCGGCGCCGCACGTACTGCCGGCGTGTCGAGCGATGCTTGGGTCAGCGCCCAGGTTGCGATCAGCGCATTGGAATCCGCCCGTAACGACAGCGTATCCGCGCTTGCAAGCCTCGACACCCTTTATGTCCAGCGCAGCAATGATGTGGCCGACGGACAAGCCGCAGGCGGCGTGCAAGATATTGACGCTGCCCGCAGCGCGGCGCTGGCGTTGGTCGATCAGCAGAATGACCGGATCGACGCGCTGAAGGCCCGTCTCCCCCAGCCCTGACCCGTCACCCATAGCTCGCCTTGACAGAGCCTTTGTGGGCTTTGCCATTATGGACATAATGATCGACGCCTTCGCGCATGTCGATCAGTGCTTCATCACTGAGATCACGCATATATTTGGCTGGACGGCCAGCCCAGAGCTGTCGGTGCCCCACCGTCTTGCCCGACGTCAGCATGGCGCCCGCGGCCAGCATGGCGTCGCTTTGCACCGTACAGCCGCTCATGACGATCGCGCCCAGCCCGACAAAGGCGCGGTCCTCCAGCACGCAACCATGCACCATCGCCATATGGCCGATCAGCACATCGTCACCGATAATCGTGGGCCATCCATCAAGCGGTCGGCCGTCAGCGCGGTCGCCGGGACTGTCGCAGTGAACGACCGTTCCATCCTGGATGTTGGTCCGTGCGCCGATCCGGATGCGGTTCACGTCAGCGCGCAGGACGCAATTATACCAGATGCTGGCATCCTCGCCGATTTCCACGTCTCCGATGATCCGGCAGCCGGGCGCGATGAAGGCGCTTGGATGAATGACAGGCGTCCTGCCGTTGAAAGGAATGATGCTTGTTTCAGGATGGGCCGTCATGCCGGATGCTCCAATGTGTAAGTAATATGCCGGCGCAGGGGATGGCCGGGTGGCAGATCGGGATGGTCGAAATCCATGTTCGGTTGCCGCTGCATTCCCAGCGCCGTCATCAGACCCCGGGACGCGCTGTTGCCGGGAACCGTATAGGCAATCAGCCGGCCGTCGAGCGGACGATGCTGGCGGCACCATTGCACAGTTGCGGCTGCGGCTTCCTTGGCATAGCCCTTGCCCCAATGCGACGAGGCCAGCCGCCACCCCAGTTCCAGGGCGCCATGGATGGGCGTTCCGACATGCCGCCCGCGCCGCGGCCCGCAAAATCCGATGATCGCCCCTTCGGCCTTGTCTTCCATGATCCAGAAACAGTGGCCGTGCTCAGCCTGGCTCTGCTGCATAGCCGCGCAAAGACGGTCATAATATTCAGCCGGCTGCCGGCCGCCGAGCCAGCGCGTGACCTCATCCGTATCCAGCGATCGCCTGAAAGGTTCAGCGTCGCCCGACCGCCATGCGCGCAACCATAGCCTGTCCGTTTCCAGACAAAATTCAGCCATGCAGCAACCGCGCGGCGTGGAGCGCGTGGTAGGTCAGCACGCCCGAACAGCCCGCCCGCTTGAACGCCATCAGCGTTTCAAGGATCAGCGCGTCGCGATCGCCCGCGCCTGCCGCGGCAGCATGTTCGATCATCGCATATTCGCCCGACACCTGATAAGCGAAGACCGGGACGGCGAACCGGTCGCGCACGCGCGCGACGATGTCGAGATAGGGCAGGCCCGGCTTCACCATGACGCTGTCCGCGCCTTCAGCCAGGTCGAGCGCCACTTCGCGCAGCGCTTCTTCGCCATTGGCGGGGTCCATCTGATAGTTTTTCTTGTCGCCTTTGAGCAGGCCGCGCGACCCTACCGCGTCGCGGAAAGGACCGTAAAAGGCGCTCGCATATTTGGCGGCATAGGCCATGATCTGGACATTGGCGTGGCCGGTTTCCTCCAGCGCCTCGCGGATCGCACCGACACGGCCGTCCATCATGTCGCTGGGCGCGATGATGTCCGCGCCCGCTGCCGCCTGGTTCAGCGACTGGCCGATCAGCACGTCCACCGTCGCGTCATTGACGACATAGCCGGTAGGGTCGAGCAGGCCGTCCTGCCCATGGACGGTATAGGGATCGAGCGCGACGTCGGTCAGAACGCCGATATCAGGAACGGCATCCTTGATGGCGCGAATCGCGCGGCACATCAGATTGTCGGGATTGAGCGCTTCGGCGCCGTCGTCGCTGCGCCTGTCCGCCTGGGTATTGGGGAAAAGGGCGAGGCATGGGATGCCGGCATCGTGGGCTTCGCGCGCGCGGGCCACGATGCCATCGACAGACCAGCGCGACACGCCGGGCAGCGCGCCGATCGGCTGTTCCGCCCCCTCTCCTTCAGTGACGAACAAGGGCCAGATGAAGTCGCTGGGAGACAGGCGGTTTTCCGCGTGCATGGCGCGGCTCCACGCCGATGCGCGAGTGCGGCGCAGGCGCAGCGCGGGATAGGGAGCATAGGTCATGGATCGGGTGTAGGCGCGGCCGCAGGGTCGATCAAGCATGGCCGCGTCGCTTGCACTTGAAGCACGCGAGGGGGGCGCTATCGATAGGTCCATGACCGCCAAGTCCGCCTTTCCCAGCCGCCGCCGATCCCGCTGGATCACGATCCCGCTGCGTGTCATCGCGGGTTTCGTTCTGCTGTCGCTGCTGCTGGTGACGCTGTACCGCTTCGTGCCGCCGCCGGTCACGATGACGATGCTGTTCGACCCCAAGGGCATTACGAAGGACTGGACCAGCCTGAAGGATATTGACCCCGACATGGCGCGCGCTGCAATCGCGGCCGAGGATGGCAAATTCTGTAGCCATCACGGGTTCGATGTGGACGCCATCGCCAAGGCGGCGATGCACAATGCCAGTGGCGGGCGCATCCGGGGCGGATCGACCATCAGCCAGCAAACGGCGAAAAACGTGTTCCTATGGCAAGGGGGCGGGTTCGTCCGCAAGGGGCTGGAAGCCTGGTTCACGGTGTTGATCGAGGCGATCTGGGGCAAGCGGCGGATCATGGAAGTGTATTTGAACGTCGCGGAGACCGGCATCGGCACCTATGGCGTGCAGGCCGGCGCGATCCGCTATTTCCGCCATGGCGCGGATCGGTTGAGCCGGGCGGAGGCGGCGCGGATCGCCGCGGTCCTGCCGCTGCCCAAGAAACGCGCCGCGGTGGCGCCGAGCGGCTTTACGCGGCGCTATGGAAATACGATTGCGACGCGCATCGGCGTGGTGCAGCGCGATGGGCTGGACCGCTGTGTGAAATAGCCGACCCGGACTGTCGAAGTTCACAGTGTCGTCGGGCTTTTTCGGCCCGAAGCGACCAGTAAGCGACCACGAAGCGACCACAAGGCGACACCGAAGCGACAGGTGAGCGGAAGGCGCGGCAGCGCTGTGCGCTGGCGGTCGATCGGGGGCATGGGACGTGGCGGCCTGTTCCATCCAGCAGGATAAACCGCGAAATTTCCAACATTTCCAGCGAAATAGGAAAGCTGGAGCGCAGCCTGCAATGGGCCATGTCGCGCGCCCAAAGAAAAAGGGCGGGGATCGCGCCCCGCCCTTTCCTTTTACCTGCGTCGGTCGATTAGAACGCGACGACCAGCGAGCCACTGATGGCGCGCGGGGCGCCATAGTTGACGAAGGTGCTCGACGCCGTGGTCAGGCCACCGTTGAACGACCCGATGTAGAATTTATCAAACAGGTTCGACACGTTGAACTGAACAAAGGACTTTTCCAGGCCCAGATTGGCCAGGTTGTAGCGCAGGTCGAGATCGACGACCGTGTAGCCAGCAACCTTGAACGTGTTGATGTCGTTCAGGTAGCGCGAACCGGTGCGCTTGATCTGCGCGCCAAGATCGACCGGGCCCAGCGTACCCTGGATACGACCGCCGACCAGATAGGACGGCGCGCCACGTTCGCGATTGCCCTTGGTCGCGGCGAAGTCGGTCGGACCGGTCTGAACGTCAGAACCGATTTCCGATTCGATCCACGAACCGAAGGCGTAGACCAACAGGCCGGGGGTCGGACGGACCGACACATTGGCGTCGATGCCGTATTTCTTCACGCCACCCAGATTGGTGTCGATCGAGCAATCGCATTCGATGCTGTAGGCCGATGCGATGCGGTTCTTATACTTGGCATACCAGCCGGTGACGGCCGCCTGCACGATGTTGTTCTGGTAGCGCAGGGCGAGGTCGAAGCTGTCCGACGTTTCCGCAACCGGCTTCGACGCGGCATTTTCGGCCGGCAGATAGATCGAGTTGTAGAGCGTGTCGGTGCCGGGAACCGAGATGTTTGCGGCATAGCTGCCCGCGATGCTGATTTCCGGCGTGATCTTGAAGATCGCACCAACGTTCGGCAGCAGCTTGTCATATTTATAGTTACGCGACTGCGGCGCGGCGAAGGTCGGGTTGGCAGCGGCATAGGCCGCCACGTCGCCACCAGCGACGCAGTTGACGTTGCCGTTGGGCGCCGAAGTGAAGCAATATTGGTTCAGTTCGCGCTTGAAGAAGGGCGCACGGACGCCAAGGTTGACGGTCAGAAGATCGTCAAAGAAGGTGCCGCGATATTCGCCCGCGACCTGGTTGAGCGTCGCATAGGATTTGCGGTCACGCTTTTGCAGGACATTGCCGTCCGCGTCGGTCAGCGGATCATTGACCGGGAAGACGTCGGTCGGTTCGCCGTTGAACAGCACGCGCGCGCCTTCGCCGGTCTGGCGGTGACGGGCACGGTCAAAGCTGTACGACAGACGGACGCGGTTGTTTTCGTCAATCTCGTAAGAGAGGTTGGCGATCGCGACATAGCGCTTCGTCTGCGTCTGGCTGGGATTGTTGATGAGGACGCGGTCGGATTCACGCACGGTCGTACGGGTGCCGTCAGGGTTGGTGACGGTATAGTCCTGGATCACGCCGTCGCCGTTGACGTCCACGCCGAGCGTGCCGTCGCCGTTCAGATCGCGGTTGAAATAGGCGCTGCCATTGAAATAGCCCGACAGAGCGTCGCCGCCCTGAACGAAGGGCGATTCATAGGCAGAGGTCGTGCCGCCGCCGTTCGCCTTCACATATTGATAGGCCGCGTCCGCCGAGAAGATCAAGCGATCGGTCAGGGTCAGGCGGGTGCTGAGACGCGCGTTGCCGGTGTTCGACGGGTTGTAGCGACGTTCGAACTGCGTGCCGCAGCTGTTGGTCTGGTCCGCGATCGCCGGATTGGCTTCGGTGTTGATTTCGCACGGAATGCCGCCCGAAACATTGTAGAAGCGCGCGCTCTTGTCGCCGCTGAACGCCGCGGCCGAGCCAGGCGAACCGCCGAAATTGTTGCGGTTGACGTTATAGTGGCCGGCGAGCGAGATGAAGTCGCCATTCGCGCCGATATCCTGCCAGATCTTGCCGTTATACTGGGCCTTTTCGATCTTGCCATAATCCGCGAAGCTCGCCTTGTTGTAGGCGCGCGAGGCGGACACCCATGCCTTGGTGCCATGGCCGGTGAAATCGCCGGTCTGGATCATGCCGAACACGCGATGGAAAGGACGGTCGCCCGAGCCGTCGGCGACGATGTTGCCGTAGCTGACGCTACCCATCGCGCCGAAATCATCCTTAGGCACCATGGTGTTGATGTTGACGGTGCCGCCAACCGCAGCGGCGGTCGGGCTGTCGACGTCGGTCGCACCGAGGTTGACGTTGATGCTTTCGACGATTTCCGGGTCAACCTGCTGGTTGGTGTAGATCGCGTAGTTGCCCGAGTCGTTGAGCGGAATACCGTCAAGGATCTGCGCGATACGATCCGAGCTGAAGCCGCGGATGGTGAAGCTGCCGCCCGACGAACCCCAAGGATCGTTGTTGGTGAAGCTGACGCCCGGCACCAGATTGATGATTTCGTTGACCGACTGGCCAGGACGCTGACGTTCGATGATTTCCTGCGTCAGAACGACCTTCGCCTTCGGCGAGTCCGGGATCTTCACGCCGCCGACGCCCTGGTCGACGGTCGCGCCAGTCACGACGATCGTGTCTTCGAAATCCTGCGAACCGGTCGACTGCGCGAGCGCAGCACCAGGAATGGCAACGGCGAGGACCGCCGCGCTGCCCATGAGAAACTGTTTCATTTGACCCTTGTCCCTTTGCAAGAGTGGCGTCCGCCACGCTTCAAACTGCTTTGCTCTCTCAAGCTGACGCCGCTCTTTGCGGCTTCTGGCGTCGCCCCTGTGATGCTCCTTTTGCATTTTTGTTACAGCGCATCATCGGGATTGTCACATTCCCCCCACCGCCTGCGCCCGTGGCGTCGACGGCAGCGTCCCTATTGTCCTAATATGTTGAAATTGTGTGACATTGGAGGAACTGCAAAGGTTCCTGCGCGTATGATGCAATTTTGCAACGCAGCGAAATTATTTGTGCAACGGCGAAGAAAAATGCAAAAAGCCGGCAATCGCTTGCCGGCTTTTTCCTGAATTTTGGAACGGATGACGCTGACAGGGATCAGGCTGCGTCGTCGGCGCGCTTCTTGGTTTCGCTGAAGACGCGAATCGGCTCCTTCGTGCCGGCCACGACATCCTTGTCCACAACCACTTCGCCTACGCCCTCCATCGAAGGCAGATCGAACATCGTGTCGAGCAGAATCCCTTCAAGGATCGAGCGGAGACCGCGTGCGCCCGTCTTGCGCTCGATCGCCTTCTTCGCAATCGCGGTCAAAGCGTCGTCGGTGAAGCTCAATTCGACATTCTCCATGTCGAACAGCTTGGCATATTGCTTCACCAGAGCGTTCTTGGGTTCGACCAGGATCTTCACGAGCGCGGACACATCCAGATCTTCCAGCGTCGCGATGACGGGCAACCGGCCGACAAATTCGGGGATCAGGCCGAATTTGAGCAGATCCTCAGGCTCGCTTTGACGCAGCAATTCGCCGGTCTTGCGCTCCTCGGGCGCGGCAACATGAGCGCCGAAACCAATCGACTTGGCTTCCAGACGATCGCCGATGATCTTTTCGAGGCCAGCGAAAGCGCCGCCGCAGATGAACAGGATGTTGGTCGTATCGACCTGGAGAAACTCCTGCTGCGGATGCTTGCGGCCACCCTGGGGCGGCACACTGGCAGTAGTGCCCTCCATCAGCTTGAGCAGTGCCTGCTGCACGCCTTCGCCCGACACGTCGCGCGTGATCGACGGATTCTCGGCCTTGCGGCTGATCTTGTCGATCTCATCGATATAGACGATGCCGCGTTGCGCCTTTTCGACATTATAGTCGGACGCCTGGAGCAGCTTGAGAATGATATTCTCCACATCCTCGCCGACATAGCCCGCTTCGGTCAGGGTCGTCGCGTCCGCCATGGTGAAGGGCACGTCGAACGTCTTGGCGAGCGTCTGGGCCAGCAGCGTCTTGCCGCAGCCGGTCGGCCCGACGAGAAGGATGTTGGACTTGGCGAGTTCCACCTCGCCCGGCTTGGAGCCGTGGTTGAGGCGCTTGTAATGGTTATGGACCGCGACCGAGAGGACGCGCTTGGCGCGGCTCTGGCCGATCACATAATCGTCGAGCACATCGCAGATTTCCTGCGGGGTCGGCACGCCGCCATCCTTCTTGCCGACGAGACCGCCCTTGGTCTCTTCGCGGATGATGTCGTTGCACAGTTCCACGCATTCGTCGCAGATGAAGACGGTCGGCCCTGCGATCAGCTTGCGCACCTCATGCTGCGACTTGCCGCAGAAGGAGCAGTAAAGCGTGCTTTTCGAGTCCGAACCGGTAAGCTTAGTCATTCGCCATTCTCTCTATCCCCCCCGGAAGTTAATCACCAGATCCGCGCCGGCGGGAGATTTTTCTGGTCCAAAGGCCATTCTAGCCCGCAGCGCGTCCGTTCCACAAGGGGAGAAAGTGACGCGCTGCGGTAAAGATAGTCTTTAGGCCTCGTTGGGGTCCGCCATTTGCGGGCGGCGGTCGAACACTTCGTCGACCAGGCCAAACGCCTTGGCTTCGTCCGCTTCAAGGAAGGTGTCGCGGTCCATCGCCCGCTCCACGGCCTCCAGCGTCTGGCCGGTATATTGGACATACAGGTCATTGAGGCGGCGACGGATACGCAGGATTTCCTTAGCCTGAATCTCGATGTCCGAGGCCATGCCCTGCGCGCCGCCCGAAGGCTGGTGCACCATGATGCGCGCATTGGACAGCGCAATGCGCTTACCCGGCTCGCCAGCGGCGAGCAGGAAGCTGCCCATGGACGCGGCCTGACCGATGCAGACAGTGCCGACCTGCGGCCGGATATATTTCATCGTGTCATGGATCGCCATGCCGGACGTCACCACGCCGCCGGGCGAATTGATGTACATCCAGATATCCTTCTTCGGATTTTCCGATTCCAGGAACAGGAGCTGGGCGACGATCAGCGAGGCCATATGATCTTCGACCTGGCCGGTCACGAAGATGATCCGTTCCCGCAGCAGCCGCGAAAAAATGTCGAAGCTGCGTTCGCCGCGGTTCGACTGTTCGATGACGATGGGGACCAGCGCGGCCATGGGGTCGGACATGATATCGGTCATTTTTCTCTTTTCCGGGTAGTTGCTTTTGCCCACGCCCTACATCGGCACAAAAAGCCACGGGTTCAAGGGGGAACCAACCATCCCGCAATCTATTGATCGGCCAGCATCCAACCGAAGGAAAGACCCGTGTCCGATCAGTCCCCGCCCTTTGCCACCATCGCCGGCGGTCGTTGGCCCTACTCCTCACGGTGGAAGGCGCTGCTGGCGCGCGGGGTAATCGGCGTGCTGCTGGGCATCGTGGCGATGCTGTATCCCTTCACCGCGCTGGTGGCCTTCACGATGGTGTTTGCCGTCTATGCCTTTGTCGACGGGGTGTTTTCGTTCATCGCCGCGGTTCGGCGCGCTGGCGAAGGCGCGCACTGGATCGCGATGCTGGTGCGCGGTCTTCTGGGCATAGCGCTGGGCGTGCTGTTCGTGATGATGCCGCTGGCGGCGACGGTCAGCTATGCGATGCTGACGCTGTTCTTCGTGGCGGGCTGGGCAATATTGGCGGGAATGCTGGAAATCGCCGCCGCCATCCGGTTGCGCGACGAGATCGAGGGCGAATGGCTGCTGGCCGTCAACGGCCTGCTGACGCTAGCGCTGGGCATCGGCATCATCATCCTGTTCACGCTCAATCCGGTGGTCAGCATCCTGTCGCTGGGATGGGCGATCGGCGCCTATGCGCTATTGTCCGGGCTATTGCTGATCGTCCTGGCCTTCCGCCTGCGCCGGAAGGCTCAGGGACGGGCGTAATCCGACGGCGCGCGGAAGGCGAGATAGGCAAGCCGGCGCACTTCCCGCCGGCCGCGCACGACCGTATCGAGAATGAGCCCGCACGTGGCGGACAGGGTGGCGAGGATCATGAGGCCCGTCACGAGGATCGCGGTCGGAAAGCGCGGCACCAGGCCGGTTTCAAGATAGGTGACGATGAGCGGCGCGGCGAGACCCAGCGCGAGGACGGCCAGCAGCGCCGCGATGATCCCGAAAAACAGCACGGGCCGTTCGATCCGGTATAGCGTGATGATCGTGCGCAGGATGCGAAAGCCGTCGCGATAGGTGCTGAGCTTGCTGACCGATCCTTCGGGCCGCGCGCCATAAGCGGTGACGACTTCGGCGACGGGCATGGCCAGTTCCAGCGCATGGACCGACATTTCCGTTTCAATCTCGAAACCCGCGGAGAGGACGGGAAAACTTTTCACGAAGCGGCGGGAAAAGACGCGATAGCCAGACAGAATGTCGGTGAAGCTGCGTCCGAACAGTTGCTTGAGCAAGGTGGTGAGCGCCCAGTTGCCGAAGCGGTGGCCGCGGCGATAGGCCGCCTCCACCTCGTCTCGGCGGCTGCCCACGACCATGTCGAGATTATCCTCCAGCATGGCCGCGACCATGCGGGGCGCGGCGGCGGCTTCATAGGTCGCATCGCCATCGGCCATGACGTAGATATCGGCGTCGACGTCCGCGAACATGCGACGCACGACATGGCCCTTGCCCTGCTGGCTGACGCGGCGCACAATGGCCCCTGCCCCGGCCGCCAGCTCACGGCTGCCGTCGCTGCTGTTATTGTCGAACACATAAATGTCGGCATGCGGCAAGGCTCGGCGGAAATCCTCCACCGTCTGCACGATGGCGCCGGCCTCATTATAGCAGGGCAGAAGGACGGCGATGCGCGGAGTGGCCGCGCCGGTTTCGCTGTTCACTGCGGGAAATTCCTTCATCGCCTTCTCATGCCCTGCCTTATGCGTGCGACAGCCATGGCGCATCATGATTAAAATTTCATCTGCCATGCCGGTCCCGAAATGAAAAGCGCCCGCGCTTCCGTAGAGGAAGCGGGGCGCCTGTTCATCTGTGGCCGTAAGGCTTATTCAGCCTTGGCAGCAGCCTTCTTGGGAGCAGCCTTCTTCTTGGGCTTTTCCTCGGTCGTGGCATCGGCCTCTACGGCATCGTCCTTCTTGGCCGCAGCTTTCTTGGCAGCCGGCTTCTTGGCAGGCGCTTCTTCGGCGGCCGGCGCAGCGTCTTCATCAGCCTTGGCGGGTTCGGCGGCCTTTTTCTTGGGGGCGGCCTTCTTCGCTTTGGGCTTGTCGTCATGATCATGGTCATGACCGCAGTCGGGGCCATGGACATGCGGCTTGATGTCGCCATCTTCCGCCTCGATTGCCGCTTCCAGTTCCTCACGGGTCACGGCGCGATCAGTGATTTCCGCCTTTTCGAACAGGAAGTCGACGACCTTGTCCTCATAGAGCGGAGCGCGCAGCTGAGCGGCGGCCATCGGGTCCTGACGGACATATTGCACGAAGCGCTCGCGATCCTGCGGGCCGTACTGCTGCGCAGCCTGCATGATGAGGCGATTCATTTCCTGGTCCGACACGGTCACGCCATTGGCCTGGCCGATTTCCGAGAGCAGGAGGCCCAGGCGGACGCGACGCACGGCGATGGCGCGGTAATCCTCCTTTTCGGCTTCCATTTCCTTGAGCGCGGCTTCGGGATCTTCCTCGTGGCTCGCTTCATGCTCAAGTTGCTGCCAGATCTGGTTGAATTCGGCCTCCACCATGCTGGGCGGGACGTCGAAATCATGATTGGCGGCCAGCTGGTCCAGCAGCTTGCGCTTCATATGGGTGCGGGTGAGGCCGTTATGCTCCTGCTCGATCTGGCCCTTGAGCAGTTCGTTGAGCTTGTCGAGGCTTTCCAGGCCCAGCGACTTGGCGAAATCTTCGTCGACCTTGGGCTTGTCGCCGTTCAGCACCGCCTTCACCGTGACATCGAAGGTCGCAGCCTTGCCGGCCAGATGTTCAGCGCCATAATCTTCGGGGAAAGTGACGTCGATCGTCTTTTCCTCACCCTTCTTGACGCCGGTCAGCTGCTCTTCGAAGCCCGGAATGAACTGGCCCGAACCGATCTTCAAGCGGATATCCTCGGCGCTGCCGCCTTCGAACGCTTCGCCGTCGACCTTGCCGACGAAATCGATCACCAGCGTGTCGCCTTCGGCTGCGGCATGATCATCGGCATGGTCTTCCAGCGCGCCCTGCTGGCCGGCGATACGGGCGGCGGCTTCGGCGACCTTGCCGTCGGCGACTTCGACAGTCAGCCGCTCAAGCTTGAGCCCTTCGATGCTGGGCGCCGTGATTTCGGGCAGCACTTCCAGTTCGACCTTGACCTCAGCATCCTTGCCGAATTCGAACCCTTCGTCCAGTTCGACCGACGGCTGCATCGCGGGACGCAGCTTCTGGTCGGCGATCAGCTTCTGGATGCTGTCCTGGATGCTGTTGTTGAGTGCATCGCGCTGAAGCGATTCACCGTGCATCTTCTTGACAAGGTTGGCCGGCACCTTGCCGGGGCGGAAGCCGGGCATCCGCACCTGCGGCGCGATCGCCTTCACTTCCTTGTCAACGCGAGCGTCGATATCCTTCGATGTGATGGTCACGGTGTAGGCGCGCTTCAGGCCCTCGTTCAACGTCTCGACAGTCTGCATCTCTTCTCTCAAACGCTTTCTTCAGCTGAATTTCGGTGGCGCCTGCGATGGCCTGGACCTGGCGCACTGGTGCGGGCGAAGGGACTCGAACCCCCACATCTTGCGATACCAGAACCTAAATCTGGCGCGTCTACCAGTTTCGCCACGCCCGCATCGGTCGCCGGTCGGCGCGGCATAGAGAAAAGCGCGGTCAGTGGCAAGGGATAGTGGATCAGCCGGCGGAACTGGCTGAACGCGCCATGCGTAACTGTCATGACAAACCCCCGTCAAGGAGAGGCCCATGGCCACCCAGCCCGACCCCAACCCCGCCGCCGTTCCGCCGCCCGACCGCATCCAACCGCAATCACCCGACGAAATGCCCGCGCCCGAACGGCCTGCCGAAACGCCGATGACCGAGCCGGACGAAATCACGCCTGTATCCCCCGATTATGACCAGCCCGATCGGGCACCGACCGAGCTGCCACCGCCGCCGGATTGATGCGCGGCGCATCAACTGTGCGCCATATGCCACAGCAGGATAATAAATTTACTCGGATTTGGAACTTTTGGGTCGATCGTTAAAAATAGGCTTCCGTTCGGGTGGACAGGCCCCTGCATCCATGATTGAACTATGACAGATAAAAGAAATCGGGAGAGGCGCGGCTGACAACGAGCAGGGGGTCCATGTGCAACGGGTTCGCGCCAAACTGGAATGGTTCAAAACGGTCATATTACCGCAGGAGGCTGCGCTTCGCGGTCGGCTGCGGCGAATATTGCCGTCCACCCATGAACTGGAAGACATGGTCGCCGAGGTTCTGGCCCGCGCCTATGCCACTGAAAATTGGGAAAATGTGACGACGGGCCGGGCCTATCTGTTCACGATTGCCCGGAATCTGGTCATCGACACGGCCCGCCGCAACAAGGTGGTAAGTTTCGAGACGATCGCCGATCTGGAACTGCTGGGCGGCGAAAATAACATCGAGGCGCAGCTTCATGCCCGCGAAGCGCTGCGCCAAGTCGAGGTGATCGTCGAGTCGCTGCCGCCGCAATGCCGCCGCGTCTTCATCCTGCGACGCATTCACGAAAAATCGATGCTGGAAATAGCGGAGGAAATGTCTCTGTCCGTTTCAACAGTTGAAAAACATCTGGCCAAAGCAATCGCAATAGTTATGCGGGCCTGGGCGGAACGTGAGGAAACGGACTTCGAACGTGCAGGCGTCGGAACCAGGTTCAAGCTACGCGGGCAGGGACGCGATCGAGGCGGAAGCCGCGCGCCTGCTGGCCAGGCTTAACAGCGATCCCAGCCCGGACGATGAAGCAGAAATCTGCGCCTGGATCGAGGCCGATCCCCGTCATGCCGTAGCCTTTGCCAGGGCGGAAGCCGCCTGGGACGCATCGGAACGGCTGAAAAGCGCAGCCGCCGACATCACGCTGCCCCCGATGCAGCAAATCATCAGCGAAGCCGACCAGCGCCGCCTGTCGCGCAACATCATGGTCGCCGCCGGTGTCGCCATATTATTGTTCGTCGTCGCCGCGATCGTGACCGTGCGTACGTTCAGCGGCGTGGAGCGCTACGAAACCGGCGTGGGCCAGATGCGCGACATCGCGCTGGAAGATGGGTCCATCCTGCACCTCAACAGTGACAGTGAGGTCGAGGCCCGGTTCACCAGCAATGGCCGCAAGGTCCGGGTGATGAAGGGCGAGGCGTCGTTCGAGATCAGCCATGATCCCGCGCGCCCGTTCGATGTGGAAGCGCGCGCTGCGGTGATCCGCGCGGTCGGCACCGCGTTCAACGTCCGGTTGCGGCCGTCACTGGTGGAGCTGACCGTCACCCATGGGAAGGTAACCGTCCATTGCGGCGACAGCCCGTTGCAGCAGGTGGCGGCCGGCAGCGGCGCGGTGATCCAGCCGCGCAGCATTTCCCTCACCCGACTGGGTCCAAAGATCGTCGAGCAGCGCACCGCCTGGCGCGCGCAGATGGTGGAACTGGACGGCGAAACCGTCGAGCAGGCGGCCGATGAGTTCAACCGCTATCGCAAGGCCCCGATCCTGATCGGCGATACCCGCGTGTCGGCGCTGCGGATCGGCGGACGATTTCGCACCACCGACAGCCAGGAGTTTCTGTCCGCCCTGCAATTGAGCCTGCCGATCCGAGTGGTGGATGGCGAGGATGGATCAGTGATGCTGCTGTATCGCGACAATGCCGCGGATGGTGAGCCCCCTCCTCTCGCCTAGGCGCGCGGATTTGGAGCCCGGCGCCGCTTGCGGCGCGGTTAGGGAGTCGAACGCCGCTTGCGCCTAGCGCAGCAGCATGTCGACCAGTTCGGTCACGAGCCGCGTGGCGGGGCCGAGTCGGGTTTCATCGAACAGGGGGCTGCCCGCCGACGGCTCCAGATTGAGTTCGATGGTGCGCGCGCCAGCGTCACGGGCGGTCTGCACGAAGCCGGCGGCAGGATAGACCGCGCCCGATGTCCCGATCGACACGAACAGGTCTGCGTTTTCAAGCGCGTCGTAGATCCGATCCATCTGATAGGGCATTTCGCCGAAAAAGACGATGTCGGGACGCAGCCGTGGTTCGTTGCACTTGGCGCAGGTCGAAGCCGGCGGCAGAGCGTCAGTCCAGGGCGCAGCCGCCCCGCAGGCGGCACACAGGGCCGATTTCAGCTCTCCATGCATGTGGAGCAGCCGCGTCGCGCCGGCGCGCTCATGCAGATCGTCGACATTCTGGGTGACGATCAGCAACCCACCCGGCCACTCCCGATCAAGACGGGCCAGCGCCTGATGGGCGGCATTAGGCGCGACCTGCGCCAATTTGGCCCGCCGTTCGTCATAGAAACGGTGAACCGTCGCCGGATCGCGCGCCAGCGCTTCGGGCGTGCAGACGTCTTCTACCCTATGCCCCTCCCATAGGCCGTCAGGCCCTCGGAACGTCGCAAGGCCGCTTTCGGCCGAAATGCCGGCGCCAGTCAGAATGACGATCGAGTCGGAGCGGTTCATCTGCATGACCAGGACCTTAAGAGCGCTGGACGGACGCTTCCACCGTCAGGTCGATCGGACGCGCTAAAAAAGCCTAGGCCACCGGCGCCAGCTTGCGCGCGCGGTCCCGCCATGTTTCCGCCAGGACCGGCATGTCCGCGAGGGCGCGCACGCCGGCAGGGTCCTTCTTGTGTCCGCCGCCGATCAGCAGCCGGAATACGCGATCGATGGTCCATTCGGGAAAGGGCCGGTCAAGCAGGGTCATTCGGATCCCCGCCTCCGCCTCGCCTTCCTGGATGACGCGGAAATAAATGCCGCACCGGCCGGTCTTGACGATAGTCGCCATGACGTCGCGGGTGCCGAAACGATGGTCAAGTTTCCAGCAGGGCTGGCGGCCATGGCTGATTTCTACAACGGCGCTGCCGAAGGTGAAGCGGTCGCCAAGGCAAAGGTGCGATTCGGTGAGGCCCCGCGCCGCAATATTCTCGCCAAAGGCACCAGGGCTTTCAAGCAGCCTATGGCCAGGCAGACGATCGCGCCACCAGCCATAATGATCCTGCGCATAGAGGTGGATTGCTTTGTCCAAGCCACCATGATGGACGCGGTCGGCAACCGCATCGCCTTCCAGTCCGTCCCACCCGACGCGGACCGGCCCGGTCACGGGCCGTTTGGCGATGGCGCTATAGGCATCGTCCCGAAACGGCACGGGCGTCCCGACGAGGAGCGCATCGACGGTCATGAAATTCACGGTCATTACGCCCGGATGCCATGATGGCAGGCAGGATGCCATGGCCGATCGGCGGCCACCGGCCCCGTCAGGGGGACCTGGCCGGCGTTCCTAGCTGGCGCTCAGTTCCGATCCGAGCTTGAGCACTTCCCCGCCATCGTCCACCTTGATCAGATAGGCGGGATTGTCCTTGCTGCCATTACGGCGGATTTTGGAGCCTTCGATCGTGCGTTCGACATGGCGATCGAACCGCTCTTCCACGCGCCCCCGGCCGACGCCCTGCCCCCAGTTCCACTTGACCCTTTTTCCTTTGCGGAAACTATCGGTCATAGGGGCATCCTCTCCTTTATGGGGCGCATGCCGCGCCGGCCGGTTCATCAACGTGCGAAAGCAAAATTCCCAAGGGCTTGCGCGGTTCCCTTGGGTTTTCATTTCTGTTCGGCTAAGGCGCTGCGATGGATGCTACCGGCCTTCGTGTCGCCCTGTTCAGCGGCAATTACAATTATGTGCGCGATGGCGCGAACCAGGCGCTCAACCGGTTCGTATCCTATTTGCTGCGCCAGGGAGCCGCCGTGCGCGTCTATTCGCCGACTGTGGACACGCCCGCGTTCGAGCCGACCGGCGACCTGGTCAGCGCCCCCTCCTTCGCCGTGCCGGGGCGAAAGGAATATCGCGTCCCCTATCGCCTGTCCGGCGCGTTACGCCGCGATCTCAAACAGTTCGGCCCCAATCTGGTGCATGTGTCGAGTCCCGATCCGCTGGGACATCGTGCGGTCAGCTGGGCACGGGCACACGGCCTGCCCACGGTCGCGTCGGTGCATACGCGCTTCGAAACCTATCCGCGCTATTATGGTCTGGCCTTTCTGGAGCCGCTGATCGAATCGATGCTGCGGCGCTTCTACCGGCGGTGCGACGCTATCGTCGCCCCGTCCGAATCCATGGCGCAACTGCTGCGCGATCAGCGGATGAGCTATGATGTGGGCATCTGGACACGCGGCATAGATCGCGAGATTTTCTGCCCGGCACGGCGCGACATGGCGTGGCGGCGATCGCTGGGTATCGGCGACGACATGCCGGTGATCGGCTTCATCGGCCGGCTGGTGATGGAGAAGGGACTGGATGTCTTTTCCGACACGGTCGATCAACTGGCGCAGCGGCAGGTGCCGCATAAAGTGCTGGTGGTGGGCGAAGGCCCGGCGCGCGAATGGTTTGAAAACAGATTGCCCGGCGCTGTCTTTACAGGCTTTCAAAAGGGCGTGGACCTGGGCCGCGCGGTGGCCAGCATGGACATGCTGTTCAATCCTTCGGTCACCGAAACCTTTGGTAATGTGACGCTGGAAGCGATGGCATGCGGCCTGCCAACGGTTGCCGCGCGCGCGACCGGCAGCGAGAGCCTGGTGACGGAAGGCGTGACCGGACGGTTGATCCGGCCTGGCGCCATCAGCGCATTCGCGGACGCCTTGCAATATTATTGCGTGGACACGGCCGCGCGTGCAGCGGCAGGCCAGGCGGCGCAGCGGCGGGCGGAGCGCAACGGATGGGATCAGGTCAATCAGGCGCTGGTCGATACCTATCTGCGCGTCATTCGCCAGCGCGCGCAGGGACTGGCTCCGCGGTCCAGCCCTGTTCCCTGATCGCCCGCCCGCCCCTATATCCCTGGCGATGGCCGACCTGTTCGCTTCCCCAGATGACGCCGCCGCCGGTGGCGCGCCCGATACCGCACCGCTCGCCGACCGGCTGCGCCCGCGCACGCTGGGCGATGTCGTCGGGCAGGAGCATCTGACCGGGCCGGACGGCGCGATCGGCCGGATGGTCGCAGCGGGGCGATTATCCTCCATCATTTTCTGGGGCCCGCCGGGTACGGGCAAGACGACGATTTCGCGCTTGCTTGCCCATGCGGTCGGTATGCGGTTCGAACCGATATCCGCGGTGTTTTCAGGCGTCGCCGATCTGAAAAAGGTGTTCGCGGCGGCCAAGGATCATGCGCGCCATGGTGAAAAGACGCTGTTGTTCGTGGACGAGATTCACCGGTTCAACCGCGCGCAACAGGACAGTTTCCTGCCCTTTGTCGAAAATGGCACGGTGACGCTGGTCGGGGCGACGACCGAAAATCCCAGTTTCGAACTGAACGCAGCGCTGCTGTCACGCGCGCAGGTGCTGATCCTGCGCCGGCTGGACGCGGCTGCGCTGGAGCAATTGCTGGACCGCGCCGAAGGGCTGATGGGCCGGCCCCTGCCGCTCGATCCGGCCGCGCGGGAGGCGTTGCTGGCGAGCGCCGACGGCGACGGGCGGTTCCTGTTGAACCAGGTCGAAACGCTGTACGCCATCGACATTCCAGAGCCGCTCGATCCGGCCGGGCTGTCCGCGCTGCTTCATCGCCGGGTCGCGGTCTATGACAAGGACCGGGAGGGCCATTATAATCTGATTTCCGCGCTCCATAAGTCGCTGCGCGGGTCCGATCCGCAAGCGGCGCTCTATTATCTGGCGCGGATGCTGACGGCGGGCGAGGAGCCGCTCTACGTGCTGCGCCGGCTGGTCCGGTTCGCGACGGAGGATATTGGCCTCGCCGACCCGCAGGCCGTGGTGCAATGCCTGGCCGCCAAGGATGCCTATGACTTTCTGGGTAGTCCCGAAGGCGAACTGGCCATCGTGCAGGCCTGTCTTTATTGCGCCACCGCGCCAAAATCCAACGCAGCCTATATGGCGATGAAGGCTTCGTTCCGTTCGGCGCGCGAGACCGGATCGCTGATGCCGCCAATGAATATCGTCAATGCGCCCACCAAGCTGATGAAGCAGGTGGGCTATGGTAAAAATTACCAATATGACCATGATGCGGCGGAGGGCTTTTCCGGCGCGAATTATTGGCCCGAAGAAATGGCGGCGCAGACTTTCTACGCCCCCACCGATCGCGGCTTCGAGGCGCGCGTGGCAGAACGCATGGCCTATTGGGACAGGCTGCGCGCGGAGCGCGGCACAGGGTGACACCCCGGTTCGAGCGATTTGCCGCTATCGACTGGTCTGGTGCGAAGGGCGCGCGCCACAAGGGGATAGCGGTAGCGCTTTGCGGGGCAGGCGACGCCGTTCCGCAGTTGATCACCGCGCCGGAGGGCCTGTGGTCGCGGCAGGCGGTGTCGGATTGGGTGAGGGCGGAGGCGACGCGCGGCAACACGCTGTTCGGGTTCGATTTCAGCTTCGCCCCGCCCTTCGTTGAGCGAGGCGGCTATCTTCCCGGAGACGTGGTGCCCGATGATGGGCCGGCGTTCTGGGCCTATGTCGATGCGATCTGCAACGACACAGATCTGGGCGCGGCGAGCCTGTTGGAGATTACTCATCGCCGCCATTTTTATTTCGGCAAGGCGGATGGGGTGAAAGCAGCCTTCATGCATCATCGCATTTGCGAGGCGCGCTATAATGCAGGCGGGGGCGGCAAGCCGTCCACCGTCTATGATGCCATCGGCGCGGCGCAGGTCGCGAAGGCGAGTTTCGCGGGCATGCGGATGCTGCACCATGTGCGGCGACAGGTGCCGGTCTGGCCATTCGACCCCTGCCCCACCGCCGGCTCGCTGATCGTCGAAATTTATACCAGCATCGCCGCGCGCGCGGCCGGGCGGCCCAAGGGGCGGACGAAAATGCGCGATGCGAATGCGCTCGATTCGGCGCTGGCGGCGCTTGGGTCGAGGCCGCATGACGGGGCCATGCCGGATGACCATGGCGCGGACGCGATCGTCACCGCAGCCTGGATGCGCCGCACGGCGACGACCCCCGCGCTCTGGGCGCCGGCCATGCTGACGGACGAGATCGCGCGCACCGAAGGGTGGACCTTCGGGGTGGTGTGACACGGTTTCAGGAGAATGGTGCCGGCTGAGGGGATCGAACCCCCGACCTTCGGTTTACAAAACCGCTGCACTACCGCTGTGCTAAGCCGGCTGGATGGCGAGTGCCCTAATGTCGGGCGGCATTGCGGTCAACGGCGAAATGCCGATGCATCGTCAGACGAACAGACGCGCTCTAGCTGCCAGGCGACCAACCGGGCGGCGCGAGGGTGAAGCCGGCAAATTCGAAGCCCGGCGTGACGGTGCAACTGACCAGCGTCCATCCGCCCTGCGGCCTTGCCGATTGCCAGTGATGCGCAGGGACCAGCATCTGGGGCATCTGGCCACCGATGATGTCGGCCCCCAGGATGGCTTCGGATGCCGGGCCGTCCGCAGACGCGATGGAGAGGATGAGTGGCGCGCCGGCGTGCCAGAACCAATGTTCGTCCGCATCGACCCGATGCCAATGCGAGTGTTGATGCGCCTCCAGCAGGAACAGGATCGCGGTGCCGGCCGCCCGCCCGTCAGCAGCCGTCGCCGCGCGCCAGGTCTCACGATACCATCCGCCTTCCGGATGGGGCGACAGGTCAAGGGCCGCGATCAGCGCCCTCCCATCCTGCTCATCGACGCTACGCATCATTTCACCTCAAATTTTATGGCTGTGGAAACAAAGGCTTGGGCTGTTGCCGCAGGTTCATGCAACCTCAATCAATAAAAGGGGGTTCAAGCGTCAAATCACGCTAATGGAGGAGATACTCATGCGTAAAGCTCTTATGGCCCTCGCCGCCGTGTCGCTGGCGGTTCCGGTTTCGATGGCAGTCCCCACCGATGGCGCGCAAGCGCGCAAGCATCATCGCTACAAGGAATGGCGCGGTCGCGACGGACGCACCTATTGCCGCAAGTCGGACGGGACCACGGGCCTGATCATCGGCGGCGTCGGCGGTGCGCTGGTCGGCCGGGCGATCGACACGCGCGGTGATCGCGCCACCGGCACGATCCTGGGTGCTGCTGGCGGCGCGCTACTGGGCAAGGAAATCGACAGCAAGCGCCGCTGCCGCTGAACGGGCGTTGCCCGCTTAGCTGAAAGCAACACGAACGAAAAAAGGGACGACATCCAGTACGGATGCCGTCCCTTTTTTATCCGTGAAAGCGGGCGTCAGTTGGATGCGGCCCCGCGGGCTTCCTCGACGGGGAAGCTGACCGACTGGCCGTTCGACACGCCCGAAACCTTGCCATCCTTCACCGACAGGTTGAAGGCGACCGAACCGGGGTAGCGACGGCCCGAAATCTTCTGGCCGGTCTTGGTATCCTTGACGTCATAGACGTAGGTATAGCCTTCATGCGTGAAGCGCTGCTTGGTGGCGTCTTCAGCCTGGGCAGCGGTGGCGGCGATGGCGCTGAGTGCGCCGGCAATAATCAACTTGGACAGCATTCGCATAGGGTTTCTCCTTGTGAATGCCGATCAAACACCTCTTGAATATATTATTATCTGCTTGCTGTCACACTATGTTGCAGCGCAGCAGGACGGCAATCGCAAAAAAGGGCATGCTGGTTGCAGTCGACGCAACCAGCCAGAACGACCGGCATCAAGCCTTTGACATAGCAACAATATGGTCGAATTGCGCCGGTGTCAGGGGGCTGACGGACAGGCGCGGCTGCCGGATGATCGCCATGTCCGACAGGGCATCCTGCGTCTTCATGGCCTTGAGTGTGACCGGATTGGCAAGCCTTTCCTTCGGCGCGACATGGACCGCGATCCATTTGCCCGAGGAATCGGTGCTGTCAGGCGCGGCTTCCTCCACGATGGACATGATGCCGACCGCCGCGAGGCCGATATTGCTGTGGTAGAAGAGGGCCAGATCACCCTTGCGCATCGCGCGCATATGACCCTGCGCGGCATGGTTGCGCACACCGTCCCACTCCGCCTGGCCCTTCGCGACCAGGTCATCGTAGGAGAAGACATCGGGTTCGGATTTCATGAGCCAATAGTGCATTTTGCCTTCTTGCAACAGCGGCCCGGGACGATCAAGGATGCGGCCATACACGGCCCTGCCCCCTTGGCGGAAAAGGGTCATTCAAGAATGTGGAGATAGCAAGGTGTCGCAAACGGTGCTGGATCAGGTGCCTGTCCTGTCCATGGCGGAGATGTCCAAGGCCGAATTCGCCCAGGCCTTTGGCCAGTCCTTTCAGCAATTCGGATTCGCGATGGTGCGCGACCATGGCATGGACCCCGGCCTGATCGACGAAGGCTGGGCCATGGCACGGCGCTTTTTCAATCTGCCTGAAGACGCAAAGCGGCGCTACGACGCGAAATATAATGGCGGGCAGCGCGGATATACCGCATTCGGGACAGAAATCGCCAAGGGGGCAAGCGAGAATGACCTGAAGGAATTCTGGCATGTGGGGCGCGATTTGCCAGAGGGCGACCCCCTGGCGCAAACGATGCCGCCCAATGTCTGGCCGGACGAGATGCCGGAGTTCAAGCCGGTATTTGCCAACCTGTATCGCGAGTTCGACCGGGTAGGCGCTGAGCTTCTGTCAGCCATCGCCCTTTATCTCGGCCTGCCCGAACGCTGGTTCGACGGGCCGATCGACAATGGCAATTCGATCCTGCGCCTGCTTCATTATCCTCCGGTGTCGCCGCAAGCGCCCGGCATTCGCGCGGGTGCGCATGAGGACATCAATCTCATCACGCTGCTGCTGGGCGCCGAGGAAGGCGGTCTGGAACTCAAGGATCGCGACGGCAACTGGTTGCCGGTCGTGCCGCCGCCGGGCGCTTTGGCGATCAACGTCGGCGATATGCTCCAGCGGTTGACCAACCATGTCCTGCCATCGACCAGCCATCGCGTGGTCAATCCTCCGCCCGAAAGGCGGGGGCATTCGCGCTATTCCATGCCCTTTTTCCTGCATCTGCGCCCGGATTTCATGATCGACGCCCTGCCCCAGTGCGTGAGCTCCGACAATCCGCGTCGCGATCCGCCGATCAGCGCGCATGACTATCTGACCGAGCGGTTGATCGAGATCGGGTTGATCAAGAAGGGGTAGCGAAGTCCCGCTGTCGAGGCGGCGGGACGGTTTCGCCCTGCGTTGCGAGAACGCCCCCCTGCCCTCAAAAACTATCGGGGCTGTTTTCCACGCGTGCTATCTCCGCCCGCGGCCCAGCGTAATGCCGATTTCCTCGCCGCGTTCGCTCAGCGCGAGCTTGACGATCTTCACTTCGACATGGCTGACCTTGTCGTCCTGAAGGAAGATGGTGTCGATGATATGGTCGGCCACCGCCTCTATCAGTGTGAAATGCACGCCTTCGGGCAGCGCGGTCGATGCCGCATGCTTGAGGTCCATATAGTTTTTCGACTGACCGAGCGGCGTTTCCGGCTCGTAATGTTCAGCGATTCGCAAGCGGGCGCGAATAGATATGCGCAGCGGCTGGGGAAGATGCGTCTCCTCCGAGTAAATGCCGGTGAGCACGTCGACATGGAGATTATTGACCTCCAGCGTCAGAAAATCGTCAAAACCCGTATGCATAGCCTGCCAACCATCGCCCACAGCCTGACCCCAGACAGGGACTATTTTTCTTTCCTTTTGCGAGGCGGGCGCTAAAGCCCCCGCTTCCGGCGCTGCCCCATGCGCCATTGATCGCGGATCGGCAAGGCGTGTCTGACATTATCCCTCTGGACACTGTTGCATCTGACGCCATCGAGGCTTTGCTGGACGCCGCTTTCGGGCCCGATCGCCACGGCCGCACCGCCTATCGTATCCGGGAAGGCATGGCGATCATTCCGGCCCTGTCGGTGGCCATTGCCGGTCGCGGCGGCGAGTTGATCGGCACGCTGCAAAGCTGGCCTGTCGCCCTGACGCAGGCGGATGGCCGGCAGATACCGCTCATCATGATCGGGCCGGTCGCGGTGGCTCCTGCGCATCAACAGGACGGCCATGGCCGGGCGATGATGGATGCCGTCATCGGCAAGGCACGCGCGCTCCGCACCGAACCGTTGATGATGATCGGCGATCCGGAATATTATGGCCGTTTCTGGGGCTTTACAGCCGATGGCACGGGCGGATGGGATGCGCCCGGTCCGTTCGAGAAGCGCCGTCTGCTCGCCCTGTCGCTCGATGGCCGACCGGTGGGCGGCGAAGGCATGCTGACCCCCCGGATCACGATTTCGGCCTGATTCCCCCTTTGCCTTCGGCGGCATGGGCACCTATCTCGAAGCCATGCCGATGGACCCCTTGCCCGATCTCGCCACCCTGTCGCTGCCCGACATTGCCCGGCTGCTCTCTGAAAAGAAGCTGCCGCCGGTCGAGCAGTGGAATCCCGACCATTGCGGCGACAGCGAAATGCGGATCGCCCGGGACGGCACCTGGTATCACCAGGGATCGCCGATCGGGCGAGAGGCGATGGTGCGGCTATTTTCGACCATCTTGCGGCGGGAGAGCGATGGCACCCATGTGCTGGTGACGCCGGTCGAGAAACTGGACATCGAGGTTGAGGACGCGCCCTTTGTTGCCGTCGAGCTCAAGAGCGAAGGCGAAGGCCGGGATCGCGCGCTCGCCTTCCGGCTCAACACCGGGGACCTGGTAGCTGCCGGGCCGGACAATGCGCTGGCCTTGCGCGATACCGATGACGGCCCGCGCCC
>MDSZ01097768.1_pt1 | contig 28202 bp, 30 predicted proteins | sample 811201 | NCBI WGS metagenome assembly MDSZ01 (sample SAMN05326647, study PRJNA326480) | marine metagenome | isolation source: seawater | place: Indian Ocean: North | collected 2010 | reverse complement strand
TTTGCACAAACGGCTGAAGGTAGAGGTTCAAAAGTTGAAACGTTACCGGGTGGTACAAACTTAGGTGAAATTGATGATTTAAGATATTTCAATGACAAGCTAATGAAAGGTTTAAGAATACCTAGTGCTTACATGCCAAGTTCACCAAATGATCCACAAACTGCATTCACAGACGGTAGGGTCGGAACAGCATACATTCAAGAATATAGATTTACAAAATTCTGTAAAAGATTACAAACGTTTTTACAACCAGCTGTTGACCATGAATTTAAAATGTTCTTGAAGCACAGAGGTATTGAGATTGATTCAGGATCATTTGAACTACAATTTAACGAACCACAAAACTTTGGAAAATACAGACAGATTGAACTTGATTCACAACAAGTACAAATTTGGAATCAGGTAAATCAGATTCCACATTTAAGCAAACGTTTCACACTAAAACGTTTCTTGAAATTAACTGAAGAAGAAATTTACGAAAACGAAAAACTTTGGGCAGAAGAAAATAAAAATGCAATGCCTGGAGACACAGCCGGAGGCGATGGACTTGGTTCAGTAGGAGCGGCACCTATGCCGTCATCGGGATTCACACCAGAACCAACAAGTGACCAAGAAGCACCTGGCGGAGAAGAATCACCTATCTCTGGAGCAGAAACTCCAGCAGGTACTGAAGGTGAATAATCTAAGCAAAGACTTTATATACAATCTAATATCAGAACAGATTAAAAATAAAAAAGCTGATATAAATCCAGAACATCTAAAAATGATAAAACGCAGGATTGAAACACCTGAGATTTCTGAATGGTTCAAAGATATTGAAATTCGAAAAAAATTAAAAGTGATTGAACTTGGATGCAGTTTTGGATTTTTAGCAATCGCTGAATCATTGTTTGGTAAACTTCTAATTAAAGGTTGGAAAGGTTATGATTGTGATGCTACAGCAATTGACATTATAAACAATATAAAATCTGTATTAGATTCTGATCATCAAATTAATTTAGACAAATATGAATTTACACACTCAGCTGTCACTTCTTATAAGAGCAAATTTGTTTACAGCAATAGCAAACCTCTTTTATCATCACGTATAGCAAAAACAAAAAGTAAAGAATTCAATCAACGTGTGCCAAATATAAACTATGAAAAGCTACCAGCCAGTGACATACTATTAATGGATATCGAAGGCGAAGAAATCAATATTGACTTGGATAAAATATCATTTGACTATTGTATACTAGAAACAAACACGGAACAAGCAACTAATAAAATCATAAAAGATTATATGTCAAGAGCTAAAAGATTTAAAATTATTAAAAACCACAAGCTAACTAAAGATAAAAATTTGTTCTTTATCAGGAAAAAAATCTAACTTTTATAAATACAAGTGCTATGAGATACAACGAATTAAAAGAAGCATACTTTCCAGATCAAGACAAGTATCATAAAGCTGATATAGGCAGTTCTAGAAAGACTCGCTTGACTCTACGTCATCTTAATAAACTAAGAAAAGTTAGGGAAATTAGGAAGAAGGATCAAGAAGATAACCAAGAATTTGTTGCAAAAATGTATGGCACACCAGTGGAAGTAGCATAAACTAGTTCCATTAAAACGTACTTTTTTGAAAATCATGAAAAAATCACCCGATTTCTACCCGATTTGTCGGGAAATCTCCATTTTTATGTAAATAAGATTATAATAATATGATTATTCGCGAGAAATCGTATAAGGAGATTACACAATGTCACAAATGAGTTCAAAACTAGAGCAAGTGTTAGAGTTTCTAGTGAACGGCGAACAAGACAAAGCTCAAGAGCTTTTACACGACGTGATCGTAGAAAAGGCTAGAGAAATTCACGAAGAAATCGTTAATTCACAAGAAGCTGACACAGTAACAGAAAAAGAAGTTGAAGAATCATCAGAAGAAAATACGCAAGAAGAAGCAGTAGAAGAAGCATCAGAAGAAGCAACTGAGTCAAAAGACGAAGAAGCAACTGAAGAAGCAGTTGAAGAAACTGTAGGCGGTACTGGTGATCAAGAAGAAGATCTTAAAGCACAGCTAAAAACAAAAGCTGAAGAAGACGCAGAAGAGATCGATTATGAGCAAACTAACGAAGAAGATGACGACGATGCTGAAGAAAAAGAAGAAGAGCATGAAGAAGAAGTCGAAGACATGAAAAAAGAAGTCGAAGACATCGAAGATGCACTTGAAGATCTTAAAGCAAAGTTCAATGAATTAGTTGGTCATAAAGACGAAGAACCAGAAGCAGAAGATGAAGAAGCTGAAGACGAAGGCGAAATGGAAATGCCAGCAGAAGAATCTGCAGAGCAACCATTAGAAGAAGCTGAGTTAAAAGCAGTCAATGTAGATCACAAAGACGGTTCAGATTCTGGTAAATCACCTGTAGCAGGTGCACCAAAAGAAAACGCCAACGGCGCAAAACCTGGTGTATCAACAGGCGGTGAAGAAAAAGGTGGAGCGGCTCCAAAAGCGGCAGACATGGGTGCTACAACAGAACCTAATATGTCTGAAGTAAAGCCAGACCACGCTGACGGTTCAGACTCATCAGCTAAATCACCAGTAGCGAGTAAGTAATTACTCAAAAGGAGAAATAGCAAATGAGTTTTCGTCCACTAACAGAGAGTTTAACTTATGATCAAGCAAAGATCAAAGTTATACATGAAGGCAAAGATGATCAAAAACACCATTATATGGAAGGTGTTTTCATTCAAGGTGGAGTAGTAAACGAAAACAAACGTGTTTATCCGGTTGATCAAATCCAGAAAGCAGTAGGAACAATAAATGAGAGATTAAAGTCAGGTTACTCAGTAATGGGTGAAGCTGACCACCCTCAAGGTTTACAAATAAACATTGATAGGGTTTCTCATATGATTGAGAATATGTGGATGGATGGACCAGACGGCCACGGAAAATTAAAAATTATGCCCACACCGATGGGTAAAATTGTTTCAACTTTGCTTGATTCAGGATGTAAATTAGGAGTAAGTTCAAGAGGTGCAGGTAACGTAGGCAATGATGGTAAAGTCGCAGACTTTGAAATCGTCACTGTTGATATTGTTGCTCAGCCTTCGGCTCCTGATGCATATCCGAAAGCCATATACGAAGGCTTACTAAATATGCATGGCGGCATGGGTCTATTAGGTCTTAGTCGTGATGCGATGTATGATCGTAAAGCAGAAAAATATTTTGCTAACGAGATTACGAAAATAATAACAGAGCTAAGATTAAAATAAGGAGATTCAGATGGCAAACATTACAGAAATTTTTGGATCCGAAGCACTTTCTGAAGAAGTAAAAACTCAAGTTCAGGAAGCGTGGGAGAAAAAGCTGTCTGAGGCTCGTGAGGAAATCTCTGCAGAACTACGTGAAGAGTTCGCACAACGTTATGAAAATGACAAATCTCAGATTGTAGAAGCTATGGACGGCATGATTACTGACACTTTGAAAAAAGAAGTTAGTGAATTTGCTGAAGACAAACAAAAACTTGTCGCAGAAAGAGTAGCATACAAGAAGAAGATGGGTGAACATTCAGATATGTTAACTAAATTCGTTAATGACATTCTTGTACAAGAAGTACAAGAGTTGCATAGCGACAGAGACTCTCTCAAAGGTCAATTTACAAACTTAGAAGAGTTTGTAGTCAGACAACTCTCCAAAGAGTTAACTGAATTCCAAGAAGACAAAAAAGATCTCGTTGAAAAGAAAGTTCAATTAGTGTCAGAAGGTAAGAAAATTATCGAAGATTCTAAATCAGCTTTCATCAAGAGAGCGGCAGGTCTTGTGGAAGACGCAGTTACCTCAACACTTAAGAATGAGCTCAATACGTTAAAAGAAGATATTAAAGTTGCTAAAGAAAACAACTTTGGTAGAAAAGTATTTGAGGCGTTTGCAGGTGAATACATGAGTTCTTACCTCAACGAAGGTGGGGAAATTCGTAAGTTGAATGATCAACTTGCTGATCAGCAGGAAAAAACCAATAAAATGGAAGGTAGCCTCGCTGAAAAAGATGCTGAAATGGAAGCAATGGCAACGAAGCTTAAAATAGCTGAAGACAAGATTGTAAGAGAGAAAACTCTTAACGAACTTGTTTCACCATTGTCGAAAGACAAGCGTCAAGTAATGTCAGAATTACTTGAATCAGTACAAACTGCTAACTTAAAGAAACAGTTTGAAAAATATCTACCAGCAGTGCTAAATGAAACTGCACAGCCTGAGCAATCAGACACTGTAGTAATCACAGAACACACTGGTGATAGAGCTGAAGCAACTAACAATGACGAAAATAATGATATCGTTAATATTAAACGACTAGCAGGTCTAAGGAGTTAAACATGACAGACAAAACTATTACAGAGAACTGGGAAAGCACAAAATCTGCTCTGCTAGAAGGACTTGAAGGTCAAAAGAAAGAAACTATGTCAGCAGTGTTAGAAAACACTCAGACATATTTGGCCGAGGCGGCAACAGCGGGTGCAACAGGCGCCGGTAACGTTGCGGCTTTAAACAAGGTTATCCTTCCAGTAATCAGACGTGTGATGCCAACAGTTATCGCTAACGAGATCGTTGGTGTACAACCAATGACTGGTCCAGTAGGACAGATTCACACATTAAGAGTTAGATACGCAGACTCTTTCAATTCAACATCAGGTACTGATACTACAGCAGGTGATGAAGCATTATCACCATTCAAAATTGCTGAAGGTTATTCAGGTGCGGCTGACGACAAAGCGGCTTCAACATCAACACTAGAAGGTGCGGCTGGTAACAGACTATCAATTCAAGTGTTAAAACAAACTGTAGAAGCTAAAACAAGAAAGCTATCAGCAAGATGGACTTTTGAGTCAGCACAAGATGCCAATGCAATGCATGGTCTTGATGTAGAAGCTGAAATTATGGCGGCTCTAGCACAAGAAATAACTGCTGAAATCGATCAAGAAATTCTAGGTTCACTAGATTCACTAGCGACAGCGGCGGCAACAAGCTTCGACATGAACAATGTAACTGGTACACATACGTATATCGGTGACAAACATGCAGTTTTAGCCATCCTGATCAACAGAGAAGCAAACTTGATTGCACAGAGAACAAGAAGAGGTGCAGGTAACTGGGCAGTAATGTCACCAACAGCACTTACAATTCTTCAATCAGCGACAACATCAGCGTTCGCAAGAACAACTGAAGGTACATTTGATGCGCCAACAAATACTAAATTTGTAGGTACATTAAACGGCTCAATGAGAGTATATGTAAACTCATATGCTTCTGATTCAGCTAACGTGCTTGTAGGTTACAAAGGACCAGGTGAAGTAGATGCGGCGGCGTTCTATTGCCCATACATTCCACTAATGAGTTCAGGTGTTGTAATTGATCCGTCAACTTTTGAGCCAGTAGTAAGCTTCATGACAAGATACGGTTATGTTGAGTTAAACAACACAGCATCATCTCTTGGTAATGCGGCAGACTATATGTCAAAAATTGCGGTTTCAAACTTATCATTTGTGTAATCCACAAAAAAGTTAAACACTTTAAGCCTCCCGGGAAACCGGGGGGCTTTTTCTTTTCCACTTAAATTTTCCACAGCTAAATAAATATAGTAATAAGGAGCAGATAGAATGCCAGCAAAAGTTATTAGAAGATCATCAGGTACAGTTACTTTTGACGCGAATGTCAGTTTTGTAAATGACCTGTTATCAGTCAACCAAACTGATTTAACAACTACAGATCCAGTAATTACTGTAAATCAAGGGGCCTCACTGCCAGGTGCAGGTGCAGGTATCGAAGTTGATGTAAGTGGGTCAACAGTAGCTGATATAAAATATACTAAATCAGGATCTGATGGTACATGGACATTTACTGGCGAAGGAACACCAACGATTGACTTCAGTAATGCACAATTCAACAACTTTTCAATAGGTACTATTGCTTCAATAAATGTTACATCAAATCTAGCATCAAGTGGTGCTAATATTACAGGCGGTTCAATCGACGGAACAGCAATTGGTGTAACTACACAGTCAACAGGTTCATTTACAGATTTAACAGCATCTGGAACAGTAGCACTTGGTACACATACAGGAACACTAACAGGTGATTCAACAGGTGTACACACTGGTAATATTCAAGCCGCAAACACTGATGTAATTTTAAATGTTTCATCATCTCCGGCGTTATTAACAGGACAAGTATCAAGCATAGGGAACCACACTACTACGAATTTATCAGAAGGTACAAATCTTTATTATACTGATACAAGATTTGATAATAGATTAGCAACAAAGACAACCGATAACTTAACAGAAGGATCAACTAATCTTTACTTCACAAATACAAGAGCAGATGCAAGAATATCTGCGGCAAGTTTAAACAATTTAGGTGACGTAACTATTACTAGTGCAAACACAGGTGAGTCATTAGTATGGAACGGCAGTGCATGGATAAACCAAGCACAGGCACAGAATACAGTTAATAGTACAGTTGATACAGACAACTCAACAGCGGCCATTTCAGGTGCAACACTACAATCTGAAGCGGCTTCAGGATTAGCAGTATCAATTAATCCTGCAAGTAACTCAAACAAAATTATGATTACTGCTCATGCAAAGTATCAAGTACAGTCATCAACAGGAACAACAGCTTTTTACATCAGATTATATAGAAACAAAGGCACAGGTGGAGAAACACTATTAGCAGAAGACACAGTTTATGAGTCAGCTAATACACCAGTAATATATCAAAGTAACTTTAACGTTCATGATACTCCAGGTGGGTCAGCAACATATTCAATTTATTATGATGCTTCTACTGCCAACGGTACTTTAACACCTAATCCTGCACATTCAGATTCATCAGCATCACAAGGTTATATCACAGCAACTGAAACAAGAATAACTTCTTTGGAAATTGTTGAAGACACAACTCCTCAACTTGGTGGAAATCTTGATGCACAAACAAATAAAATTATAAATTTAGGAGCGCCTGTAAGTAATACAGACGCCGCAACAAAACTTTATGTTGATTCACAAGTACAAACAAAAGACACATTAGGTGAATTAAATGATGTAGATACATCTGGTGCAGTAAACAATTCAGTTTTAAAATATAACTCTTCAACATCACAATGGGAAGTAAACACTGACACAGACACAGGTTTATTAAACATAATTGAAGATACTACTCCACAACTTGGAGGTCCATTAGATTTAGCTACACACGATATCACAGGTACTGGTAGTATTAATATTACTGGAAACGGAGCCTTTGGAGGAAACGTTACTGTGACTGGTAATTTAACTGTTAATGGTGATACAACAACAATTGATGTAACACAATTAGAAGTTGATGATCCGATGATTTACTTGAATAGAAATGCTGGCGATGGTGCATCAAACACAGTCGATAGTGGTATACTAATTGAAAGAGGTTCAACTGAAGATCATGCTGGTATGATTTGGCAAGAATCTGCAGATAAGTTTAAATTCTTTACATCAAATGCAATCACAAGCACAACAACACTTGTATCGAATATTGCTTTAGCAAATATAGAAGCCAATGTTGCAACAGTGACAGCAACTTCGGCTCAATATGCTGACTTGGCTGAGCTTTATACCACAGACAATGAAGAATATGCAAGAGGTACAGTTCTTGTGTTTGGTGGTGACGCAGAAGTAACACAGTCCACTAAATCAATGGATCATAGAATTGCAGGTGTAGTATCAAATGAACCTGCTTACTTAATGAACAGTTGTGAAGAAGGACAAACAGTACCCGTAGCATTAAGAGGTAAAGTTCCTGTACTTGTTAAAGGTGCAGTTAAAAAAGGTGATTTGATTGTAACTAGCGATGAACCAGGTGCCGGCGAAGCATATGATGGTATTTGTAATTCAATATTTGTAATTGGTAAATCTTTAGAAGATGATGATAATGAAAATCTAACTAGATTGATTTATTGTGTAGTCTAATCGTATTTAAATTTTTTTGCACTCCATTTTATTTGATGATCTAAAAATACTGCACTCCATTTTTTCATGTCTTTGATCATTTCTTGTGTATGATAATACGTCATTGGTAATGAAAAAAAGTCAAATGCTTTTTTAGTTTCATTAAATCTTTTTTCCAAACTTTGCAAAGATTTTATATCAGCTTTTACGTCTTGTATTAATTGTTCAATAAATTTTCTATCTTTAACTTTATCTACAACAAATACTTGATCAGGATTTTTTGAATCAAACATTATATCAATTTCTTGTATTTCAAAATATAACGCTCTAACAGGATTTATATTTTTATGATAACTTTTTAAAACAGAAGGAAAAATGTATTTTCTATCACAAGTTTTTAGATTATTTGTTACTGTATAGTAAACATCTTCTAAATCGTATCTTAATTGCAGGTCAAGTTCTGCAGAATTTTTAATATATTTCTGAAAAGCAGATACAACAAGTTTGTAATATTTTCTAACTTCATTTCTTGGTAAGTTTGAAAAGAAGTCATAAAACTTCTGTTTTGAAATTCCATTTTTATCTAAATATGATGCAAGAGCTTTATCAACTGTTCGTGTTTTTTCAAACGTTTGAAAGCCCTCAATCAATTTAATTTGGTGTATATGATATACCTTTCCCATAACTTTATTTAATTTTGGTCAAGGATCTGATAAAACTTCTTAATATTTTTTTCGTTCCCTAGGGTAATTTTAGCACCATTGTGTAATGGTTTTGGATAATGACCAATTTTAATCCAAGCATAACCATTGCTTTCGTCATTTAAAGTAGGTATAAATTCTTTTGGTGTAACAATAACGTATGTATAATACTTAAAACCGTTATCTTTTGATTGATATGTATCTAAAGGATTTAGTTTTTCCATAGGCGGAACAAATCCCATTTCTTCTTTTAACTCTCTTCTTAAAGCATCTAAAGGAAGTTCACCTTTTTCTATTTTACCACCCCAGAAGCTCCATGTGTTTGGATAAGATACTTCTTCACTTCTTAAGTTAAGTAAAATTCTTTTTGTATCTTTAGCAATAAAAGTTGTTCCAACTGCGGTGTACATTTTTTTTCCTTTTGTTTATTGTACAACATTTTATCTTACGGTGCAAGTTCTAATTTCCAGTAACCGTTGTTATATTGCCCTCTATAGCTGTCTATCCATTGCGAACCAGTCCATTTGTACTGTATTCCTGTATTTGTATTTGTAACATATTGAGCACCAGTATTTTCTGAAGCATCAAATACTTTACTCCATGCACCATTGCTATAAGCAATAATATCATTTTCATCACATGTAAATCCACCAAAAGCAGAATGACCTGCAGGTATTGGATTTACAACTAGATATCTATGACCATTCATCGCTAAAGGTAAATTATTACCAGGGTAAGTAACTTCCGGGTCGATAATTTTATCTATTGCAGTTTGTGTATTTGATGGTAGTGTGCTAGTATCTAATGTGAATACAAGTTTATTATTATCTGTTGGATGGAATGCTATTGTACCGTAAATCAAATCACTAGTTGCATCTAAATCGCTCGAATGATTTAGTATCAATCTTGAAATACCATCTTGAAGCTGACCATAAACATCTAAAAATTCTTTCCAGCTTTCTTTATCGTTGGCACCATAAGCACCTAATAAAGATACTTCATTTCCACTAATTGAAATTTGTGCGTTTTCAGGAGTAACAACTTGAGTTGATATTTGTCCTGGAAACTGTTCAAAGAAATCAATAAATCTTGGATCGTAATCTAAGTCATCTATTGATTCAGTATTGTTAACCCTTGCAACAATTTGTTTAATGATAGATTGTTTTTTGACTTTTGCAGGAGGATTAATCCAAATTGGTAAACTAAATGTTAAAGTCGAAACGTCAAGCTGTGTATCAACACCTTGAGGTACAGCTCTTGAACTCCAGTTTATATCAATTAATTCTACATTTGTAATATTAGTCCAATCTAATGGATTATCGTTTGATTGTAATTCTACAGCAGGATTAAACAATGTAAGAATTTGTTCCATTAATTGCATTTTTTGATCTGTGTTTGAACACCAAATATCAATAGCCATATTTAAATTGTAAGGAACCGGCATAAATCTTTCAACAGTGTATGTATTACCAATTTCGTGAACGTATTGAGAATTGGCATTGTCATATTTTCTTTCTTGTACTTGTACTTTGTCAATTAATCTTGGATCTTGTAACCTATCTCTGGCAAGTTGTAAGTTAGCAATGTAAACTGACATAAAAGGAGCAGAGCTCATTACATTTTCTGAATTATGTCTTTGCAAGTGTGCTACCATTCTCGACATGTCGGCATATCTTACAGGAACTCTTATAAAACTTTCACTGTCAGAATTATCTTTTTTACCAACTTTGATTGAAAAGTTATCAAAGATTCTAATGAATTGTAAAATGTATCTTCTTATTTGTTGATCGTACCAGTAATCCATATTAATCCGCCTTAGGTGGTATCACCTTACTTAAATTTTGTTTTTCTTTTCCATCACCAGTTACTGTAGATGAACTTGTATTGTTAATGAATCCGTCAAGTCCTTTATTACTTGAAGTATATAGTCCTCTTAAATTATCTGCAATTTTAATAAATCTTGTACCTTGTTTTCTAAACAATCTACTTGGACTATAATCTGTTCTCAGTACATATTGACCGTCTTGTATAGAACTAGGAAAACTATTTCCGGTATGAGAAATAGTAATAGTTTTTCCTGGCGTTCCGTCTTGTGCTCTTGGATTGACTTTGTGTAAATCTTCACCTGACACATATAAATGACCTACATCAAGACCTTTAGTTGGTACATGCCTTTGTCCTTCATTTACAACAGCATCATTAATATCAATATCTGATTGATAAGTTGAAATAATATTTTTTAGATCATCTGCATTTTCACCACTACCAAGTATATCTCTAAACTCTTGTGTGTCTTGCATAGCAGTAGCTTTACATCTCCAAATATGTGGCCACCAACCTGGATCATAACCTTCTTGACCTCTTGCAGTATCTTCAACAACATAAAATTTATTAATTGCTAAATTTTCTGATGGAGTAAAAGATGAAACAGTTTGTGTTGCTGAACTAGTTTCACCTGTGACTGTTTCGTTTGCAGTAAATAAACCGTCTGTTGTAATTCTAATTGTTTTAGCATCATGATTATAATCAATAACAGTGCCTGTAACACCTGATGTTCCACCAGTTACAGTTTCACCTTTTCTAAATTTTTTTGTTGGCTTACTTGTTAATGTTATCATTGCCGCTTCTAATCTTAAGTCATCTCTTAAGTGCGGTAATTCAAAAACATCACCTGGCATAATTTTTCTGCCAAGTTTTTCGACCATGTCATTTAAATGGAAAGTAATGTAAATTACATCACTAGTTTGAAATAATCCAAATTGTGTCAAATCAAAGTCTTGATCGCTGAGTGAATAACTACCTCTTAAATCATAAACATCTGAATCATATTTTCTATCACGATTTTCTAAAAACAATAGATCCTGTATATTAGCAGGTCCAACTGTACTGTTCTTCGGCTGATCATGTGAGATGCTGTTTGTATTCACGTGGGGACCAAGGTATTTGTGTACAAATACCCCCGTACCGCCTGCAAATAGGTGTTCTTTCACTACACGATCAACTAATTTGTAATCGTTACCTTTATCTGGTTTCCATAAGCTAATTCTTGGCATATCTAATCCTTGTAAAAGTATTTATTGTATTTGTCTCTTTATATAAATAGTATTAACATGGCTACAAAGAAAACAAACAGACAAGAACTTATAACTGATATCCGTAACATATTAGGCGACGGTATGGTGGATGTTGAGCTAGATCCAAAGCACTATGAACAGGGCATAGATCTTGCCGTAGACAAATATAGGCAAAAAAGCTCAAATTCTACAGAAGAAGCATACATTTATTTAGAACTACAACCAGATGTTCAAGAGTACACACTAGCATCAGAGGTAATTGAAGTAAGAGAAATATTTAGAAGGTCAGTTGCTGGGTCATCAAATTCAGTAGATCTTGATCCTTTTGAATTAGCATACACTAATCTTTACTTTTTACAAGGTGGAAGAATTGGTGGATTGTTGACATGGGACGCTTTTGCTCAATATCAAGAAACTGTTAGAAGACTGTTTGGTGGTTATTTAAACTTCAAGTATGTAACAGAAAAACATAAATTAATATTAATGAGAAGACCAAGGACAAAAGAAAATGTCTTGTTACAAGTGTTTATGGAAAAACCAGCTGAAACACTAATATCTCAAAGATACAGTAGACCTTGGATAAGAGATTATGCACTTGCACAGTGTAAAATGATGTTAGGGCAGGCTTACAGCAAGTACAGTACGTTGCCAGGTGCTCAAGGTGGAGTCTCTTTAAATGGCGCAGATTTAAAAAATGAAGCAATAGCGGCCATTGAGAAACTTGAAAGAGAAATTGAAACTTACGGCACCGGCGAAGATCCATTAACTTTCGTTATTGGATAAAAATTTAAAAAAATAATTGACAAATTAGAAATAGGTTGTTAATATAAACTTATGATCGTAGGAATAGTTGGCTTTATAGGAGCCGGTAAAGATACAGTTGCTGACGTGTTTGAAGAAAATGGATACAAGCATGAGTCTTTTGCTGATCCTTTAAAAGATGCAGTTGCAAACGTATTTGGTTGGCCAAGAGAAATGCTTGAAGGTGACAGCGGATCTAGTAGAGCTTTCAGGGAATCAGTTGATCCGTGGTGGAGTAGCAAACTTGGTCTTAGAAAGTTTACTCCTAGACTTGCATTGCAACTAGTCGGCACTGAAGTTTTTAGAGATAGTTTCAACCCTAACATTTGGCTTTACAGTATGGAAAACAGATACGTTGCAGGAGGTATGAAACCTACAATTATCAGTGACTGTCGTTTTAAAAACGAAGTTGGTCTTATAAAAGCATTAGGCGGTTTTATTGTAAAAGTGCAACGAGGGGAAGCTCCGCACTGGTATCAAATGGCAATGGATGCCGCTTCGGGAGACACATTCAGTCAACATAGTTTGGCCGAAATGGGAATTCATCAAAGCGAATGGGACTGGGTGAATCAAACAATTGACTACGAAATTAAAAATAATTCTTCAATCGAAGATCTTCGTCTACAAACTCAACAGGTTATACAACAAATAAAATCACACAAAAACGGTTGACACATCAATAAACCTGTCGTACTATAATAAGCACAGTAAGAGAACTTCCACAGCTAAAAGGAACCGGAAAAATGTCTGAACAATTCGTTAGCGAATTCTTTGGCCTAGTAAAAAAAGCAAAGCCTCAACACATCGAGGTGTGTATCAACAAACAGAAAAAAGATGGTCGCATTGACCAGGTTGGCTTCTACAACACAACATCAAAAGAATACGTGATTTATGAAGTCAAAGATTTAACTCGTTCATGCATGAAAGAGTTTCGAAACTTTCTTAAAAAATAGGTGGTAAAATGAGACCCGAAATGGAATATCTTGGTTATACCTATGAAGTAGAGTATGATGATGACCCTGATGACTGTACTAGAAAATTTTGGCACATAGTAAGAGATTCAAGTGGTCAAGAAGTAAAAGGAGAAAACTGGGGACCTTATCATAATGTTACGTTTGATGAATTCAAACAGTTTGTAATTGATCATATTGTAGCAAGTGAGCAACCAGAAATCACATCTGAAATTCATGAATTTTATATGATGATAGAACGTGATAGAGGTAATGTTAGGTCTTGAGTCAAAGGCGAGCGTGGCGGAATGGGTAGACGCAACGGACTTAAAATCCGTTATCGATATCGGTGTGTGGGTTCGAGTCCCTCCGCTCGCACCAATAGGGAACGAGTATAAACGTGGTTAGGCCTGACCCCTATATAAAAGATCAGGCGGGAGTAAGGGAGACGCCCTCGAGAAAGGTCTCCCATTTATACGAAGGAGAAGAATGACACCTAGAGAAGTAGCACAGAAGCAGGCCGAAGAAGCAATGGATCAATTTATCCTTTGGAGTAAACGAGTTTGCATGTGGATCGTTATTGCATTATTTGTTGTCGTAGTTGGTTGTAATAGTGGCGTTGATGGTAGTGGTAGCAAATACAATGGCGAACAATATAATCCTAGTAATTTAAAATTAAAGTAGTCCTGTAGTTTAATGGTAAAACACCCGGCTTATACTCGGCACAGTCTCCAGATTAGAGAGCGATGTGGGTTCGACTCCCGCCAGGACTACCAACATATAAATATACTCTATGCGTGATATTTTTATAATGATATGTTTGTTGTTAACAAGTTGCACTTATCAAGTTGATAATTGTCACATTACTCCCAAGGTCAATGCCGAAGATGTTGATATAACAAAGCCATTGCAAGAACAAGTACAGCCAGAAGCTAACGTTGTTTGCTCTTATTAATCAGGCTGTAAATCTCCTTGAGTCCAGCCTATTTCTTCAATACTTTTGATACGACTACAATTTGCACATATTGTTTTTAAATTATCCCAGCTTGAATTTTTTAAATTACCATCAATATGATAAACATCCATTTGTGCAGGGTGTTTTGATTTAAAGCCACATTTTTCACAAATGCTTTTTTTACGATAACCGCTTTTAACCCATGAATAATTATATCTTGTTTTTTGACCTGCATCTGTTTTTATGCACTGGTCACATTTTTTACGATAATAAACCTTTTTTTTACGTTTGTAATTAAATGCCGCAGGTCTGATCTTACAAACACTGCATAAAGGCCTAATATGTTTATCTTCGCTTTTCATAGTCATACTGTAGTTATTTAATACCTTTAAAGGGGCACTAGTTAGCCCAATTTTTATCAATAAGAGCTAAATATCAATATAGATTAAAAGATAAACATGTTATAGTGTTTATATACAGTAGGGAGAAATAAAACATGCCAACTTTAGTATCACCAGGTGTATCAGTTTCAGTCATTGACGAATCAATGTATGCATCAGCTGGTCAAGGTACAGTACCTTTAGTAGTTGTTGCTACTGCACAGGATAAAACCGATCCAAGCACAGGCAATACTGCTGTTGGAACAACTTCAGCTAATGTAGGAAAACCATTTTTGGTTACTTCACAAAGAGAACTGGTTACAACCTTTGGCGAACCATCATTCAAATCATTACAAGGCACAATGCTACATGGTGATGAAAGAAATGAGTATGGTTTGCTTTCAACTTATTCGTATTTAGGAATCTCTAACAGAGCATACGTTGTGAGAGCAGACGTAGACTTAGATGAATTAGAAGGTTCTTCAAATGCGCCAAAATTACGTCCGGCCAATGGAACATATTGGTTAGACACAACAAACACAGACTGGGGTCTGTTTACAGCAAATACATCATCAAGTTCATGGGACAAGATGACACCAGCAACACTTCTTGATAAACCAGGAACAGCAGGTGGTCAAGTTGCTTCAAACGGTGACCCGGTTTCAAGTTACGGTCAAGATTTAGATTATGCCTTGGTTGCATCAACTTCACCAGCTAGACTTTATCAAAAAGTTTCTGGTACATGGGAAGTTGTAGGATCACCATCATGGAAATCAGCAACAAGTGCCAATGTTTACATTCAGCCAGGTACAGGTACAGCACCAACTGTAGCAGTATCAGGTAGTTACAAAGATGTTTGGTTAAAATCAACATCAGGTGGACAAGGTGCAAACATTGTGTTTAAATCATATAGCACAGGTACAGCTTCATGGACTTCAAAATCTGCTAACGTCTATTCAAGAGACGATGCGGCAACAGCCACAGAAGGTAGCAGTTTAGCGGCCAACGATGTATATGTTAGATTTGACGACTTTGATGATGGAAACATTGCTAACGAATTAAAAGCAAACTTCACATCAACAGCTTCAACTTTATCATCAACAAACTTTGGTAAGAAATCAATTGAAGCATACAGTGGCGCCGCTTCAACTCCGGAAATTCAATATGAAGTAAGAGTTAGAGGTTCAGGTGTATCAACTGTAGCAAGTGGTAACGCGGCATCATTACACAGTGGTGTTGCAACTGGCGGTTCAAACACAGCAATCGCTATTGAAATTAACGCACAAACAATTACAGTTACAGCGTCAGCAGGTGCAGGTCAACCAGCTACACTTAACGATATTGTTACAGCGGTAAACAATAATGCAACACTTAAATCAGCAAATATTACAGCTGATATTGATTATGTAAGTGCCACAAGACAATACTTAAGACTTACAAGAACAGGCGGATATGCAATTTACATTCAAGACGGAGCAGATGCATCAAATACAAAAGGTGTGTCAACAGCTGATCTTGGATTTACTGATAATACGTCAACAGGCGCAACTTCATTTTATTATAAATCACTTTGGGGTGATGCAACATATGAAGCATCTGCAAATGCACCAACAGCCGATCCAGTAAATGGAACACTTTGGTACAAGACTACACAAGATGCTGATATTTACATTGCTGAAAATGATGGCGGTACAATGAAATGGTTAGCTTATGCAAACTCAAAAGATAGATACAATTCTTCTTCAGTTGCATCAGGTGGCTTAAGAGACTTGCAAATGGTATCTGCGGCACCAACTAAAAACTCAGCCGGCAACGCACTTGCTGACGGAGATGTTTGGATTGACACAGATGAATTAGATTCATATCCAAAAATATACAAATGGAATAACTCAACAAGTAAGTGGGTGTTATTAGATAACACAGACCAAAGTACAGCATCAGGTGTTGTATTTGGCGATGCAGTGGGTAACCCAGGCGGAGCAAACGAAGATGAGCAAGATTGGGGTTCACAATACTCTAACTTCCATTCAGACGCTCCAGATCCAGCGGTATATCCAGTAGGAATCTTACTATTCAATACAAGACTATCAGGATACAATGTTAAGAAGTACGTAACAAATTATACTTTTGATAATACAAACAATGGTAACATTTGGGTAACTACTTCAGGTTTAACAACTGCTGGTGCACCGTATATGGGTAGAAAAGCTCAAAGAAATGTTATTGTAACTGCTATGCAAGGTGCATTACAAGGTAACGATGACATCAGAGCAGAGTCAAGATTCTACAACTTACTTGCGGCACCAGGTTATCCAGAATTGCTAGACGAAATGATAACATTAAGCACAGACAGAAAGCAAACAGCTTTTGTCTTAGCTGATACACCATTCAGACTAGCACCAGACGGAACTTCAGTTCAAAACTGGGCAACTAACAAAAACAATGCACCAACAAATGGTGAAGACGGATTACTGTCAGGATCAGCTTATGCTGGATTATATTATCCATCAGGATTCACTTCAGATTTAGCAGGTAACAACGTGGTTGTTCCACCAAGTCATATTGCAATGAGAACTATTGCATTTAACGATCAGGTGGCATTTCCATGGTTTGCACCAGCTGGATTTACAAGAGGTCTAGTTGACAACTCAACTTCAGTAGGTTACATTACACCAGAAGAAGAGTTCCAAGCAGTAACATTGTCAGAAGGTCAAAGAGATACTTTATACTCTAACAAAATAAACCCAATTGCGTTTATTCCAAATAGAGGTTTAGTAGTATTTGGTCAGAAAACATTGTCACCGGTTGCATCAGCATTGGATAGAATCAACGTTGCAAGATTGATTGTCTACTTAAGATATCAACTTGATAACTTGGCTAAACCATTCTTGTTTGAACCAAATGACAGAATAACTAGAGATCAAGTGCTTGACACTTTCAATAGATTCTTAGAAGATTTAGTATCTAAGAGAGCATTGTTTGATTTCTTAGTAGTCTGTGATGACACAAACAACACAGGTGCAAGAATTGATAGAAACGAATTGTATATTGATATTGCTATTCAACCAGTAAAAGCAATAGAATTCATTTACATTCCGTTACGTATTAAAAACACTGGAGAGAGCTTAACAAGTTAAGCTAATAAAATAAAGGGGTAAGTTAATCCTTATCCCTTTAATTTACCTTTAAAAGTGTGCAATATTTTTTGTATAAACTGATAAAGAGTAAATATAATTATTAAGGAGAGCAGACAAAATGGCAACACTTTCAAAATTTGGTGTACCAATAGATGGATCAACAGGTAGAGGCGGTATTTTACAGCCGAAACTAAAATATAGATTCAGAGTTAGATTTACTAACTTTGGTAACCTAGGTGCGTCACCTCTGCAATTAACTCAACAAGTTATGTCAGTTACGAGACCTAAAATTAACCATGAAGAAGTGCCGATTCATTCATACAACTCAGTTGCATATATGCAAGGCAAACACACATGGGAAGCAGTTAACGTAACGCTCAGAGATGATATTAACAACAACATTTCAAAACTTGTTGGTCAACAAGTACAGAAACAGTTAAACCACTTCGAACAGACATCAGCAACATCAGGTTCAGTTTACAAGTTTGGAACTAAAATTGAAATCTTAGATGGTACTAATGATACTGAATTAGAACAGTGGGATTTAGAAGGTTGTTTCTTACAAAACGTTGATTATTCAGATGGTGATTATGCAGTTTCAGAACCAGTACAAGTTATCTTGACACTGAAATATGATAATGCAATACATCAAGCACCAGGCGATACTATATTCCCTCTATTTGGTTTAGGTGGCGCAGGCGGATTAGTATAATACTTACTAATAAGCTGAACCCAAAGCGGAGTATAGGAATATGGCAGTTTTAAAACCAGCTAACAGAGCCGCGAACCTTTTCTTTCGCGGCTCAAATCACGACCCGGCTCCGAGACAAGCACATCAGTTTATCGTAACTTTTAGCATGTATCAAATCTCGGTCCCCGAGCATTTACGACCTTTATATCAAGAATTAAATCAGTTCAGAGACAGATTACATTTTATTGTAAACACTGTTGATCAACCAAAGTTCAGTGTTGATCAAACTGTTCTTAATCAGTATAACAGAAAAAGAGTTGTTAATAGGTCAATAACATATGATCCTATAACTTTTAGAATGTATGATACACATGATGGCTTGGGATTAAAATTTGCAAAACTATTGTATGAGTTTGAATTTCAAGGTGCAAGGTTAACTCAAAAGAAAACTGGTATACAAGGTGAACCAAGATCAGAAGATCACAACTATAATAGAAATTTATATCAAACTGAAGATCAGTTTGTAAAAAGTCATCATTTCGGTCTTGCCACACATAGAAACTTTCACAGTAGATTATTAAAGCACATTGACATATATCAAATTGCAGGAGCGATGTATAGTAAGACAAGAGTAATATATCCAAGACTAGCAAGATTTGATATGGACCAATTAGATTATGCATCTTCAGGTGTAGTTAATTTAAGTTTTGGCTTTAACTATGAAAACTTTTTAATTGATCAAATTGCACAACCGATTGATTCACCAGAAACTGAATATCCTTTATTTGATGCTTTTGAAGAGTCAGCAGGAGACTTCCAAGATACTCCAGCTAGTGTATCAGGTGAGAAGCCATCAACAGTTAGTAAAAAAGATGATAAAGAAGGTGCTAACGGTGATAAAGGTAAACTTGGTAATGCAAATGGCGGACAGATATCTTTAAATGATGTAGCAAACGGAATATCAACAGCCGGTAACGATATTGTACAAGGCATAGGAAACGCAAAAGCAAGTGTTGTAAATAAAGTTAAGTCAGGAACAAAAAGTGTTGTTAGTGGCTTTAGTATCGGTAATAGGAATTAACAATGGCGGTTAATGCAGTCAGAAATAGTACATCAACAGTTGAGTCCATTGGAGGAATTGGTCAAATAGTTACTTCCTTTGGATCATTAACAAAACAAATCACTGGAGGTCAACCACAGAATCAATCACAAGACATTTCCAGTTTAATTTTATCAAATTTAAATTTAGAAGAAGATACAATAAATCCAAGACAATATGAAATAATCAAAGGAATATTTCAACAGTATGCTGAAAATGAATCACTTATAGAAGCATACACATTGTTGGCCTTAGACGCAATTAAAAAATTTGGAGTAAGATTTACTGATCTCATTGAAGATACAGAAGACAATTCTTTACAATTTACTGAAGTCGGTCTTGAGTTGTTGAACAATTACAGACCAGGCACAAGCCAGATAGCTAGAAGAAAATTAGACATCGAAAGAAATACCAACAAATTTGTTAAGCGTCAAATAATCGCTTAAATAAGTTTGTTATGAAATTTCATCAAGGAGTATATCAGGTCAAAAATGACCAAAAATATGTTGGCTCAAGGGCTCCACGTTTTAGATCAAGCTGGGAATTAACTTTTATGAGAATGTGTGATTCGCATCCATCTGTTATACAATGGTCAAGTGAGCCTGTAAGAATTCCATATAAACATCCATTTACTGGAAAGCAGTCTATGTATGTTCCGGACTTTTTAATGGTATATGTTAATAAAAAAGGCAGAAAAATTGCCGAGTTGATAGAAATAAAACCTAAGAAACAAACAACAATGGAAAGCATAAAAAGTCAGCAAGATAAAGCTAATTACTTAATTAATAGGTCAAAGTGGTTAGCGGCTGGTCAATGGGCAAAGAGGAAAGGAATTAGATTTAGGGTCTTGAATGAAGACTCAATCTATGTTATAAAGTAAATATGAATAAAAAATTAGAAGAAACATTCGACCTACCAAGTATGGAAGATGAATTAAAAAAGCAAGAAATGAAAGAACATATTGAGGAGAATACTTTGTCTACGCCACTATCTGAATATGAAGAAGTAGAAAAAGCTACGGCAGAAGATGATGTTGATACAACAGATTTAGATCATTCTTCAGCGGCGGCCCATGCCGAACTAGAAGAAGCCGAAGAGCAACAGATTATTAAAAAAGCTCTTACTACAGCTGAAAAAATTGACAAAGCATTACCGCTAGTAAAAGACTTAGAAGGGCATGATAGTGACATGGACAGTTATGCCACTGAAGCTATGAAAAGTTATAAAGAACTTATGGATTTAGGTATGAATTCTGAGTCAAGACATGCTGGTAAAATGTTTGAAGTAGCTCAAACTATGATGAAAAACGCCATAGAAGCCAAGAATGCAAAAGCAGACAAGAAGTTGCGTATGATTGAATTACAACTTAAAAAGCAAAGAGTTGATCAATGGGAGCAAAAAGCCGGCGGTTCTACTGACGATTTTATTGAAGGAGAAGGCTATATTGTAGGAGATCGCAATAAATTATTGGATCAAATAATACAAAAAGTGGAAGAAAACGATAAAAACAATAAGGATGATAAATAATAGTATGAAAAGTTTTAAAGAATATCTAGCAGAAGCTGTACAGGAAAATCCAATTAGGATTAAAATTGCCTGTGATGTAACAGATGACATGATGAACATAATTGAGCGAGAGCTTGAAAGATACGATATTGTATCAATCAACAAGCCAGTTAAAACAATCATGCAAGAGCATCCATTAGATTTTGGTACTAAGGTTAGAAACGCAGAAGTGTATATCATTGATGCAATTATTAACATGCCAATATCTCATGAGACATTCCGAAGAAATTTGTCAGACAAGTTAGCAATAGCTTATGAGACAATAGTTGTTAAAGGACCTAACGATCCTATTGAACAAGAACAAGAGGCAGAAGTAAAAAGACAGACAGCAGATTCCGAAAGTTACGAACCGAAAATGGGTCAAGACTACACAGACGAAGAAAAGAAAGTAGCTGAGACTGATAAGCCGGTAAGTGGCGAAGAACACAAAGATAACTTTTTAAAAGATTTAAAAAACTTTAGAGAAAATGATCCAGACAGAGGCAAAGTTGAAGTTGAAGGACCTTTGAGTCAAAAAGCAACAACAGATGCCAAAGACGATAGTCAACCTAAAGAAGAAGATCCAAAAGCTAAATCACCATTATCACAAGAGAACAGAAAGCCTCTAAAATGAAACACACTTACGTTATAAGAGTTGATGAAGGAGATTTTGATTTAGATGAAGATAGATCAATTCAATCTTCATTAGAATATGCGTTAAGACAATCAGGTATTGTTGACGCAGTAGTTGATGTTAATGAGTTTAACAGAGCTGAAGCAACTGTAGAAACTACAGCAACATTACCAGAAATGCAAAAAGCATTTCAAGATGATGATTTAAATGTGGAAATTGATATGAAAGAAGAAAGCGTAATGGTTCATACTGGTGCAAACACTTACAAGCAAGATGACTTTACTACATCAGTTAAGAAACAAAAGAAGTTCAAGTATGTTCCGGCGAAGCACGGTGACAATGCGTTAGTCAACAATGATAAGGAGGTAGATGAATCCGCCTTTAATGAGTTGATGAACGAATATAAAAATTTTGTTGCCGAATCTGAGCATTCAAAAAAAAAGACCGAAAAGTAGTTGAGAACAAAGAGAAGATTGGTAAATCCGAAACTGCTCTAATAACTCAACTTACTAACAAACATCTTCCTACGTTACGAGCTATCCAAGGTGAAGTAGGGATACCAGCATCACAAATTTTAAGAGATCCTATTTTTAGAACAATGGTAACAAACACGTTCACCATGGGAAGATCATCTAATGGTGAAAAAGGTATAGGTATGGCAGGTGACACAAACAACATATTAAGAGATCTTGCCAAGATTGAAAAGTCAAACAACATAGAAGATTTAAATCAAGTAATCAGTACTAGCGGATTGGGTGATCCTTTCTTTGGAGTTGATGAAATTTCTACTCCAGCTGAATTGAAAAAGTTCCAATCATACGCATCAGGTATGATTGACATTATTAACAAAGATAAATTGTCACTAAAGAAATTTGTAAAAACAAATAAAACAGTTCAAAAAGGCCTAGACTATGTGAAAAATCCAGGTAAAGCATTTGGCGATTTTAGAAGTGCTGTTGACAATCCTGGAAACACAGATGATATTTTAAGTAAGCCTTTTAGATAAAAAGAGTTTACATGAATAAACTTGACGAAACAAAGCAAAAGTTAGACACGATCTCTCCAACATTTTGTTTAGCAAAGTGGCAACAAGTTACAATACATTTACAAAACGGACACACTCACAGTTGTCACCATCCACAAACACATAAAATACCAGTCGAAGAATTAGAACACAATCCTTCTGCACTTCACAACACTAGTTATAAAAAACATCAACGCAAGTTAATGTTGCAAGGTGAACGTCCTGAAGAGTGTGGTTACTGTTGGAGTGTTGAAGACACACAAGGTTCTCATCACAGTGACAGGATCAAAAAAAGCAGTAACAGTACCTGGGCCATGCCTTACTTTGACAAGGTATCAAAATCTAAATGGCAAGAGAACACAATACCAGCACAGGTGGAAGTCAGTTTTGGCAACGTGTGTAATATGAAATGTGTTTACTGTTCGCCAGTGTTTAGCAGTGAATGGTGGAGTGAAGTCAAACATGAAGGAGCGTATCCAACGTCTGACAGTTACAACAATCTCGATTGGATAGCAGAAACAGATAGAACACCTTATCTCAACAAAGAAGAAAATCCTTATGTTGAAGCATGGTGGAAGTGGTGGCCGGAATTAAAAACTGAATTAAAAACTTTGAGGATAACAGGTGGCGAACCTTTCTTGAACAAGAACACTTACAAGTTGTTTGATGATCTGCAGAAAGATCCACAGCCACATCTGACACTGGAAATCAATTCCAACCTCTCGGTTCCTACAGAAACAATTATCAAGGCATTGGCACAGTTGCGTCAGCTGAGAAAAAATGGCTGTGTTAAAGATGTGTTAATACACACCAGTTGCGATGCACATGGAAAACAAGCAGAATATATTAGAGAAGGTATGAATTATGATCATTGGTTGATACACTGTAAAATGGTGCGTAGAACGGGCATATCCTTGCATATAATGGTCACTGCTAATATGTTAAGCATAGACACCATGTTAACCTTTATGAGCGATGTATACCGCTTAAAACACGAATTTAAGGGGGTTACATACGGTATTAGCATACTACATAGCCCCAAGTTCTTGAATGTACTAAATTTACCCAAGGATGATTATTGGACAAATAAATTCAAAGAATTGGATAAGTTTATCAAAGAACACAAGCTGACTGATGTCAATGAATTTAATTACAGTGAAAGATTAAAGAATTATTTTCTCGAAAATACTTGGAACAAAACTGAAACTAAAAAAATGAGAAAAGATGCTGTTAAGTTCTTGAAAGAAATTGACCGTAGACGTAATAAAAATTTTACTAATACATTCCCATCTTATAATTTTCTAATACAAAAATAAACACATACATATTTTCTAATACAGCCTATTAAATAATTGTATGAAAGATGAGTACACATACGTCTTTTACAATATAATTCGTGAGACATCTGATGTACACGGATATTACCTACCGGAGCATATCGAATCTTATGTTGTTATGCTGTTGTCTTCTTATGTGGAAAAACCAGACTTTTTACCTAAAACATCTTTTGCAGAAGAATATCTCAGTAACAACAATGTTTACTCGGCCAAAGAACTTGGAGATGCTTGTTTATTTGTGACTGGTGTGTTTCCAGCATATGGCAGAAGCAAAGGACTAGACGTCAAATACTTTAGTGATATTGGAAAAACTAGCTATTCTTCAATACAGCAAACTTTAAATACCAAACTTTTCAATGAACTTTCTTTAAGATTTGATTATATTAGAGATTTTATCAAAGTAAGTTTACAACATCAAGATTCTATTGATATATCAAAGATACTGAATTAACTACGTACATAAATAACAGTATGCAAAGAAAAAGCCTAGATGGCAATTTAACAAAAAAAGCCTATGCAAAATCAAAGTATTCAGAAGAGAATCTTCTTGAGCTAAAAAAGTCAGCTGACAAGAAAACTGGATATTTGTATTTTATGAAGAATTTTATGTGGATTCAACATCCTACTAAAGGTCGTATGAAGTTCAATCCATATCCTTTCCAAGAAAGACTTTTAGAAACTTATAACGATAATAGATTTGCTATCGCCATGTGTGCGAGGCAAACAGGTAAAACAACATGTGCGGCCGGATTTTTATTATGGTATGCAATGTTCAACCCAGATGTTTTGATATTGATTGCGGCACACAAATATCAAGGTGCTCAAGATATCATGCAACGTGTTAGATTTGCATATGAAGAAACACCAGACCATATCAGATGTGGAGTAACAAGTTATAACAAAGGCTCGATGGATTTTGATAACGGTTCAAGAATCATAGCACAAACAACCACAGAAACAACAGGACGTGGTATGTCTATATCACTTGTCTATATGGATGAGTTTGCATTTGTGGAACCACAAAACAAAGCACAAGAGTTTTGGACTTCCTTGTCACCAACATTGTCAACAGGTGGTAAATGTATTATTACATCAACACCAAACAATGATGATGATGTTTTTGCAGGATTATGGAGAGGTGCAAATAAAAGAGTTGATGACTTTGGACAGCCTACAAGAGATGGCACAGGTATAAACGGCTTTAAAGCAATCAATGTTCATTGGAGCGAACATCCAGACAGAGATGACAAATGGGCGAAAGATGAACAAGCAAGAATAGGTGAAGAAAGATTTAAAAGAGAACACGAATGTGAATTTATTGCATTTGACGAAACTTTGATAGATGGCTTAAAATTAATTACACTGGCAGGTAAAGATCCATTGAGAAAAACAGGACAAGTAAGATGGTATGAAAAAATTAAAAAAGGAAATACTTATGTTGCGGCACTTGATCCTAGTTTGGGTACAGGTGGTGATTATGCGGCTATACAAGTTTATAGTGTTCCTGATTTAAAACAAGTTGCTGAATGGCAACACAATAAAACATCAGTACAAGGACAAGTTAGAACACTTTATTCAATTTTAAAAGAAATGGATCTTGAATTAAAAGAGCAAGGCCAACCACAACCAGAAATATATTGGACAATTGAAAATAATACGTTAGGTGAAGCGGCGATTGTAGCTGTTGAAGAAATGGACGAAGCAAGGTTTCCTGGATTTTTCTTACATGAACCAAGACGTGCCGGACAACAAAGACGAGACAAACACAAAAGAAAAGGTTATAACACAACACACAAAGCAAAAATATCAGCTTGTTCAAAAATAAAACATTGGATTGAATCAGACAAAATTACTCTTAATAGTAGAAATTTAATCAGAGAGTTAAAAGTATTTGTTGCCAGAGGCAACAGCTTTTCAGCAAAAATTGGAGAAAACGATGATCTTGTATCAGCAACACTTTTATGTGCTAGGATAGTTGATTATTTGACAAAATACGATCCTATATTTGAAAAAAGCCTTGGAGAACAGCTTGATGACGATGACGATGGATCAGTACAACCATTACCATTTATAATATAAGGATAAATAACAGTATGGCAGTAGATTATAACACAGTTTCTGAAAAATTGTTTAAAGTACTCAAAGGACATGGGTACTCGGTGCAGATGTTTGACAGCAATGAAGGTATGGAAATATCCGATCCAGCAAGAGCGAGATTTTTCTATGTAAAATCTCCTAACATTATGGTAAATGTTGACCAGCAAAATGGTGAAATTAAGATGCACAAAGGACCAGAATCTGTTGAAAGTATTGATAAATCAATAAAATCAGTGAAAAATTTAGCAAGAGACAATCTTTTAGACTTTGATTTAAGAGAATTTGGTAGGGAAATAAAGCCCAAAAATTACACATTTAGGTTAAATACAAATACTATGAAAGACATTACAACAGAAAGTTATACATCATTAGCTGGAACGACAAAAACCAGCTCACAGAATTTAGAAGGAGCCAAGCTTCTTATCAAACACAGAAAGCCTGTGAATGAAGAAGTACCTGGTTCAAGATCTAGAAACATCAAAGCATTATACATTGAAAACTCAGATGGTGAAAGATTTAAATATCCTTTCATTCATTTAAACGGTGCTAGAGCAATGACACGTCATGTACAATCGGGTGGTAATCCATACGACGAAGTTGGACAAAGCATTGTTAATATTAGTGAACAGTTAAGCAAAATACGTGAAGTAGCTAATATTGTTAGACGTTCTCCAAACATGTTAGAACAAGCATCTTCAATATATAATTCTTTGTTAGCAAAACAAGAGAAATTAAGAGAAACAATGAAACGTTTAACAACGTCGACAGGGTACAATGAATACGTAGATAATTTTACTGCAAGTACAGTATCTGAAGTATCTCAGGATTCACTGGATAAAATGAAAGAAAAATTCACTGTATCGAATATTGATTCAAGAATACAGGAGTTATTACCAATGATACATCAAATCCACGAAGAAGAAATGAACGATACAGAACAACTAAGAAAACGAGTTGCACAAAATATTTCAAAAGGTCCTTTTGAATTAACACCAAGAACTGCTTCACAGCAAGAATACAGTCCGGACAACATTAAGAAATTCTCAAGCAAAGAACACATGATGGCTTACAAATTAAGTGACATGGCGGCAAGAGCAAAAGATGATGAAGTAGCAGTATTTTTATCTAGAATGTCTGATAAAATTTCAGGTGAAGATAAAGAGAGAATGACAGTAGATGATGTAGAAGTTTTAAAAAGCGTATTAAAAAATATTAAAGATTTAGATAGAGCACCTAAGCCAGCTGAAGAGCCAAAACAAATTAAAGGCGGTGGTTCAATATACGAAGTTGATCAGTTAACAGAATCGTTTGAAAGAATACTTGGTATATTCACAGACGCTCCGGTTGTTGCACAATCAAATACTGTATCAGAAGATATGACAGCAGGTGAAATGATGCAAAAATATTCACCAGACCAACGTAAAAAAATTAATGCTAAAGCAGATGAGATGATGAAAAAAGATGGTAAAGACACAAGCGATCATAAATTATGGACATCATATTTAAATGCGGCGGCTAGAATGTTAGGTATGCAGAAAGCAGATGAAAATGTTCAAGAAGAAGAGCATGTAGAAGAAGATAATGCTTTCAATACAGCGGCGGCACAAGCGGCAGTCAAAGGTGAAAAGAATTTTACATTCAATGGTAAATCATATCCAGTTAAAATGGACAAAGAAGCGGCTCAAAAACTATTAGATGAAAATCCAATGACACAGGCAGATTTAGATTCAGAAAGATTTGCTGAACTACATGACTTTGAAGAATACAAAGATGCAGTAATGAGCGACATCAAAGATCCTAAGAGCATGTATGCAGGTAAAT
>MDSZ01162682.1_pt1 | contig 28203 bp, 27 predicted proteins | sample 811201 | NCBI WGS metagenome assembly MDSZ01 (sample SAMN05326647, study PRJNA326480) | marine metagenome | isolation source: seawater | place: Indian Ocean: North | collected 2010 | reverse complement strand
ATTTTAGTTAGACGATATAAAAGATTTTTAGCAGACATAGATTTCAATGGCAAAATTATTACAGTTCATTGCCCAAATCCGGGATCTATGATCGGATTATCCTCTCCAGGTCTTAAAGTTTGGTGTTCATTTAGCAATGACAAAAAAAGAAAATATCCTTATACTTTAGAAATTATTGAAGTTGAAAACAATTTAGTAGGTATCAATACATTATTGCCAAACAAAATTGTGAAAGAAGCCTTGATAAATAAAAAAATTCCTTCTCTAAAATCATATGATCAAATTTTCTCTGAATTTAAATTTAATAAAGGTACAAGGTTTGATTTTATGCTTAAAGGCAAAAATCTGCCTCCTGTGATTATAGAAGTTAAAAATGTTCATATGTGCAGAAAAAAAAATTCTCAAGATAAAGTAGCTGAATTTCCCGACTCAATAACTTCAAGAGGATCAAAACATTTGATGGAACTTTCAAATGCTATTTCTCAAGGTTACCGAGCTATTATGATTTATGTGATTCAAAGGGGCGACTGTAAAAAATTTTCTATTGCCGATGACATAGACCCTGAATACGCAAAAAATTTCCTTCTTTCACAAAAAAATGGTGTTGAGGTTCAAGTTTGGGTATGTGATATTTCAATTAAAGAAATAAAATTATCACGTCAATTAGTTTTATGAAAAAGTCTTAACCAAAAAATTAGAAAACTATAGGTATAATGTATGAATGAAAAAAATGTGATTTTACATAACTGTAAGGATTTTTCATCTATGAGAAAGGCTGGACAGTTAGCCGCAGATGTTCTGGATTATTTAACTCCATTTGTTAAACCTAAAATTTCTACTGGCACTCTAAATGATCTTGCTCATGAATATATTATTAAACATGGAGCCATCCCTGCCCCTCTCAATTATAAAGGCTTTCCAAAGTCAACTTGCATTTCTGTAAACCATGTTGTTTGTCACGGAATTCCTGGTGAAAAGATATTAAGTGAAGGGGACATTTTAAATATAGATGTAACTGTTATTCTTGATGGTTGGTATGGGGATACCAGTAGAATGTTTTTTGCTGGAGAACCATCAATTAAAGCCCAAAGGCTTTGTGATATTACTTATCAATGTTTAATGGAAGGCATAAAAGTATGCAGACCAGGGAATACGCTTGGAGACATTGGCCATACAATTCAATCTATAGCGGAAGAACAGAGATTTTCTGTTGTAAGAGATTTTACAGGCCATGGATTAGGAAAAGTTTTCCATTGCCCCCCCACCATTCTTCATTTTGGCAATCCTGGAGAGGGGATGGAACTAAAGCCTGGAATGCTTTTTACAATCGAGCCTATGATCAATGCAGGCGGCTATGCCACCAAAATTCTATCTGATGGTTGGACTGCTGTAACTAGAGATAGATCTCTCTCAGCTCAATTTGAACACACTATTGGAATAACTGAAAATGGCCCTGAGATTTTTACAGAATCAAAATTAGATTTTAAAAAACCACCCTACGACACTTAAAATATATAAATTTTATTTTCTTTTAGAATTGCTGAACCCTTTAACGAACCTTCCCATAAAAGTAAAAAAGTCTTTCTCAGGTGGTGATTTTTTTGCAGCATCTTTCGCAGCTTTTTGAAGTTTTTCGCTAGTTTCATTAATATACGGTTTTGCCTTCTGATAAGATTTTTGTGCGGCTTTTCCCAATTCTTTTCTTAATCTTGGATTTGACGCAATGGTCCTTGCCGCCATAAAAAAAATTCTTGATAATGCCATATCTGCCCCAAAATAATATTACATTTCTAATCTAATGCTTGCATAAATAGACTTCAATATTAAAATATCATTAATATTTTTTCACGTCAGGAATAAATATGATACCACGCTATTCGCGCCCAGAAATGGAAAAAATTTGGTCAACTGAAAATCGTTTTCAGATCTGGTTTGAAATTGAAGCTCATGCCGCTGATGCCCAAGCAAAGCTTGGCATAATACCGAAATCAGCTGCTAAGGCAATATGGAAATACGGTAAATTTCAAATTGATAGAATAAATGAAATTGAAAAGGAGACAAAACATGATGTCATAGCTTTTCTAACCAATATAGGAGAAAATGTTGGTAAAGAAGCTAGGTATTTACATCAAGGCATGACTTCATCTGATGTCATTGATACTTCTTTTTCCATACAAATATCTCAAGCGACTGACTTGTTGATTAAAGAAGTTGAAGATCTTCTTAAAGTTTTAAAAAAACGCGCCGTTCAACATAAATTGACCCTCTGTATAGGTAGGAGCCACGGCATTCATGCAGAGCCAACAACTTTTGGCCTCAAGTTGGCTGGATTTTATGCAGAATTTAACAGAGCATTAAATAGACTTAAATCTGTTAAAAAAGAGATATCTATATGTGCTATTTCTGGAGCTGTAGGTACATACGCTAACATTGATCCATTTGTAGAAGAATATGTTGCAAAAAAATTCAACCTTCAAGTAGAAACAATTTCTACACAAATCATCCCAAGAGACAGGCACGCTGTTTGGTTTGCGAACTTGGGCATTATAGCCTCATCAATCGAAAGAGTAGCAACCGAAATTAGAAATCTTCAAAAAACTGAAGTAAGAGAAGTTGAAGAGTATTTTGAAATTGGACAAAAAGGATCTTCGGCAATGCCTCATAAACGCAATCCCGTTTTATCAGAAAATCTGACTGGAATTTCAAGAATTATCCGATCTTTTGTCATTCCCTCAATGGAAAATATTGTCTTGTGGCATGAAAGAGACATATCACACTCTTCGGTTGAACGCGTTTTAGCTCCAGACATAAGCATTGCTCTAGACTTTTCATTATCGAGACTTACAGGAATTATGAAGAACTTATTAATTTATCCTGAAAATATGAGAAAGAACTTAAATCAATTAAAGGGATTAATATATTCTCAACAAGTATTATTGAAACTTACTCAAAATGGATTCAGCAGAGAAGAAGCTTATTCAATTGTGCAAACAGAAGCTATGAAAGTTTGGAATGATCAAGATACTTTCTTCAACTTATTATCAAAAAATGAAACTTTAAAAGAAAAAGTTGAAGAAAAAGAATTAAAAGAAATTTTTGATGAACATTTTCATTTAAAGAATATAGAGTATATTTTTGCAAGAGTTTTTGAAAATTAGCTTAGTTATATGTTTTCATTAATATTGCATGATAATAAGTAAACCTTTAAATTTTAATATATAAATATTATATAATAATTATATTTGATTTATTTATCTCGAATGGGGATCAACTATGGCTATGGATGCTCAAACAATAGAAAATTTAATCAAGGAAGCTTTGCCAGATGCTGAAGTGAAAATTGAAGATCTTCGAGGAGACGGAGATCACTATTCTTGTAGCGTTATTTCTTCTGAATTTACTGGAAAATCTAGAATACAACAACATCAAATGGTTTACTCAGCATTACAAGGTCGTATGGGTAATGAGCTTCATGCATTAGCTTTACAAACTTCAACGCCAAAATAAGGAATAAAATAAAATGGATGAAAGTACAAAAAAAGTTATAGAAACAGAAATCAATGACAATGATGTTGTCTTATTTATGAAAGGAACCCCAGTTTTCCCACAATGTGGATTTTCTGCAGCAACTGTAGGAGTATTAAATCATTTAGGAGTAAAATTTAACAGCGTAAATGTACTTGACGATCAAAATATTCGTGATGGAATTAAAGAATTTACGAATTGGCCTACAATACCTCAACTTTATGTTAAAGGTGAGTTTGTAGGTGGATGTGATATCATAAGAGAAATGTACGAAGCCGGCGAATTATCAGAACTACTTTCATCTAAGGGAATTGAATTTAATTCCTAAATAATATATTACCTAGAGTAATATTCTACTACTAGGTTAGGTTCCATCTGAGTAGGATATGGCACATCCTCTAATTGAGGAATTCTTGTCAAAGATCCTTTCATTTTTTTATGATCTACTTCGCAATACTCTGGAATATCTCTTTCTTGAGAATTAATCGCATCGATTACCATTGGAATTTGATGCGATTTTTCTTTTAACTCAATCTGGTCACCAACCTTCATCATAGCTGATGAGATATTACATCTCTTACCATTAAGAGATACATGTCCATGATTTACAAGTTGACGAGCGGCAAAAACTGTTGGAGCAAATTTTAATCTATACACTAATGAATCTAGTCGAGATTCAAGTATACCTATCAAATTTTGACCAGTATCACCTCGCCTCCTATCAGCCTCAGCAAAATATTTTCTGAACTGTTTTTCACCAATATTTCCGTAGTAGCCTTTTAATTTTTGCTTGGCCATTAATTGAACTCCATAATCAGAAGGTTTTTTCCTTCTCTGACCATGTTCTCCAGGCGCATAACTTCTTAAATTAACTGGTGATTTAGGCCTGCCCCAAAGGTTTACACCTAAACGTCTATCGATCTTATATTTTGCAGGCTTCCTTTTATTTTCAGATTTAGGTGCCATAATAAATTCTCCGTGTACTAGATTTTTCTAGCTTATTGTTATTGTCCCGGTATTGCAAAATTAATAAATTTGCCGGGTAATTCTATTTACCACTTTCCCAGAAGTAGAAATTTTTTTATTACATGTACTCAATAAGTCAACAAAAAAATTAATTACTAATGTTTTTTTTTAAGGCGCTAATAATTCCATTTAGTGATGAAACATCTTGTTTGCTTAATTCTGATCTTATAAAAATTGACTTTAAATTTCTCATCATTTTAGGTTTCATTTCTTTTGAAGAAAAAAATTTAACTTCATCCAGCAAATTTTCTAACCTAGAAAAAAAGTAATCTCTGTCTTTTACTGAAGAAAGTTCTAGCTTCGATCTCAATTTTTGTATTTTTGTATTAATTTCTTTTTTTTCATTCTTCAAATTCTCAAATATTGTTTCTCTTCTCCACTCCCAGGAAATAATCAACACAGCTTGAGAAAGGTTGAGAGAAGCAAATTCATAGTTTAAAGGGATTTTAACAATATAATTTGAATTTGAAACTTCCTCATTTGTCAAACCTGAGTTCTCAGGCCCAAAAAGAAATGCACACTTACTATGTTTCTTAGTTTGTTTAGCAATTATTCTTGCGGCTTGAGTTGGAGAAATGACAGTTTTTGAAAAATCTCTTTCCCTCGCTGATGAAGCAAATACAAAAGAGATATCATACAATGATTCATTTAGTGAATTATAAACTTCCACTTTCTTTAATAAATCTTTAGCACCAGCAGCCATAGCATCTGCATCTTTATTGGGCCAACCATCTCGAGGGTTTACTAATCTTAAATCATACAAACCACAATTCTTCATTGCTCTTGCAACTGAGCCTATATTTTGTGCTAATTGAGTTGAAACTAAAATTATTACTGGAAGAAAATCCTTAGTATTTTTTAATTTTTTATCTATTAAGGATGGCACTCAATTAATTCGCAGGTGTTGCGGGTTTAATTCCAGACGTCATCAATCTCCATGTCAATGCGTCTGCAAGCGCCATAACTGAAGCATCAATAATATTTGTTGAAATACCAACTGAACGCCATCTTTGACCTTGATGACCTTGACATTCAATTAAAACCCTTGTTGTTGCTTCTGTTCCTGAACCGCTATCAATTATTCGAACTTTGTAGTCTACTAAACTTACATCATTTAAAGAAGGATAAATTTTAATTAAAGCCTTTCTAAGGGCCGTATCTACAGCATTAACTGGTCCATTGCCGACTGAAACTTCATGGAATGAAGAACTACCTACATTTAAAGTTACAGTAGCTTCAGACTCAACAACCATTTGACCTCTGGCATTAAACCTTCTCTCATCCATAACCCTAAATCTACCAATAGAAAAATACTCAGGGACTTTGCCTAAAGTTCTGCTAGCCAATAATTCAAAACTAGCTTCCGCAGTATCATAAGAAAATCCTCTAAACTCATTTTCTTTAATTGTATCAATTAGAGTGTTTAATCGAACATCTTTAGGATCAAATTCAATTCCTGACTCTTTAAGCTGAGCAATAATACTAGACTTTCCAGATTGATCAGAAATAACAAACATTCTCTTATTACCTACTAAACATGGATCAATATGCTCGTATGAACTAGTATTTTTTTGGACACCAGAAGCATGCAACCCTCCTTTATGAGCAAATGCGGATTCTCCTACATATGGTTGATTTGCAATGGGGGTCAAATTTAATCTATCACTCACGAGCCTAGAGAGATGCTTTAATTTTGATAATTTTTCTTTTTTTATGCTTGTTTTATAACCAAGTTTTAGGATTAGATTGGGAATTAATGAAACTAAATCAGCGTTGCCACACCTCTCACCTAGACCATTAATAGTACCTTGGACGTGTTTTACACCACAATTGATAGCTGCCAAACTTGAAGCAACAGCAGTTCCGACATCATTATGGCAATGAATTCCTAGGGGTGCATCAGAAATTTCTTTATTTACTTCTCTAATTATCTCTTCAATTTCATTAGGAAGAGTTCCACCATTTGTATCACACAGAACAATCCATTCAGCGCCTGCCTCCTTAGCGATCCTAATGCATTCTAAAGAAAATTTTCTATTACTTTTAAACCCATCAAAAAAATGCTCACAATCAAAAATTGCTTCCTTCTTTCTAGATTTAATCTCTCTAATGGAATCATGAATCATATTTAAATTATCAGAAAGGGAAACCTTCAATGCCTCAGAGACATGAAAATCAGAGGTTTTACCAACTATACAAACAACATTTGCTTTACCACTTAAAACAGCATTTAGACCAGGGTCATTAGAAGAACTTGTGTTATGTTTCTTAGTCATACCAAAGGCTACAAGATTCGAATTTTGTAGTTTTGGTGGATTTAGAAAATACTTATCATCAGTTGGATTGGCACCTGGCCAGCCACCTTCAATATAGTCAATTCCTATCTCATCCAAAGCTTCACTAATAGCAATCTTATCAGCAAAAGAAAAATCCACCCCTTTGGTTTGACCACCATCTCTTAAGGTTGTGTCGAATATGAATATTTTTTCCATTATTAACTAATCTAATGTTTGGTGTATGAAAATTTTAATTATTATATACAGTTATATAAAAATAAATAAAATTGAAAAAATGAATTAATACTTTTTTCTCCAATTCGTTCCTTGGGCATTATCTTCAATTATTATACCTTTCCTATCAAGTTCATCTCTTATTTGATCAGCTAAGGTGAAATTTCGATTGAGCCTAGCATTATTTCTAGAAGTTATTAACTCTTCAATTTCTTTTTGATTTAATTTGTTATCATCTTTAAACCAATTTAACGGATCATGATTAAATAGACCAAGCATATTCCCACAAGCAAGCAACAAATTAGCTGCTTCTTTGCTTCCTTTGTTTGCTTGACGTGAAAGTTCATGAATCCTTGAAATAGCCAAAGGTGTATTAAGATCATTTGACAACGATGACAAAAACAAATCATCAAACCCATCCGTTTCTGTAGCATTTTCTATGGATCTATAGAGACCATCTAGTGCATTTTGAGACTCCTTCAAAACCTTAAAGCTAAAATCAATCGGCGATCTATAATGACCTGTCAACAGGGCATATCTAATTGTTTCACCTGGAAACTTATCTAATGCATCTCTAACCGTAATAAAATTTCCTAAAGACTTAGACATTTTTTCACCATTGACAGTTATATATCCATTATGCATCCAATATTTAGCTAAATATTTTTTGCTGAAAGCACAACAAGATTGAGCAATTTCATTCTCGTGATGAGGAAAAATTAAATCCAAACCACCGCCGTGAATATCAAACTGTTCTCCTAAATATTTTGCACTCATTGCAGAGCATTCAATATGCCAACCTGGCCTACCTCTTCCAAACTCTGAATTCCAACCAGGCTCATTTTCTTGAGCAGGTTTCCATAAAATAAAATCAGCAGGATTTTTCTTGTATTCTCCAATTTCAACTCTAGCCCCGTCAATCATTTCATTTAGAGATCTTCCGGATAATTTCCCATATTCTGGCATAGAAGAAACTGAAAACAACACATGTTTTTCTGAAATATATGCGTGGCCAGATTCAATCAACTTTGATATTATTGAAAGCATTTCAGGAATGTGGTCAGTAGCTCTAGGCTCTAAGTCTGGCTTTTGTGCTCCCAAGGCTTCTGCGTCTTGATTAAAGAGCTGTATTGTCCTTGCCGTAAGTTCAGAAATAGTTTCATTGTTTTTGTAGGCTTGAGTATTAATTTTATCATCTACATCAGTAATATTCCTAACATATGTAACTTTTGGGAATGTCTCTCTCATTAACCTAACCAAGACATCAAAAATAACAATAGGTCGTGCATTGCCTATATGGATTAAATCATAAACAGTTGGACCACATACATATATGCGAATATTATTTTTATCAATAGGATCAAAGCTCTCAAGTTTTTTTGAAAATGTATTATAAATTTTTATTCCATTCACGACTTCTCACCGTTCAACCTAGAAATGATTTTTTGTTTACCAATGATTGGAAGTAAGTTTGCTAATTCTGGTCCCGATGCAAGGCCCGTTAATGCCTTTCTTAATGACAAATACAATTCTTTTCCTTTAATTCCAGAAGCATCTGTAATGGCTTTTGTCCACTCACGCCAAGTCAATTCGTCAATATTTTTTGGAAGTGAATTTAATGCAAAATTCATCAACCTTTCATCCTCAATTATTGGAATTATTTCTCCGTAAACAACTTTGACCCAAGTCTCTATTTCTGGAAATGTATCGAGATTACCTTTGACATTATCCCAAAAAACCTCAGAAACATTATCATCCATTATATTTAATTTTCTTTCAACCTCTGAAAAGTCATAGTTTTGCAATACTTTTTGATTGATTTGAAATAGCTCATTAATGTCAAACTTAGCAGTATTTCTGCTAAAATTATTAATATCAAACTTTTCAATAATTGAATCGATGTTGCCGAAATGAGTTATAGATTGTGATGTCCCAATACTAGACAACATGCTGACTAGAGATATATTTTCAATATTTTTTTCTTTTATAGAACCTAAAGATAAACTTCCTATTCTCTTAGAAAGACCTTCACCCTCAGATCCAGACAGAAGAGACAAATGACCAAGTTTTGGAGGTTTAGCCCCCAAAGCATCAAACAATTGAATTTGAGCGGCAGAGTTAGTAACATGATCTTCACCCCTAATTATATGTGTGATTTTATGGTCTATATCATCGATAACTGAAGCCAGGGTATATATAGGTTTACCATCTTCACGCATAATAACTGGATCTGACAAAGATGACATATTATAATTGCACTCTCCCCTTATCATGTCATTCCAAGTCACATCTTCATGGATTAATTTGAATCTCCAATGGGCTTTTTTCCCCATCTTCTCAAATTTCAGGTGATCCTTTTCTTTTAAATTCAAAGCTTGTCTATCATAGACAGGAGGTCTGCCTGACATGAGTTGCGATTTGCGCCTCAAAGAGAGCTCTTCAGGGGTTTCATAACATCTATAAGCTCTTCCATTTTCCTCTAAAATTTTAATAGCATTTGTGTAATTTTCAAACCGATTGGACTGACGATCCATCATGTCCCATTTAATGCCTAACCATAGTAAATCATTTTTTATAGACTCTTCAAATTTTTTCTCAGACCTTTCTTTGTCTGTATCATCTATTCGAAGAAGCAAAATACCATTGTTTGATTTAGCAAATAAAAAATTAACTAGTGCTGTTCTTGCGTTTCCAACATGCAATTCACCTGTTGGGCTAGGGGCAAATCTTAATTTACAAGTCATTAAATTATCAACCCTTCAAATTTGATTTGAATTTATTCGTTAGAGGATACATCCTATCTCTTCCAAAAGCTTTGATTCCAAGTTTGGGGCCAGGTGGAGACTGAAATCTTTTATATTCAGAAATTTTCAAAAGCCTTAATACGTTTTTTACCTCACTTATTTCATAACCCAAATCAGTAATCTCTTTTGCGCTTTTCATCTCTTCAATAGCCAAGGATAGGATCTTATCGAGTCTTGAGTAATCTGGCAATGTGTCAGTATCTTTTTGATTATCTCTTAACTCTGCTGTTGGTTGTTTACTAATAACTGATTTAGGAATAATATTAAGACTGGGGAAAATAGAAAGTTTTGGTTTGTTAGAATTTCTCCATTTCACCAGCTCAAATACTTGAGTTTTCCATACATCCTTCAAAGGCGCAAATCCACCAGACATGTCTCCATAAAGTGTAGAATAACCAACTGCAGCCTCCGATTTATTGCTTGTAGAAATTAGCATACTCCCAAATTTATTCGAAACTGCCATTAATAACAAAGCCCTTAATCTAGACTGAATATTCTCTTCAGTTATATCAAATTTATTAATCTTAAATAATGGTTTTAAAGATGAGTTAATTTGTTCAAAAGCATTGATTATGCTCAAAGATTCTAGTGAGATATTTAATCTTTTTGATATTTCTTTTGAATCATCTAACGATGATTGTGAAGTGAATTGAGAGGGCAGCATAAAAGATTTAACATTTTCAGATCCTAATGCATCAACTGACAAAGCAGCAACTAAGGCTGAGTCTATTCCTCCAGAAAGCCCTAAAATTACTTCTCTAAAACCATTTTTTCTGACATAATCTTTAATAGATAATAGTATGGCGTTATATAAAGCATCATCTCCTTCTAAACAAGGAACCTTAATTGAGTTTTTACACCCCCAAGAATTATTAGATTTTAAGTAATCAATATGATTCCCAGCGGTTTCAAACATAGGCATCTGACAAGCAAGAGACCCTGTCTCATTCAAAACAAAACTTCCACCATCAAATAATAATTCATCTTGGCCTCCAACTAAATTTAGATAAGTGATGGGTAAATTAGTCTCCTTGGATCTAGATATAACGGCATTTAATCTTTGAATATATTTTTTTGAATTAAAAGGTGAGCCATTAATTGATAAAATGATTTCTGCTCCTGCCTCCAACAAGCATTCACAAACTTCTGGATCCCAAAGATCTTGGCAAATAGGTAATCCAACTCTAACACCTCTAATCAAAACAGGTCCAGGAAGGTCTCCTGGAATAAATTGCCTGTTATCATAAAACTCATCTTCATTTGGAAGTTTAGCTTTATCTCTAACCCCTATTATCCTCCCTTGATCCAGAACATAAACAGAATTTCTTAATTTGTTTTCATTTATTCTTGGAGCTCCAACAATAATTGCAGGTCCTCCATCATTGGTTTCACTTGCAATCTTAGTAATTTCATTTTCTATAGATTTTAAAAATTCTTTTCTTAAAACAAGATCATCAACTGGATAACCTGAAACAAACATTTCTGGAGCTATAATTATATCAGATTTTTCTTGATTGGCTTTGCCCCTAGCCTCTCTTAGCAAATTTATATTTCCCTCAACATCTCCGCCAGTTGCATTTAGTTGTGCTAAATAAACTCGTAATTTTTTAGTCATATCATTTTTTAAAAAATTTAAATAAAACTATTTTTTTAATTCTTTTTTCTTATTTGGTTGAAGAAATTCCCTACCAACCTTAACTAATTGCTTGCCATCATATGATATTATATCTGCTGTAGCATAAGTATCAGACCAACTCTCAGGAAGAAACGAGCCAGTTCCTATCAAATCTACAGGAGTAGATGCTAAAGAAAATACACGACATTTTTCTGGACCAAAACCGCTTGAACATGCAATCTTAACTTTATTAAAACCATTTAAATCTAGTTTTTCCCTCAGATACCACACAGAAGCTGCAGATACGCCACTTCCGATCAAAAATTTTAACTCGTTTTCTGTCCTGTGTCCTCTTATTGATTGTGGAGCCCTCTTCTCTAGCACTTCATATGAACCAGCCAAATCTAGACCTTCAACATACCTTCCTCCATGGGTATCCAACCTAAGGGAGAGTTTACCTTCATTAGCTAATTTGTGAAATTTATTGCAAACCTCCAACCCATCAGAAATTTCTTTACCAAAATAGTCAACTAAAACTGTCAAGGGTTCATTAGGAAAAGCATTATTAAACATTTCAGCCGCTTTTATAGTTGATCCTGCATAACCAATTAGACCATGAGGCATAGATCCAAGACCATTTTTTTTCCCGAAATAATGAGATGTAGCGTTAGCAGCACAACCAATAAATCCTTTAGCTCTAACCTTTCTCTTAGCCTTGTTTGAACCTACCGAAGCCCCATAAGCCATTAAATCAGACATTTCACTTCCCGCACAATGCCTAGCATCCATTGCAAGAAATTGAGTATTTTTAAGGTCTACACACATATTATAAGCATTATATGCAGCAACACAGCTAGGACCAATCTTTTGTAAAAGTAGAGTTTCTAAATCAATAAGCGCAGACATTTTACCAGAGACATAAAACATTGGCTCACCTGCACCAACCCAAGAACCCTCCCTAAAGTTTTCTTGTATAAAAATTTTCTCTCCTCTAGAATTTATAACTTTTCTTATCCAATCTAAAGCTATCTTAGGAGCATAAGTTACTGGTCGACGCATGAAAACAGCATAGGTAACTTCAACATCACCATTAAACTTTATTATTTCTCTAGAGCGTAAAAAATAACTATCTGTATGCGGAACGTGTTCTTCCATCCTATGTCCTGCAATTGTAAAATTAATATTATTTTAGTTTTTATTTTTTAAATTTTCTTTTCTCATCTTAGTTAATAAATCTGAAATTAGAAAAGCTAATTCAAGTGATTGAGAACCATTCAATCTTGGATCACAATGGGTATGATAGCGATCACCCAAGTCACTTTCTTTAATTTCAGACTTTCCTCCAAGACATTCAGTGACGTTTGACCCTGTCATTTCAAAGTGCACACCTCCAGGGTATGTGCCTTTCTCATTATGAACCTTAAAAAAGTTATCAACTTCCTCAAATATGTCTGTAACTTTTCTGGTTTTGTAACCATTTGAAGCCTTAATAGTATTCCCATGCATGGGGTCACAACACCAAGTTACCAATCTATCTTCACTCTTAACTACTTCAATAAGTTTTGGAAGATTATTCTTAACATTCTTCGAACCCATCCTACAAATTAATACAACTTTTCCAGAGTCATTTTGCGGATTAATCTTATCCAATAATTCAATTAGTTCATCGGGCTTCAGTGATGGACCGCATTTTATACCAATGGGATTTTGCAAACCAGATAAAAACTCTATGTGTCCATGATCTGGTTGCCTTGTCCTATCTCCTACCCATAAAAAATGAGCGGATGTTGAGTACCAACCTTTTTCAGACGTGATTGTATCTTTTCGAGTTAAGGCCTCTTCATAATTTAATAATAAAGCTTCATGACTTGTGTAAAAATCCGTCTCTCTGAGCTCTGAAATTTTATCTGAAGTAAGCCCACAAGCTTTCATAAAACTTAAACTTTCAGATATCTTAGAAGCAATTTCTTTATATTTATGTGTCTCCTCTGTGTCTGATAAAAAACTCAATGTCCATTCATGAACTTTTTCTAAATCTGCCATCCCCCCCTGAACAAATGCTCTCAAAAGATTTAGAGTAGATGCAGATTGTTCGTATCCATCAAGTAGTCTTTTAGGATCTGGAATTCTCAAAATTTCATCAAAGTCCATTGAATTTACCATATCGCCTCTATAGCTTGGCAAATCAATACCATCAACCGTCTCATTATTAGACGACCGAGGCTTTGCAAACTGTCCTGCAATTCTTCCTAGCTTCACTACAGGCAAGGATGCGCCAAAAGTTAATACCACAGCCATTTGAAGTAATACTATAAAAGTATCTCTTATGCCATTTGCTGAAAATTGGTTAAAACTCTCAGCGCAGTCCCCTCCTTGCAAAAGAAAAGCATTACCTTTTTCTACCCTAGAAAGTGCATTTCTTAATAATTGCACTTCTCCAGCAAACACAAGGGGAGGTTTAAGAGCTAGCTTTTTCTCAACAGATTTTAACTCTTGATTATCCAGATATTCTGGCATCTGAACCACTGGATAGCTTCGCCAACTTTGAGGATTCCATGTCATAATGTTCTTCACTTAAAATTATTTTTATTGGGTATTAGCATAAGAATAAAAATTTTTCAAAGGAACACTTAATCAAACTTATTTCCTAACATTTCTCATAGTAACAAACTCTTCAGCGGCAGTTGGATGAATACCAAGCGTTGCATCAAGATCTTTTTTTAATAAACCTGCTTTAACAGCTATTGATAGGCCTTGAATAATTTCTGGTGAATCTTTTCCAATCATATGGGCACCAAGAACTTTCTCTGTTTTTCCCTCAATAATAAGTTTCATGAAACTTTTCTGGGGGTTCCCTGACAAAGTATTTTTCAAAGGTTTAAATTGACTTGTATAAACATCAATTTTTATTTTATTTTGTGTTGCTTCATCTTCAGTTAAGCCCACACAAGATATTGGGGGATGACTAAAAACAGCACAAGGCACATTTTTTTCATCAATAAATCTGTCCTGCTTTCCAAACTCTCTATCTGCAAAAGCATGACCTTCAGCTATTGCAAAAGGGGTTAGATTTATTCTATTGGTTACATCTCCTATAGCAAAAATAGATTTGACGCTAGTTCTTGAATATTTATCTACTAAAACAGCCCCATCTTTTGTATGTTTAACTCCTAATTCTTCTAGACGTAAGGATTCAATATTTGGAATTCGACCTGTTGCTGCCAATATACTAGAAACTTTTATTTTTTTGCCATTAGACAAATAGACTTCATTTGAAGTACCTAAGCATTCAACTTTATCTATAATTGTATTTGGATAAAGTTTTACTCCATTATTTTTTAATTCTACCTCAAGACATTGCCTTATATCTTTATCAAACCCTCTCAACACTTTATCAGCTCTATAAACAAGATGGACATCGGATCCAAAACCATTAAAAATACTTGCAAATTCAACAGCTATATACCCGCTTCCAAAAATAAGAATTTTTTCAGGCAATGATTTTAAATCTAATGCTTCATCTGATGTTAAAGCAACACTCTTTAAATTTTTAATATTGGGTATATTAGGTTTACCTCCAGTGGCAATGAGAATTTTCCCCGCAGAAAGAACTTTTTCATTTACTTTTAAAGTATTTTCATTAACAAATTGAGCTTCGCCAAAAAATAACTCACACCCAGCATTAACCAGCAAAGTTTCATAAATATTCGATAACCGATCCAATTCTTTGTTTTTAGAATTAATCAATTTTGACCAGTCATGATTTAGCTCTCTAGCTTGCCAACCAAAATTAACCATATCTAACGTTTCATGTTTAAATTCTGAAGCATAAACCAATAATTTTTTTGGTATGCATCCTCTCAAAACACACGTACCACCAGGTCTTTGCTTTTCAACAACAGCAACTTTAGCTCCATAAGATGCAGCTATTCTAGCAGCCCTAACGCCACCAGAACCAGCTCCAATTACAATCAAATCAAAGTCAAATTTTTGAGTCATAGGAAATAATTATCAGAATTAACTAATTTATACTATCGTTTAAGTTTTAATATTAAATGCAAATACTATGTTTTTTTACTTAATTATATTTATAAAATAAATTATAAAGCTTAAGAATTAACATATTAAAGAAAATTCAAGACATGATTGAGAAAAAAATTAACCTGAAAAACCTTGGAAAAAAATCAATCTCGCCAAATTTTCCTGAAATAACAATATTAGAAAAAATACCTAATCCAAAAAAAAACGTTTCTTATATTATTCGCCTTTCTTGCCCTGAATTTACGTCTCTATGCCCTGTTACAAATCAACCTGACTTTGGGCATTTAGTCATTGATTACCTGCCAAATAAATGGCTCGTGGAATCCAAATCTCTTAAATTATATTTACAAGGATATAGAAACCATGGAGCATTTCATGAAGATTGTTCAATTTCAATTGCTCAAGACTTGCTTAAAACTCTCAAACCATCATGGTTAAGGATTGGAGCTTACTGGTTCCCAAGAGGTGGAATACCCATTGATATTTTTTGGCAAACAGGCCCTAATCCAAAAAACATTTATCTTCCAGATCAAAATATTCCGGTTTATAAAGGAAGGTTTTAGTATCATTATTGCTTTTATTTTTTAAAACACTTTTACAGCAGCCAATCTTTGAATTATTGATGGCTTAGGAAATTTAACTTGTCCATGAAAGTAATTTAAAACCCTAAAACTTTTTGGCATAAAATTTAATAATTCCTTTTCTTTCAACAAATAATTTGGATTTTTGGGTTTACCAAATTTTTCATTACCAACTCCAAAAGTTTCATATACAATTAATCCATTATCATTAACTAATTTAAACAAATCCTTTGTTTTTTTTCTAAACAAATAATTGGTAATTAAAACAACATCAAATTTTCTGTTTAAAAAAACCCAATCACTTTCATCTTCAAGATCCTGATTTATAACCTCAACATTTTTCAACTTTTTGAATTCTTTCAAGGCTTCGACATCATAATCAACTGCTGTTACTTTAAATCTTCTCATTAATTTCTTTACGTGCCTTCCTTTACCACAAGCTACATCTATTAATGTACTATAGTGATGAAAATCATTTAAAATTTCCATTACCCATCTTGAAGGTTTGGTCATTTTTTTTCCAAAAGACTAATGTTATTAATATAAAAATAAATATACATAGTTAAATTTATTTTAATTGGAGTTTAAAGTATTTTTGTATTATTGAAATTTAATATATGAATTTAAAAGATATTTTTATAGCTTTATTTGTTCCATTTGCATGGGGTCTTGGTTTCGTTGCAGCAAAATCAGGGTTAGAACATTTTCCCCCTTTATTAATAATGGGTCTTAGGTTTGCAATTTCTTCATTAATAACTTTCTGGCTTGTTCCTATTCCTATAGGTCATCTTAAGCAAATTTTTTACATTGCCTTTATTTCTGCAACCTTGCAATACGGTTTAACATTTTCTGGTTTAAAAATATTAGACACTTCTTCTGCTTCATTGCTAGTTCAAACAGAAGTGGTTTTCGGGATAATAATTGCCGCTATATTTTTAAAAGAAATTCCAACACTTAAACAACTTATAGGAATAATCATAGCTTTTTCAGGAACTTTTCTTTTACTTGGGTCTCCTTCATTAGAAGGGAAATTACTAGGCGCTTTCTATATATTATCTGGAACTTTCTTTTGGGCAATAGGTCAAATTATGATTAAAAATTTAAAGGGTGCAGTTGGAGGTTTTACGCTAATATGTTGGATTGGAATATTTTCATCTCCTCAAATGATCTTGTTATCTCTATTTATTGATGGTAACCCGATGTCTTTAATCTACTCAGCCAATTTTTCAACATGGTTAACAGTATTATATTTAGGTATCGTTATGACAGTCTTAGGATATGGAGCATGGTATCATATCCTTTCTAAATACCCTGTAGCGATTGCTATGCCATTCTTACTATTTATACCTGTAACAGCAATAATTGGCGCTATATTATTCTTTGGAGATAGACCTGATATAAAAGTTTTAATTGGAGGAGCCATTATTATAGCTGGCGTCAGTATTATTATTATAGACATTAAAACTATTAAATCTTATTTCAAGCATAATAAAAATGACCTTAATCAGTAATTTTTTTCTAACCAATAAAATAGACTTGCAAAAAAAATTTGATTTTCCAATCAATTACTCCTTTTCAAACAAGAGAAAAACAATTTCAATTCAAATTTATAATCATAGCATTAAAGTTATAGCTCCCACTTGGACTTCCAAATCTACAATACAAAAGTTTATTTTAAAAAATGAAAAATGGATAACAAAGCAAATAAAATTAAAAGTGGAAGAAGAAAAAATAAGAAAAACATTTTGCCATAATGAAACATTTAAAATTCTTGATAAAAACTATATCCTCAAAATTGTTGAAGGAAATAATAACAAACCCAAAATCATTGACTCACAATCTATAATTTTAGTTTGTTCAAATGATACAAATAATAATTCATTTATTAAGAATGAAATAATTAAAATTTACAAAACCAAAGCTGAAGAAATTCTTTTTGATAAAACTGAATATTTTTCAAGACTTATTGGAGAAAAACCAAAAAGCGTTAAAATTAAAGATTACAAATCTAGATGGGGAAGTTGTTCATCAAAGAAAATAATTAGTTACAATTGGAGAATAATCATGGCCCCAATTGAAATTGTTAATTATCTAGTCGTTCATGAGTTATGTCATTTAATTCATTTTAACCATTCAAAGAGCTATTGGCATGAAGTTGAAAAAAACTTACCAAAATACAAAGAATACAGAAAATGGTTAAAATTAAATGGACATAAATTAACTATATAAAAAGCGCCCCATAAAGGGGCGCTTAATAGTTAATTTATTGATAATTATATTATTTGGTTTTTGCTTCAGAAGATGTTGCAGCTGACCATATCATTAAGCCAAACGCAATCTTGTTAACAAAATCAGCAATGTTATAAATACCATTTAGTGAAGCAGCGTCAACTTGCTGACCAGCATAACCTAATACATATCCTAGAGGATAGATTGCCCATCCAATTAAAACTATCAGTCTCATTGTCTTAAATGCTGATTGAACTCCCTCTGGTGCACTGGATAGGTTCTCTTGAGCATCTCCAAGAAAAATTGCCCATAAAATATATCCCCAACCAAGCATACCAATTAGGAAGGCAAGCCAAACATTCACATAACCTACTTCTCCACAGTAACCTGCAATTAGCATAACCAACGATGCAATAAGTAAATTCCAGAACACTCTTCCTGCAACAGCACCTACGGCAGCTAGAATTAAATAAAATTCAACGATTTGAAGTGGAACAGTCAGTATCCAGTCAATATATCTATAGACTGTGGGGGTGTCGCCAGTTTCAACCCACACTGCCCTCATATAAAAGTAATGCACAGCTGCAATCATTGTAACCAAACCTGCTACTACTAAAGAGGTTCTCCATTTGGCATCAACCTTCAATGACTCCATAAAGAAAAAAACTGTAGCTGCAACCATACCAATGGAAATAATCCAAAAGCTCATGCCAACAAAATCATTCGCCTTTAAATCACTGGCAAAAGCTAAAATTGGCATTAGCGAAATAAAACTAGCAGGTACCAAATACCTACATAATTGATAAATTAAATAATTCATTTATTCACTCCAAATCAAAAATATATAAATAGTACAAATTTAGTATTATATTAAATTTAAAAATTTTCATAGTGTTTTTATATTATGTGGATTATCAGATCAAATTAAAAATTATAATTTTTTAAGATAATTTAAACTATTATAATTAAAGCTCATAACATAGGTATGATTGAATATTTTTGTTATGCAATTATAGCAAGTTTGATTAAGTGATTTAGAAATCAAAGGAATATATTTATGTTAAATGATAGTGTATTATTCAGCGCATTAATATTTTTTGCATCGTCTGGAATTGTGTGGTTTTATCTTGTAAGAGTGCAAAAATCAAATTTCAAGGCAAAAATAAAAAGGATCCTGGTATATCTATCTATAACTATATTGTTTATAATTGTGGTTATAATTTTTAATTATCACTCAACAAGTTTTATTTTATCTAAAGCTTAAAGTTAAATGTCTAAATTATCTGCAATATACCTTACTTTATTAGGTGCTACATGCATGAGTTTAGTAGGGCTTTTTATAAGATTGGTGGAAAATGCTGATGGCTTTCAAATTCTTTTTTACCGTTCTTTTAGCATGTCTATTCTATTGTTATTTGTGATTTGTTTAAGACGTAAAATTTTTCCAATTACTTTTATTAATTCTTTAGATTTTAATGACCTAGTGATGGGACTTAGTTTATCCTTAGCATTTTTTACTTATGTTTTTGCTATGCTAAACACATCTGTAGCATCGACATTGTTGCTTTTATCTACGTCACCTATTTTGGCAGGAATTATTGGATGGGTTTGGATTGGAGAAAAACCAAGCAAAATCACTTGGATTTCTATGATGATTTCATTTTTTGGTATCTTGATAATGTTTAATGAAGGCCTTCAAAAAGGTCAGGTTCTGGGAAAATCCCTAGCTTTGTTTTCAGCTTTATTTTTTGCTTTTACTCTAGTATTGGCACGAAGAAGTAAAAAACAAGATGTTTTAGGGGGAACATTCTTAGGAGCTTTTTTTTCTTTTTTTTATGGTTGTTCTTTTTCCATAATTTTTGGAAACGGTGTTGTTTTAAGTCCATATGATTTTTGGTTAATTTTTTTTATGGGTGTATTTACTATAGGTTTAGGTGTCGCATTGGTGACTTGGGCCACACCGTTTTTGCCTGCTGCTGAAGTTAGCCTTCTAGTTTTAATAGAGAGCATTTTAGGATCTCTGTGGGTTTGGATTTTTCTTGGAGAAAGAATGACATTTTCTGAGATACTAGGCGGAATTATAGTTTTGTTAGCAGTCATTTTATTATTAAATTCTAAACGGAAAATAGAAGAAGATTTAATAAAATGATAATGCGGTCCATTCATTAGAAGGGACCGCATTTGGGGAGGAATTCATAATAAAATTTTTTGCATTTAACGTGCCAAAAATAAAATAAATTATCATTTTTCAATTTTTAGTAAGATAATGTTGAGTGATTTAGTTTATTGTATTAAAAATTAGTTATAAGCTCATTAGATAAGGATCTAATAATGTCGGATCAAAGTATATTATTGAGAGAGGACAAAGGTGAAATATGTGAACTTATATTAAATCGTCCTAAAGCACATAACTCACTTTCAAAAGATTTATTGCTTCGTCTTTTAGAAGAATTTAAGAAAATTGAAAAAGAAATAAAAATTAAAATAGTTATAATTTCAGCCAATGGACCTTCTTTCTGCTCAGGGCATGATTTGAAAGAAATCAAAAATAATCCTGATAAAAATACATATAAAAATCTTTTTGAATTATGCAGCAAAGTGATGCTTTCAATTATAAGTTTATCCAAACCCGTCATTGCTAAAGTTCACTCAACGGCAACTGCAGCAGGATGCCAACTTGTGGCTACATGTGATCTCGCAATTGCAGCAGAAAATGCTAAATTTGCAACACCTGGGGTAAATATTGGCCTATTTTGTTCAACTCCTATGGTCGCATTAACTAGAAATTTATCTAAAAAACATTCAATGGAAATGCTGCTTACTGGAGAAATGATTGACGCTCATCAAGCAAAAGACTTTGGATTAATAAATAGAGTTGTTAACATTAATAAGCTTGATGACACAGTAAATAATCTGGCTAGTTTAATCACATCCAAATCCTCAAAAACCGTTGCAATAGGCAAAAGAGCTTTTTACCAACAACTTGAACTGGGTATTACAGACGCATATAAATACACAAGTGAAGTAATGACCCAAAATATGCTTAGTGTTGATGCTCAAGAAGGAGTTGATGCTTTTATTCAAAAACGACCTCCTGTATGGGAAAACTAATACTTTTTTATCCACATTTTTGATTTGAACTTTTTATATCTCTGATTATTTCAGAAAATCTAGATTTAAAACTATCAGAAAAGATGACTTCACTAGTTTTAAAAAAACGTTCATGATTTTTTTCTATATTTTCTAGCTCATATTTATAACTAACCATCAACCCGGCGCTTTCTGAGATTCCTTTCTGAGTTTCATTCGCTAAAAAATGGACCCCATCTATTACCGCTCCATTTCCTAAATGAAATCTTGCCACAGGATCATTAGGCAAATTATCCTTTCTGGTTGAATGGCAAAAATACTCAAGAGCAAATTTAAATAATTTTTTTTCAAAAACATTGGAACTTTTCTTAGGAGGATTTAACTCAATTCTATTATAAAATTCTTTATAATTTTTTTCTATCCATCTCATAAAGCCAGGCATTGGCGAAAGAGTTGCAAAAACTTTAATATTAGAAATTTCGGCTTCTATTTGATTTGCAACTTGCTTAATAAGAAAATTTCCAAATGAGACACCCTTTAAACCTGGTTGACAATTAGAAATTGAATAAAAAATTGCTGAGGATGCATTTTTTTCAGAAATTATTTCTCTTTCAGAAGAAAGAACTTTATCAATTTTGTTTGGTATGCTTTGCATCAAAGCAACTTGCACAAAAATCAAAGGCTCATCTAGCATAGAAGGATGAAAAAAAGCAAAGCATAGACGATCATTTGGCTCAACTCTATTTCTTAAGTCCTTCCATGTCTTAATCTCATGCACTGCCTCATATTTAACAATTTTTTCAAGAATATGAGCTGGAGTTCCCCAATGGATTCTTTTTAAAACAAGAAAGCCAGGATTAAACCAACTTTTAAATAGCTTAAGTAAATCATTATCGACCCTTTTTAGATCTTGATTTTTATTTATTAAAGTTATTAATTTTTTTCTGAGATCAACTAGTCTAATTGTCCCTCTTTCAGATGAATTCAATCTTCTGAAAATTTCTACCCTTCTGGGCTCTGAATCTTCAATAATTTTAGTTAAGTTCTCTGATGTTTGATTTAAATTATAAATGTTCAATGAATTTTGAAGTTGTTTTGTATCTATTTCATACTCTTCAGATAACAGACTAAAAAAATCAGCCAATTCTTCTTGATTAAAATTATCAATTTTTGCCATTAAAAGATTAGCATAAAAAATTGCTGAGACTTCATCTTTGGCTTCTTCAACTTTTTTAGTCAAATCTTCAGTACTTAAATTATCATTTGTTTTTTTCAATTTAACAAATGACCCAAAATCTTTTTTATTATCAATGATTGTTGATAGAATGTTTTGGAAAAATGCATACCTTTTCTTAATGATATTTTTCATTCATTATTTTCCTTTCCAAACCGGATCTCTTTTTTCAGCAAAAGCCTTGGCACCCTCTTTCTGATCTTCACTTCCATAAAGTTTTTGTATTGTTTGAAATTCTTTTCTAAACATCTTAGTTAAAGTTTCTTGGAATGATCCGTTTTCAGCAGCCCTTGAAATCTCTTTAATAGCAGCAAAGACAAGAGGAGGGCCACTCGCTAGATGTTTAGCTAATTCTCTTGCTCTATCCATAAGTGATTCCGGTTTGACAATTTCATTTACCAACCCCCACTTGTGTGCTTCATGGACATCTATCCATCTGCCAGTAAACAATAATTCCATTGCAATATGGTAAGGTATACGTTTCGGTAGTTTAATAGTAGCAGCGTCGGCTATAATTCCAGATTTAATTTCTGGTAATGCAAATGTTGCATTTTCTGCGGCCAGGATGATATCAGCGGACAAAGCCCATTCCAATCCACCTCCACAACAAATTCCATTCACTGCAGCAATAATAGGCTTATTTAGATTTGGCAACTCCTGGATCCCAGCCCATCCACCAACACCATAATAAACATCTGGCTCTTCTCCCTCAGCGGCAGCTTTTAAATCCCAACCAGCACAAAAAAACTTTTCACCTGCACCCGTTACAATAGCAACCCGAAACTCTGGATTATCTCTAAACTCTACAAATGCTTCACCCATTAATCTGCTAGTTTTTGCATCAATTGCGTTAGCTTTTGGTCTATTTAAAACTAATTCAAAAATTGATCCATTTTTATTTATTTTAATTGGGCTTTGATCCATTTTTACTCTCCAAATTTAATTTTAATTTGTTTACAATTTTAAAATATTTATTCTCATGCGCCAAAAGGACGCAACAAATCACGCGAAATTATATGTCTTTGAATTTCACTAGTTCCATCATAAATTCTTTCCACTCTTGAATCACGCCAAAATCTTTCTAATGGCAGTTCATCCATTAAACCCATTCCTCCATATATTTGAATAGTTTCATCTGTCACTTTGGCTAACATTTCTGATGCAAATAGTTTCGCTTGAGCTATCTCTCTATTCGCAGGAAGATTTTGATCTAATCTCCAAGCTGAAGATAAAGTCAGCCAATCAGCTGCATCAATGTTTGTAATCATATCAGCCAATTTGAAAGAAACACCTTGGAATTTTCCAATTTTTTGACCAAATTGCTCTCTTTGAGCAGCCCACTCAACAGCATAATCAAACACCCTCCTTGCCCTTCCTACACACATTGTAGCGACTGTTATTCTTGTTGCATACAACCACTCATTTGCAACTTCAAAGCCTTTATGCAGTTCACCCAAAATTTGACTTTTATTAAGACGACAATCATCAAATGTTAAAATACAATTTTGATAACCTCGATGTGATACGGAATTGTATCCATCTTTTATTTCAAAACCTGGAGTGCCTCTATCGACTAGAAAGCATGAAATTAACTTTTTCTTCCCTCTAGGTGTATCTTCTTCCCCTGTAGCTATAAAAACAATGACAAAATCTGCAATATTTGCATGCGAGATAAAATGTTTGGTACCATTAATTATAAAATCATTTCCATCTTTTTTTGCAAAGCATTTCATACCTCTAACATCTGAACCGGCCTGAGGTTCTGTCATAGCCAGAGCATCATACTTTTCCCCCTTAACAGCTGGAAGCAAATACTTTTCTCTTTGATCATCATCACAAGCCAATAAAATATTTGAAGGCCTTCCCCAGAAAATTGTCAATCCTTGACTTCCCCTGCCTAATTCTCTTTCTAGCAGTGCAAAATTTAAATTATTTAATCCTCCCCCACCAATACTTTCAGGCATATTAGGAGCAAAAAATCCTAATTCCAAAACTTTGTTTTTGATTTCATCTCCAATTTCTTTAGGGACTACTCCTGATTTTTCAATTTCTTTTTCTAGAGGATAAATTTCCTTTTCTACAAACGATCTAACAGTATCTACAACCATTTGCTGCTCATCATTTAATCCAAATTGCATACTTAACCCTTTAGTTGAATAATTGATTTAAAAGCATTTATTTAAATCTCTCAAAATTTTGCTTTTGAATTTCACATTAGTTATTTAACTTTAATTTAATTGTTTATTAATATCATTTTGGTTTAATAATTAAAATTAACTTTTTACTTCATTGAGAGAAAAATGAGCGATCCACATTCTTCAAAATTTGCCTATGAATATCCATTGCTCATCAAAAAAATTCTAACTTCAGGTGTATCAACAAATCCAGAACAAGAAATCATTAGTGGATTAAATAAAAGATATAACTATTTAGAACTTGAAAAAAGAATATCATGTCTTGCTGCTGGATTAACAAATTCTGGCGTCAAATTTGGGGATACTGTTGCTGTAATGGATTGGGATTACCACAGATATTTAGAATGTTTTTTTGCTATTCCAATGATTGGTGCTATTCTTCATACAGTTAACATACGTTTATCAAACAAAGAGATTTTATATACTATCAATAATGCTGAAGATGATTTAATTCTGATTAATAAAGCTTTTTTTCCAATAATTGAAAAAATTTATCATCAAATAGAAAAACCAGTAAAATTTATTATTCTATCAGATGACCAAATTGAAGTTAAAAACTTTAAGTCTCTTGAAATTATCGACGATTATGAAAACTTAATCAAAAAATCAGACGCAAGTTTCAAATTCCAAGATTTTGACGAAAATACACTGGCAACTAGATTTTACACTACAGGAACCACTGGCAATCCCAAAGGAGTTTCTTACAATCATAGACAACTTGTTTTACACACTATGGGAGTTATTGCTGGGGTAGGCACTTCTAAGTCTGAGAGCAGATTTCATAAAGAAGATGTCTATATGCCTATCACACCCATGTTCCATGTTCACGGATGGGGTTTCCCTTATGTTGCTACTTTGTTAGGTTTGAAGCAAGTATATCCTGGCCCATTCGAAACAGAAAATTTGTTAAAGTTAATCTCTAAAGAAGGAGTCACTTTTTCTCATTGTGTGCCCACGATCTTAAATATGCTTTTAAACTCACCAAATTCCAAAAATGTTGATTTATCGAATTTAAAAATGATCATTGGTGGGGCTGCAATGTCAAAATCTCTCGCCAGGTCAGCAATGAAAAGAGGTATAAATGTATTTAGTGCCTATGGAATGTCAGAAACTTGTCCTTTCGTAACCGTTGCTGATATTCCATTTGAAACCAAAGACTTAAATGATGACGACTTAATTGACTTGAGATGTAAAACAGGCAAACCCGCCCCTTTTGTAGAACTAAAAGTGGTAGATAATAAAATGAATGAAGTGGCTAAAAATGGAAAGTCTACTGGAGAAGTTGTGGTGCGTTCCCCGTGGTTGACACAAGGTTATGTCAAAAACCCCGAAGCCTCAGATGAATTATGGAAGGATGGTTATTTGCACACAGGAGATGTTGGCTACATTGATAAAAATGGTTCACTTCAAATTACAGACCGAATGAAAGATGTGATAAAATCTGGAGGTGAATGGATTTCTTCCCTAGAATTAGAAGATATCATTTCTAAATGTAATGGAATTAAGGAAGTAGCAGTAATAGGCATAGAAGATAAAAAATGGGGTGAGCGACCAATAATTATAATTGCTTGCGAAGAAAAATTTGAAACAGATCAAATTGAAGAAGACATTGAAAAGACATTGAATGAAAAAATCAAGACTGGCGAATTATCTAAATGGGCTAAACCCGATAGAATAGAAATAGTTAAAGAAATCAAAAAAACAAGCGTGGGCAAAATTGATAAAAAATCTTTAAGACTGCTTTATTCTTAAATTTCTATTTTTTTCTAATCAAATTAGAGGATATAAACTTTTTTATTCGTTTGGGTTTAAAAAGCTCAATAATGAAAATTTACCTAAAAGAGAAATAAAATGCTAATCAATTTTAATAATAAACAAGTTAAGGGATTAACATTGACCACTCTAGGTGTATTATTTGTTATACCTGACAGCTTATTAATAAGATTAATTTCAGCAGACATATTAACAACAACATTTTGGCGATGTTTTTTTGCTGGAATAGTCATTTCAATTCTTGTCTTACTATTTTACAGAAAACAAGCTCAAATATTTGTAAAAAATCCAGGAATCAATGGCATAATTTTTATTATTGCACATGGCTTAGGAAGTTTATTATTTATTGCTTCTATTGAGCTAACTTCTGTCGCAAGTGCACTATTTATTTTGAGTACATCTCCTATATTTGCGGCAATAATAGGAAAAATATTTTTAAAAGAAAATATTAGCTTCAGAGTTTTGATAACAATTGTTGGAGCCTTGATAGGCATATCAATCATATCTTTAGGATCTGCAAGTCATTCAGAATCTGCTAAACTTGGAAATTTAAGTGCTCTATTTGGAGCAATATTACTAGCTACTAACTTAACAATTGCAAGAAGCACTCCCAATTTTTCTATGGTCCCTGCCACCGCCATCTCTAAATTTTTCATCTGTTTATGTATTTGTTTTTTCATTACACCTTTTAATTTAATTTTCGCTGATTGGATTTATTTAATTATACTTGGTGTAATTTTTGTACCTTTTGCAACAATCTTAATTGTAACTGGACCAAGATATATAACAGCTGCTGAAGTATCATTACTTATACTTTTAGAAGCTATATTAGCTCCTTTATTAGTATGGTACGTTTTAGGAGAAAAACCTGGAATTTTAACATTGTTTGGCGGATTTATCGTTATATCTGTTTTAATTATATCAAATATAATTGCTATTAGGAATTCTAAAGAAAAAACGAGTTAATCATCTATACATGTTTTGAATTTCCTTATTATAAAATTTTTCTAATGATTTTCTTTTTATTTTCATAGTGGCAGTTACTTCTCCATCATCATGGTCAAGCTCTTTAGGGAGTATATAAATCTTTTTAATTTGTTGAACTGAAGCGAGTGTTTGATTGATGAAATAGACTTCATCATTTATCATTGAGATAACTGACTGATTTTGAGAAAGTGACTTGAAGTTCGTATAAGAAATTTCATTTTGTTCTGCCCAAGAGCGAACTGTATCAAAATCAATTTGAATCAAAGCTGTAACAAATTTATACCCATCACCAACTACTATGCTTTCTTTTATATATGGACTCGATTTTAAAGCATTTTCTATTAATGTTGGAGTGATATTTTTTCCTGCAGAATTTATCATAATATCTTTTTTACGATCAATAATCGATATTGATCCATCTAGAGCTTCCTCAGCAATATCACCAGTATGAAGCCAGCCATTTTTGATTGTTTCTTCAGTTGATTTTTTATCTTTAAAATATCCTTTAAAAACACTCCCGCCTTTAACAAGCAACTCACCATCACTAGCAATTTTCCAATCTAATGAAGGGAAAAAGTATCCCACACGTCCAT
>MDSZ01229297.1_pt1 | contig 28208 bp, 30 predicted proteins | sample 811201 | NCBI WGS metagenome assembly MDSZ01 (sample SAMN05326647, study PRJNA326480) | marine metagenome | isolation source: seawater | place: Indian Ocean: North | collected 2010 | reverse complement strand
TTCGTTAAATCCTTTTTATCCGAATATCTTGGTGGCTCTTAGTTCAAATACTCTAAGCGATCTTGAAGCAAGAAACATTTTGAATAGCAAACCTTTGGGCGGGTATTCGTCAGTTTCAGATTTCTTAAATCAACAAGAAATAAAAACAGCTTTTTCCAGTAAATTTTCCAAATCAAATCTAACCCTGGAGACAAAATATTTTATTTTAAATACAAACATAAAAATTGATGACAAAGATTTTCATCTTAAAAGTCACATTTTCATGTTAAATGAATCTCCCAAAGTGATTCGTAGAAAATTCGGAGAGTATTTGTGAGTGGTCAAAAAATATCTTTTTATGATGAGTCATTAAATGTTCTGTTTTCTTCAGAAACATCAAGCGATGAAGAAAAATCAATTCTCAAGGTAAATTCCAATGAGGAAGATATTGCAATCATTGCTTCCAATGACTTTTCTTTTTATAAATTTGATTTGCCCACAACTACTCAAAGGAATTTAAAAAAAGTAATTCCTTTCATATTGAGTGAAGAAATACTTGGCGAAGTTGAAGATTATTTTTGGATTCAGGACAATCAATCGGAAATAGTTGGAATCATTGAACATAAAAAAATTCAGGAAATAAAAAATAAATTAGATCCAAAAGTTAATAAATTAATTCCTATTCAAGCTTTATCTTCTAGTATAGAAAATCTATTGGTTATTCTTGGCGATAAAGCATTTATTTCACTTCAAGGTAATTGGTATTGGTTTGCTGATAGAAAATCAATTTTAAATACTTTGACACTCACCATAAGAAAATATGAAATTAAGAAACTCAATGTTTGGTCTAGCGACAAAAAATTAAATCTTCCAAATCTAGGTATCGATATCGAAGAAAAATATTTCTCTTCCATGAAAGATTTATTGAAAGAATTTTGTCAAATATTGGACATCAAAAATTCTATAAATTTTTTCATTAATGAATATGAGCGCAAAATTGATTGGCAATCAATTTTTCTTCGTTTTAAATTTTATGGATATTCATCCCTTGCTTTTTTTGGTATTTTTCTTCTTTCCGCAATTGTTCAGTTTTCTTATCTGAACATTTCCAATAATTCTTTAAAAAATAAAATCATAGACGCCTTTAAAGAAAAATTTCCTTCTGAAACTCTTGAATCTGATCTCATCAGTCAGGTTAATAGTTTAATCAACCAAGGCCAGATTGATTATTCTGCGCTTAATGCAGTAAGTATTGTTTCTGATGCGGTAAGCAATAGCGATAACATTGTTTTGGTATCTATTTCTTATGAGCGCTCTAGATTTATTATTGAAGTCCAAACCAATTCTTATGATCAACTTCAAGAATACGTTGATTTGGTCAATTCCATGGGATTGAATGCCAACCTAGGAGCTTCAAGAAGAGTTAATAATTTTATTCAAGGAGAGATAAGCATCAATGCGTTTTAACTTTAATAAATTTTCTAATCGAGAACAGATAATTATTTTTGGCCTCATCATTTTGATATTTATTTCGGGCTTGATCTCTGTTATTTCGTGGCTCAATACCAAAAATCAATCTTTAGAAAAGGAAAATAAAAATATCATCAGTCGACTTAACTATATTGAGTCCATTCCTAGTTCGGTTTCGTCAAATAGAAATCTTTATTCAGACAATATATCTATTTTGGTAAATTCAACTTCCAAAGAAAAAAATATTCAAATCGATAGAACACAGCCACTGAATGATAATTCAATGATGGTGTGGGTTAATGAGGTCAATTTTATTGATCTATATAATTGGATGATTTTAATGGGTGAACAGGGAGGTGAGATTGAAAAAATGAATGTCCGAAAATCCAATAAAGACAAAGTTAATGCACAAATATCGATACTATTAAAAACAAATTGAAAAAATTTTTTCTAGCAACCTTTATTCTAATATTCTTCATTGCGGGAATTACTTTGTTTAGGTTACCGTTAAGTTTAATTGCACCAACAGTTAAGGAATTATTTCCTCAAGTTAATTACACCAGCATGGAAGGAACTATCTGGTCAGGAAGGATCAATGATCTAGTTTTTGCAGATGAATATCTAGGTAGTTTAAATACTAGTTTCAACTTGAGAAATTTAGCTTTTTTAGTTGATGAAAGAGGTCTTTTCTTAGAAGGCAATATAAATCTAATATCAACAATTCTAAACAACCAAGTTTCTTTGGAAGATATAAATTTGAAACTAAACTCAAAGAGATTTTTAAGGAAGGTTCCGGTGATTTCATCTATTTCTGGCGAAAAGATTTCTATCATATTCGATATTAATGGTTGTTATTTTTCAGAAGGAAATATATACGCTTCTTTGAGGCAAACAAATAAGTTGGATCAACTTTCTAATGCAAAATTATCCGGGACAATCTCTTGCAAAGATACCAAGATGCTTGGCTCATTTTTCTCTATTCCGAAAGATGATGTTTTGAAAGGAACTTTTGAATTGGATAAAGAACTAAATTATGTAGTGATTGCAAATTCAAAACGGCTCTATGCAAAAATAACATCATTTTTTGAGAGTGGTTTTACTTCTAGTCCAGATGTTAAACTAAGAGGAAATTTATTCGATTTCTTTCGAGATTAAATGCTAATAGGTAAAAATCCTCTTAACGAGGCTCCAGAATGGTTTCTGAAAAATATTGCTGAACGTCCAGAAGAATGTTCAGTTAACGTTAATGGCGCAGAGATAAAGTATTTTATTTGGGGAGATAGGTCAAAAAAACCTCTGCTTTTACTTCACGGTTTTAATGCTCACTCGTTTTGGTGGGATCATATATCTCCTTCTTTAACAGAAGATCATTGTGTAGTTGGGCTTGATTTTTCTGGGATGGGAGAAAGCGATAGAAGAGAAGAGTATTCTCAAGAAATATTCGTTGACGACGTTAAAGGTGTGATTGAAGATCTGTCTTGGAAATCTTGTACTTGTATTGCTCACAGTATGGGAGGTTCAATAGCAACTTTAGCTACATCAATTTATCCAGATATATTTGAACACCTAATTTTATTGGACTCGATGATTGTGATACCTCCAAATGTTGCTGAAAGGATGTCTTCTAATAGACCGTCTGCAAGACTGGTTGTCGCAAGTCCTGATTTAGAAACCGCCGTTGGAAGATTCAGGCTGACACCATCTCAACCTTGTAAAGATTACGTTCTCAAACATGTTGCGGAAAATTCTTACACAGAAAGGCCTGATGGTTGGTATTTAAAATCTGATCCCTTAATACCTAACACATACAAATACAATGATCTGCATGACGCTTTTACAAAAATGAACTGTTCCTTTGATTATGTTTATGGTCAACTCAGTCAATTAGTCACTCAAGAGGTTTTAGAGTATATGACTTATGTAGGAAATGTAGATGAAAATAAAATTCATTCTTTAACCGGCGCTATGCATCATCTTTTTTTGGATATGCCTGAAGAATTTACTTCATTAATCAAAAGCTTACTTTCAAAATGACCAAACCCTTAGTAGAAGGATTCTGTGATCCTAAGTTTTCTAAACTCGAAGATATCTTTGTTAAAGCTATAAAATCTGGATTTGATGATGGAGCTGGCTTTGCCTTAGAAGTTGAAGGTAAAGAGGTTTTAAATCTTTGGGGAGGATTTTCTGATAAACAGCATCAAAAAAATTGGCAAAAAGATACTTTAGTTAATGTTTTTTCAGTTACAAAAGCAATGACTTCAACTTGTGCATTGCAGTTAATTGAATCAGGCAATTTAAATCCCAACGCTCTAGTATCCGATTATTGGCCTGAATATGCATGTGCAGGAAAAGAGAACACCAAAGTGATTGATTTTCTTACTCACAGAGCAGGGATGTTTGGTTTTCAAAGCCCATTGCCGAAAAACTCTTGGGAAGATTGGAATATGATTGTGGATAAGCTCGCAAAGCAAAATCCCATTAGAGAACCCGGAACAACTCAAGGTTACCATGCTGTTACATTTGGCTATCTAGTTGGAGAATTGGTCCGAAGAATTGACGGAAGATCTCTGGGAAAATATTTCAAAGAAGAAATTGCTGATAAATTTGATATTGATTTTATTATTGGCCTAAATGATCAAGAAATAAACAGATGTGCAGATTTGTTATTACTTTCTGGAAAACCCAATCCATTAATTCAATTGATTTTATCTTTACCCAATTGGCTCCTCCCTGCGCAAGTAAAAATAGTCAAAGAAACCTTAAACAGCAAAGAGTATGCAAAGGCTTTTTTAGAAATTATGGAGGTAGAAGAAGGTGAAACTGCACCTTCAGATTATCCCAATTCAAATTCTTGGCGCAAGGCAGAAATTCCAGCAGCCAATGGTCATGGGACTGCATCTGGAATAGCAAAGTTTTTTGGCATTTTAGCTTCTGGCGGCCAAAGGGATGGTCAAAGAATGCTTAAACCAGAAACTATTAAAGAAGCAACAATTCCAAAAACAACAGGTCCAGATGTTGTTCTTTTTCAAGCCCCTTATAAATTTGGTATGGGTTATCAAATAGATGCGCCTTTTTCACCGATTGGAATGCAGGAAGGAATGTTTGGACATACTGGAATAGCTGGTGCTACTGGATTTGCCGATTTAAATCATAAAGTTGGTTTTGGATTTACAAACAATAGACAGCACTCCTTAGGAAAGTTATATCGAACGTCTAATAATCTAGCCAAGAAACTTTACGAGATTCTTTAGTCTAATCTAAATGGTAATAGAACCTTATTTCTATGTAATCGCAGTTGTTTCTGTATTTTTACATGGCATGGGCAAAGGCGGATTTATTGGTGCTGGTTCTTTTGGATCTTTACTTGCGATACCGATGCTTTCGATTTTTATACCTCCGTTTCAAGCTGTTGCAATTCTTTTGCTTCCTTTAATTTTCATGGATTTAGTTACGGTCTGGAGATATAGATGGATGTGGGATTTAAAAATATTAAAATTTATTGTCCCGCTTGCATTTCTTGGGATCATTATCGGCACATTATCGTTTAGCTACCTTTCGGAAAATAACATCAGAGTGATAATTGGCTTGATGGCAGTCATATTTTGTCTCGATTACTATCTGCGAAATGACTCTAATGAACCTTCACAACCGTCTTCTTGGGGTTCGTATTTTTGGCCTTCATTATCAGGCTTTACGAGCTTTTCAATTCATGCAGGTGGTATTCCTTTGAGTTTTTATCTTCTTCCAATGAGATTAGATAGAAGAATTTATGTAGCAACTGCCGGTCTGTTTTATTTATTAATCAATTTATTCAAGATTTTTCCATATGCTTATTTAGGTCAAATGAATTTTCAAAATATATATACGTCATTATTACTTTTACCCTTAGCTCCACTTGGCGTATTCGCAGGAGCATATTTGGTGAATAAAATTAATCAAGATTGGTTTTACCGCATAGGTTATTTTTGTACGCTTATCGCCGGATTAAAGTTAGTTTATGATGGCATGCAGAGCTATATGTGATGACAAAGTTAAGTGTAAATATCAACAAAATTGCTTTGATAAGAAACTCAAGAAAGGGAAATAATCCATCTCTTGAGTATTTCTCAAGAAAAATAATTGAAGCAGGTGCTGATGGAATTACAGTTCATCCAAGACCAGACCAGCGACATATAAGAGCTGATGATTTATCTGACCTTATTATAATCACTAAAGAATTAGGGGTTGAATTTAACGTAGAAGGTAATCCTTACGAGGAGAGATTAGGAGAATATCCAGGGTTTTTAAACTTGATTGACGCAATCAAACCTTCACAATGCACTCTTGTGCCAGATGATAGCAATCAGCTTACATCAGATCATGGTTGGAATATTCATTCAGAACATAATAAATTAAGCAACGTTCTAGAATTTCTAAAGGAAAACAACATTAGAAGCAGCATATTCGTAGATCCGGATAAATCTCAATTGGATGCAGCAAAAGATATTGGCGTAGATAGAGTTGAAATTTACACCGGTCCTTTTGCAGAGGCATTTAAAAAAAATGAAGAAAAAATACTAAATACCTATAAAGAGGTAATCGAATATGGCAACCAAATAGATCTTGATATTAATGCAGGACATGACTTGAATTTAGAAAATTTGTCTACATTATTATCTTATGGCGATATTAAAGAAGTCTCCATTGGACACGCTTTGATTTCAGAATCATTAATTTACGGAATCGAGAATACGATACAAAATTATATTAAAATAACATCATGACAACCGAAGAAAAAATAAAATCTCAAATAGCGGATAATGAAATCCTTTTGTATATGAAGGGTTCTCCTGAACAACCACAATGTGGATTTTCTCAACGAGCAACTCAAATTTTAATGGCCTGTGGAAAAGAGTTTTCTTTTGTCGACATACTATCCAACCCTGAGATTCGCGAAACTTTACCGAATGTCTCAAATTGGCCTACTTTTCCTCAACTATTTGTTAAAGGGGAGTTGATTGGTGGAAGTGACATTATGTTTGAAATGTATCAGTCAGGAGAGATGCAAGAATTGATTGACTCGGTTGAAGCTTAATCAATTAATTCTCCATAAAAACTTAGACAGTTAAAATAAGTTATGAAAAAAGTAGTATTAGCTTACTCCGGTGGCTTGGATACATCCGTAATTCTTAAGTGGTTGCAAGAAGAAAAAAACTTAGATGTTATTACTTATACAGCAGATTTAGGTCAAGGAGATATTTCAGATGACCTTGAAGAAAAGGCAAAAAGTCTTGGGGCAAGTAAAGTTATCGTTGAAGATCTCACCGAGGAATTTATTTCAGAATATGTTTTTCCAATGTTTAGATGTAACACTATCTTTGAAGGTGAATATTTACTTGGAACTGCTATTGCAAGACCTCTAATTGCTAAGAAGCTTGTCGAAATAGGCAAACAAGAAGGTACGGATATTATTTGTCATGGAGCAACAGGTAAAGGAAATGATCAAATAAGATTTGAAATAGGTGCTCATGCTTTAAATCCATCTATAGAAGTGATAGCTCCTTGGAGAGACTGGGATATGGTATCGAGAACAGATCTCATGAATTACTGTAAAAATCATCAAATACCTATGCCTGCCTCGAAAGCAGAAGAGCCACCATTTTCCATGGATGAAAATTTACTTCATATTTCTTACGAGGGAGGTGTTTTAGAAGATTTAAATAATACTCCACCAGAAGACATGTGGTTGAATACCAAATCACTGGAAGACTCTTCCGAGAAGTCTGAGGAAATATCTATTGAGTTTTTAAAAGGCGATCCTATAGCTTTAAACGGAAAGAAACTGTCACCAGCCAAGTTATTTAAAGAATTGAATTCTCTTGGTGGAAAACACGGTATAGGAAGAATTGATATCGTTGAGTCAAGAGTAACTGGTATGAAATCTAGAGGTTGTTATGAAACTCCGGGAGGAACTATCCTATTGAAAGCTAGAAGAGCTATGGAGTCGCTGTGTTTATCTGGTCAAGAAATTAAAAATAAAGACAAATTTATACCTGATTATGCTGCCTTAATTTATGAGGGTTTATGGTGGAGTAATAAAAGAGTTTCTCTGCAAAATGAAATTGATCTAGTATCAAAAAAAGTGAATGGCAAAATTATCCTTAAACTATACAAAGGAAACATCATATCAATTGCTAAAGAAAGCCCTAATTCTTTGTACAATGAAAATAAAGTAAGCTTTGAAGAAGAAGGCGGATTTTCTAATGAGGATATGAAATCACATATCAAGAAAAATATATTGGACTTCGATATTTAATCAGTTTCTAAAGAAATTTTTTCAACCTCTTTAATTTTTCTAGCCATGTTGATTATTGTTTTTCCCGGTCCTGAGTCAATTAACATGGAAAGTTTGTTCTCAAGGAGGTATTGCAAAGTTTCTCTCCATCTAACAGTCTTAGTGAGTTGATTGATGAGAGAGTCTTTGATGAGGCTTACATCTGATGTTGGCTTTGCAAGGACATTAGGAATGACAGGAATGGAAGGGGAGTTAAATTCTACCTCATTGAGCAATTTAGCTAATTCTTCTTGAGCCTCATCGAGAAGATAACAGTGAGAAGGAACAGACATTTGTACCATTTGAGTTTTTACTCTTCTATGCTCACCATCAGCAATATAATTTTTACAAGCTTCAATTGCAGAATTTTTACCTGCTAATACCGACACTCCATCAGCATTATCGGTTGAAAAATTAATTGTTTCATTTGTTTCGTTAATTTCATCAATCATTTTATAAACGTCATTAATTGGCATATTCAAAACAACCAACATTCCTGCAGTGCCCTCAGGCACAGCATTTTGCATTAACTTTCCTCGATGATTAACAAGCGTCACTGCATCTGACAATTCTAGACAATTTGAATAAACCAACGCAGAGTATTCTCCTAAGGACAAACCTGCAGTGATATCAATATTGGAAAGATGATTTGAATACTTTGCCAACAAAACACTAGTTACAAGAATGGTTGGTTGAGAAAACTCTGTTAAATTTATTTTTTCTTCTGGCCCATTGCGTAATAGACCCTCTAAATCAAAATCTAAAGATTTAGAAACATCACCGATAGTATTTTTAGTTTCCGGATATTCTGTCAGGAGCTTATCAAGCATCCCAACTTTTTGGACACCTTGACCGGGAAATAATAGAGCTTTCATAAATTAAGAGAAAACTCACTTTCTAAAGATTCAATCATATTTGATAAAGATGAGATATCGTTTACACCACCATAAGTATATTTGTCTGGACGAACTAAAACTGCTATGTATTTTTCAAAGATAGTTTTTAATCTTTGTTCGGAGTCATCATTTGAATCAATCTTTAGTGTTTTAATATCAAGCAATTCGACAATAGTTTTTGCTCTTTCAGATAAATCCAAATTTGACTCATTAGTTAAAATAGCGAAGTTAGATGATATTACTCTATCAAGCATTTCTTTTTTATTGTCTAGTGAAATAATGGGTTGAGGTATGGGAATACCAGTTATCATGTCCGCAGGATCACCATAAATTCCATGCGGAATATGAGGAAAATTTACATCATAGCTGGGCCCTTTGGGCTCATACTCTTTGCCTTCAGCCGCAGCGCAAAAACCTTCAATTACTTGTCCGATAGTAACCGTTTGCGCAATGGTCCATTTTGCATGTGAATGTCTTTCTTTTTGATAAGTATCAAGTATTTCTTCCTTGGCTTTATTTTTGAGTAAAAGATCCAGCTTCCAAGAAATATTTGTTATATCTCTTATACCAGTTCCCATTCCAGCTCCCATGAATGGCGGCATTTGATGAGCTGCATCTCCTGCAATTAAGACGTTTCCTTTGCGCCAAGTCTCAGCTATGCAAGCATGAAAAGCATAAACTTGAGCTCTTTCCAGCTTGGCATTATTTTCATTTATCCATGGTTTTAAAAGTTTCCAAACATTCTCATTCTTTTCTAATTCATTTGTATCTTCGCCAGGCATTTTTTTAAATTCAAATCTAAGATGCCCACGTCTACCAGGCACATAAGTTCCTGGTCTTTTTGGATCACAAACTTGCATAGCTTCTTTTTCTGGAATATTTACTTTCTTAGTTAGATGAGCATCACAAACCAACCATTCTTGATTGTATTCAAAATCTTCCAAATCAATATCCAACTCTCTTCTCACAAAGCTGCTAGCTCCATCACACCCGATAAGATATTTTGAAAAAAATGTTAAGTCGCCATCAGAGTTTTTACATTTTAGATAAACTCCTTCAGCTGTATCATCAAAACTTAATAATTCTGTTCCTTCTTTGATCAAAATATTATTTTCTGACTCTACTGAAGATCTTATGAATTCTTCTAGTTCAGGTTGATAAAACAAAACTTGATTTGGCCAACCCATAGCAGATACACCAACCGGTTGCTCGATTGTTTGAATGGGATTTAAATTTGCATCGCCAAAATGAACACAATGAACTTCAGTTGAATTTTCAACAACTTTCTCTGCAATACCCAGCCTATCAAATGTTCTAAGTTGTTCTCCATCTGTATTTATAGCTCTAGCGGTAGGGGAGGGACCAATGTTTCTTTCAATGACTAAAACTTTATGACCTAACTTACCCATTAAACCTGCGAAAGTGGAACCAACAGGTCCGTACCCACAAATTGCTATATCAAATTGTTCCATTTTTGAGCATAAAAGATTAAGAAATTTATTATAATGATTTTTGAAAATTTGAGGAGAAAACCATGGAACCAATTATTAAAGCAGTCGACGTTCAGTACTGTACGTTGCAATGTCCTGATTTAGATATACAAGAACAGTTTTTAATTCATTTTGGGATGCATACAGTTTCGAAGACAGAAGAAATGTTATTAATGAAGGGTGATGGAAATCAACCTTTTATAGAAAAAGTCCTAAAGGGAGAAAAGAAATTTATCGGTCTTGCTTTTGTTGCATCATCAATGGAAGACTTAGAAAAAATTAGCAAAACAGAATCTTTCTCTGACATAGAAGAACTTAATACACCAGGAGGTGGTTTTGTGTCTAAAGGACATGATCCAGATGGTTTTGGCGTAGAAGTAGTTTACGGTATTAAAAATTTGGAAGACAAAACTGCTGAAACTATTCCAACTAACGAAGGAAGGACCGTAAATAGAGTTAATCAAATGAAAAGGTTTTTAAAAGGATCTTATCCAAGAATTTTAAGATTTGCCCATGCCGGTCTAAATGCAGTTAACGTTGTAGAATCTTTTGCTTGGTATCAAAACCATTTAGGATTTATAGCAAGCGATAGACTTTTTATGGGTGATCCTAAAGACCCGAACACTCCCTTGAATGGAATCTTTGCAAGACTAGATAAAGGCATGGAGCCTGCAGATCATCACACAATTTTCTTTATGCCTGCAGATATGTTTTCAGAAGGAAAGCCAGTAATGAACCATGTTTCTTTTGAAATGTTTAATATCGATGACGTATTTACTGGAAATGAGATGCTCGAATCTAAAAAAGAGGAGTTTAATTATTTTCAAGAATGGGGTATTGGTAGACATTACCAAGGTAGTCAATTGTTTGATTATTGGAGAAATCCTTTTGGACAAACTCATGAACATCAAACTGATGGAGATATGTTTGATAATACATTTCCGACTAGAGATCTAAATGTATTTGTTGATGAAAATGGATTAGGGGATGCGCCAGCAGAGTCTCAATGGGGTCCAGCTCTTAGCAATACCTTTGGAGATGTAAAGAACGGATAGCATGTGGATCTAGGTATTTCAGGAAAGAAAGCAATCATTTGTGCTTCTAGCAGAGGTTTAGGTAAAGCTTGTGCTCATGAATTAGCTCAAGAAGGTGTCGAAGTTTATATCAACGGAACTAACGAAGATAATTTAGCTAAAACCGAAAAAGAATTTCTAGGCAAGGGTTTTAAAGTTACTCCTATTCTAGGAGCAATGGAGGACTCCTCAACAAGATCTGCATTACTTGAAGCTTGTCCTGATCCTGATATTTTGATCAATAACAGCGGGGGGCCGCCTCCTGGAAATTTTTTTGATTGGACTGAAGAAGATTTTTTATCAGCAATTAAGTCAAATTTCACTCAATCTGCCTTGCTTATGCAAGCAGTTATACCAAAAATGAAAGAAAAAAATTTTGGAAGAATAATAAATATTACTTCTGCTATGGTAAAAAACCCTCATTTAATAATGGGACTTTCAACATCAGCTCGATCTGGATTACATGGTTTGTCAAAAGCTTTATCAAGAGAGGTTGCGCAATACAATATAACAATTAATAACGTTTTGCCTGAAAGAATTGATACCGATAGACAAACCCAAATTTTAAACTTTCAAGCAAAGTTAGCAGACTCTACCTATGAAAAAGCAAAAGAAGAACTGGAGGAAACTTTAACTGCAAAAAGAATGGGAACTGTGGAAGAGTTTTCTGGTATTTGTACGTTTCTTTGCTCGCAACAAGCTGCTTACATATCAGGACAAAATATATCGGTAGATGGCGGCAATTCTACAAACCTTATTTAACGCCTAATTTTTCCTGAAGACCTTTATTAGAAGTAGTGTAACCAAATGGGACTCTTTTACCCGGATTAATTCGTTTATAAGCTTCTTGGACTGCAATGGTTGTTTCATGAAAACCACATAATATTAAATCCAGTTTGCCAGGATAAGTATTTATGTCACCAACAGCGAAAATACCTTCTTTATTCGTTTGATAATTCTCTGTATTTACCGCAATTTTTTTTCCATCTAAATCAATATTCCATTCAAGGATTGGACCAAGTTGCTTGTTCAAACCAAAGAAAAATAGAGCTTCATCGCATTCTAAGATTTCACCTTCCTTGGTTTCAAAATGCATAAGCTCAACACCTTCAAAAGACGAGTCTCCTTTGATTGATTTGATGACATAAGGGATTTTTAATTCAATTTTTCCTTTTTTTACAAGCTCTCTCATTTGATTTTCGGTATGCTCAGCCCCTCTAAAATCATCTCTTCTATGAACTAAAAATATTTTTTTAGCAATTTTGGATAATTCAACTGACCAATCCAAAGCGCTATCACCACCACCGAAAATAACTATTTCCTTATCTTCATATTTATCTTTTTCTTTAATTGCGTAGTCCACACCTTTCGATAGGAATTTATCAGGATCTTCGACGGGGGGTTTTCTTGGTTCAAAAGCGCCAGCTCCAGCTGCAATAAAAACATTTTTTGTTTTGAATTCGGTATTTTCGCTGGTAACAACTCTCCAAAAATTATCAGGAAGCTCTTCAAGAACATCAACTCTTTGATTAAGATGAGTTTCATAATCAAAAGGCTTAATTTGTTCTAATAATGCATCGATGTGCTCTTTACCAGTTTGATTTGCTACTCCGGGAATATCATAAATCGGCTTTTCCGGATAAAGCTCAATACACTGGCCGCCCACCTTGTCTAAATTGTCAATTAAATGACAATTTAAACCCAAAAGTCCTGCTTCAAAAACTGTAAAAAGACCTACTGGACCAGCACCGATAATAACGATATCTGTTTCAATTGTTTTAGACATTAACTCACCTTCATTCCTGGCAATGCATCTGTATCAGGACTGACTATATAGACACCACTGTCTTCATTGCTAGCAGCTAAAATCATTCCTTCTGAAGTTCCAAATCTCATATTTCGGGGTTTTAAATTATTTACACAAATGACCATTTTATTAAGCAAATTCGTTGGTTCATAATATTTCTTAATTCCAGCAAAAACAGTTTTTTCACCCAAATCGCCTAGGTCTAATTTTAGTTGCACCAATTTATCAGCTTCTTCAATTTCACTCACTTCTATAATTTTTGCAACACGCAGGTCAATTTTAAAAAAATCATCAATTGTAATTTCATTCACTTTTACTTGCCTCTTTCAGTTTATCTATTTTATCGTCTTCAATTCTTTCAATTAATGGTTCAAACTTTTGAACCTCGTGATTTTTGATTGAAATATTGAGATTATCAAGATCATCATTTTTTAAATTTAAATATTTTTTAATTTTAGATGCTGTTTCAGGAATTATAGGTTCTAAGCAAATATTTAATATCCTGAATAAATTCATAGCAGTGCTAGAAATTTTAATAACTTCTTTCTGATTTATACTTTCTTTTGCCAGTATCCAAGGTTGATTATGGTCAATATATTGATTGGCTGTATCTGCTAATTTCATAATTCTCTTACATGCATTTGAATAATCTAAATTAATTAAGTCATCAAAAATTACTTTGGCTTCATTTTGAAAATCTTCAATCAGATCCTCATCTAAATCTAAACCTATTTTATTATCATTAGTTTTTAAAAACTTCTGAACTCTACTGGCAATGTTAATGAATTTTCCAACTAAATCGGTGTTAACTTTTTTTTGAAAATCTTCAAGATTAAAGTCGATATCATCAATTTTATTGGTGAGTTTTGAAGTTAAATAGTATCTTAAAAAATCAGATTTTAATTCAGATGAATATTGATCAGCCAGAAGAAAATTTCCTTTGGATTTAGACATTTTATTGCCATTCAAAGTTAAAAAGCCATGAACAAAAACATTTGAGGGTTTCTTAAATTGAGCTGCATGCAACAGAGCAGGCCAAAAAAGAGCATGAAAATTTAGGATATCTTTTCCAATAAAATGATAAATTTCATGAGTTGAATTTTCGCTCCATAAGTCTTTCGCAGTAAGTTTATTTTTTGAGTCCTTCAAAAATTTTTCTAAGGTGCCAATATAACCAATTGGCGCATCTAGCCAGACATAAAAGAACTTATCTTCAAAGCCTGGAATTTTAAATCCAAAGTAGGGCGCGTCTCGTGAAATATCCCAATCCATAAGCCCATCTTTAAACCATTCTTGAAGCTTATTGATGATGCTATCTTGCAAAGAAGATTTGTCTATCCATTCTTTAATTTCTTTTTCTAACTTTGTTAGAGTGAAGAAAAGATGTTCACTTTCTTTAATCACTGGTGTTTTATTTGAAAAAATTGATATGGGGTTAAGTAATTCAGTTGCTTCATATTTAGCTCCACAAACATCACAATTATCTCCATATTGGTTTGGCGCATTACATTTAGGACAATTTCCCTGTACATAACGATCTGCTAAGAATAAATTTCTTTCCTGGTCATAAAGTTGTTTTATGTTTTGTTTTGAAATATACCCATTTTTGAGTGCGGTGTTATAAATCAATTCACTGTATTTTTTATTCTCTTCACTATGGGTTTGATAATAACAATCGTGAAATACCTGAAACGTTCTTAAAGTTTTTTTGTGTTCATTCATGTATTTATCTACTAATTTTTCAGGTGAAACATTTTCTTCTTCAGCCTTCATCATGATAGGCGTACCATGAGCATCTGATGCACAAAGATAAATACAGTCATTACCTACAATACGTTGCGATCTAACCCAAATATCAGTCTGAATATGTTCTAGTAAATGTCCAAAATGAAGTGGACCATTTGCGTAAGGAAGTGCACTAGTAACAATTAATTCTTTTTTTTTCGTTGTCATAGGAATAAGCTATCAACATGAAGAAAGGTCATTTTATCTCAAATGCCAAAAGTATTCTGTTGATTTTATTTTTAGCAACGTCAGGTTGTGCAACAACCAATAATCTATCGAGCGATTTTAATCCTGAAGATCCATATGAAAAAAGCAATCGAAAGGTATTTGAGTTTAATAATAAAATAGATAAGTTATTTTTAAGACCTGTAACTGATTTTTACGATAAAGCAACTCCAGAGTTTGCCCAAACCTCCATAACAAATTTTTTTGCAAACTTAGATGATATTAGAATTTCAATCAACAATCTTTTACAAGGCAATGTTGTTGAATCTATGAGCGACATAACCCGTTTTTTTATTAATTCTGTATTTGGATTAGCTGGTTTTTTTGATGTTGCTTCGGAAATGGGTTTAGAAAAACATAGCGAAGATTTTGGTCAAACTTTAGGTAAGTGGGGTGCTAAACCAGGACCATATTTAATGCTGCCTTTTTTAGGACCCAGTACCACAAGAGACGCTTTTACTTTTGTGGGCGATACTGCTCTTGCTCCAGCTCTTTCTTTGGATGATAACAGAGCAAGATTGGGTCTTATATCTTTAGACTTAATTAACACTTATTCAGCTTTCACAGGTATAGCCGACATTGAAAGCAAAGATCAGTATGCTTTTTTGAGAGACGCTTATCTTGAAAGAAGAAAATACGAAGTTAACGATGGACTATCGGAAGAAGAGCTTTTTCAAGATGAAGATTTTGAAGATTTTTAATTAATCAACAAAAGCACTGTAAACCATTGATTGCATCTGTACTCTTATCGGGTAATAACCTGATGGCATCAACTGAGTCATTAAAATACAAATTAACTCTTCTTTAGGATCTATCCAGAAAAAAGTGCTTGCGGCACCGCCCCAATTATAACTTCCAATTGAACCAGAATTTTGAGTGTCAGCTAAGTCTATATTTACCCCGAAACCCAATCCAAAACCAACTCCTTTATATCTAATTTCACTAAAACTTCCTTCAGAACCCATCGTTACCATATCTTGATTCTCAGGCAGATGATTAGAAGTCATTAATTCAATAGTTTTTCTTGACAAAAGTCTTTGGCCTTCAAAAACACCTCCATTCAAAAGCATTTGACAGAAATTGTAGTAATCTTCTGTAGTAGAAACCAAACCTCCTCCTCCAGATAAATGGAGAGGCATACTTGAATAACCACTTTTATTGTTTCCCGCATCTTGAAGTCTTAAATACTCTTTGGGTGTTCTTTCGTAACATGCAGCAAACCTATTAATTTTATTTTTGGCAACATAAAAACCTGTATCTTTCATTTTTAAAGGTTTAAAAATATGCTTTGCAAAATAAGCATCTAACGACATACCGCTTAAAACTTCTATCAATCTTCCACAGATATCTGTGGCAACGCTATAGTTCCATTTATCTCCTGGATCAAACTCCAAAGGCAAGCTGGCTATTGATTTTGAAAAATTCTCTAAATCAAGAGGCGGAAAACTAAAATCTGTATTTTCTCCTCTTGGACCACTCCAAACTTTTCGATAAGCATGATCTATATTTGTTCTATAGTGAAAACCGTAAGTTAATCCAGCTGTATGAGTTAACAAATCTCTAATAGAGATTTCTCGATCTGCAGGACGAGTCATAAAATGCGGATAACTACCTGAGACAAAGACTTTTGGATTTTTAAATTCTGGTAAAAATTTACTTACTGGATCTGCTAATTGAAAAAGACCTTGTTCAAATAATTGCATTAAAGCAACGCTGGTTATGGGTTTGGTCATTGAGTAAATTCTAAAAATAGTATCTTTTTCAATTTTTTTGTTATTTTCGACATCTCTCAAACCAGTAGACTTGAAATGAATAACTTTTCCTTTTCTGGCAATTAAGGTTTGAATACCGGCCAATTTGCCATTCTGAATATATTTTTCCTTAAAAAAGTTTTCCATTTTCATTAATCTCTCTTTTGAAAGACCATATTTGTCAGGATTTGTAGTTTTCATATTTTCTCCTTTGCTGAGATTTTAGCTTTTATAAAATCTGAATGAGCAACGTAAATTAAGTTAGCAATTTTTCTTATGATGTGTTCTTCGTATTTATCAATATTTCCATCTGCGTAAGCAATTTTCCACATTGACTCTATTAATTTAAATTTTTGTTCCGCATCAAAATTATCATTTATATCTCTGGTAAATTCATAAAGAGAAGTTGAGTCCGCAACATTTTCTTTAGCATGATTTATTAATTCATCCACTTCGTTCTGATTGATTTCAAAATCTTTAACCAATGTATTTTTTAATGTTTCTATTTCGGTATCATCAAGAATTTCATCTGCCATACCTGTTTCCAATAGAAGTGCGATACAAGCTTTTGTAGTTGTTTCATCATCAATTTCAGGTTTCTGGGTCTCCTCTGTATTAAAAATTTTTTTAAAAAAGTTCATGCTGCTCTATTTTGACTTTCTAAAATTATGTTTTTCAACTCATCTCTAATTTTTTCATTTTTCTGATTACTAACTAAAACAAGTCTAGATTTTTTTGCATTATTCAACCCTTTGAATAAATTTAACATGTGGAATCTAGCTTTGATTTTTTCTTTAGAGTTGAGATTATCAATGTACTCAAACATCTGATCAATTACTGTCAATAAACTTTTATTTTCTTTATTTGCGTTATAAAAAAGTTGATCTACTTCCAATAATCTATAAGGAAATTCGTATGCAGCTCTTCCAACCATAATGCCGTCTAAATTCTTAAAATCTTCTTTTGCTGAAATAAAATTACTAATACCGCCATTGATAATGATATTAATATCTTGAAAGTCTTTTTTTAACCTCATAACTCTTTCATAATTGAGAGGTGGTATTGTTCTATTTTCCTTAGGATCCAAACCCTTTAAAAGAGCAATCCTTGCATGGACATAAAAAGTTTTAATACCAATTTTAGATAATTCATCCACAAAGAAATCAAGATAATGCTCAATATCAGAGTCATCAACTCCAAGTCTTATCTTTACTGAAACCTCTTTATCAGAAACGCAAATCATTTCAGATAAACATTTTTTTACTAGCTCCACGTCTTTCATCAATACTGCTCCAAAGTTTCCAGACTGAACTTTTGAGCTAGGACATCCAAGATTTAAATTAATTTCAGAATAATTATAATCATTTGATATTTCTGTGGCTTTTTTTAATTCTTCCGGATTACTGCCCCCAATTTGCAAAACAGTAGAATTAGACACACCAGCGTTATCTAGAAATTTTTTAGGATTATTTCGATTTATTGCATTTGCGTGAATCATCTCTGTAAATAAAATTGCTTCTTTAGATAAAATCCCACTCAAATACCTAAAATGACGATCAGTTCTTCTCATCATTGGAGCAACACAAAAAGATCTATTCATTAGAGAAAATATATTACCGATAGAACTCCTACCACGGACAAGACAATAGTGTAGGGCAACGCCATCAAAACCATTCGTAAATAGGAAAGACCTAATAGAGGTGCTACAGAAGAAGTAAGTAAAAATAAAAATGCAGCTTGACCGTTAGGAGTAGCCACACTAGGTAGGTTTGTACCACTATTTATTGCAATAGCTAATAAATCAAATTGTTCTCTACCAATTACGCCACTATCCAAGGCTTCTTTAACTTCACTTATATAAATGGTCGCGACAAAAACATTATCACTAATCATCGATAATATTCCATTTACCATGAAGAACATCGGTATTTGAATTTCTTGTCTCAAGCTCAAAACATAAGTTATAACTGGAGTGAATAAGTGTTGGTCATGTATAACCGCAACTACTGCAAAAAATACAACTAGCAGAGCAGTAAATGGTAGAGCCTCTTCAAAAGCCTTTCCAAGTTTCGGTTCTTCAATGACTCCATTAAAAGCAGTCAACAAAACGATAATCATGAGACCGATTAGCCCAACAGCGGCAAGTCCAAGAGCCAAAGAAAATACTAATATCAAAGCAACTGCTGCTTGCGTAATGATTTTCATGTTTTGAGCATTAGTTCTTTCTAAAGACTCTTGTTTATCAAAGTTATAGAGAATTTGTCTAATATGATCTGGAAGCTGAACACCAAAAGAAAATAAAGAAAATCTTTCGACGAAATAACAAGTTATCAATCCTGCAATGAAGACAGGAAAAGATATTGGAAGCATTTTTAAAAAGAATTCAATAAATGACCAATCGGCAACACTAGCAATTAATAAGTTTTGTGGCTCTCCCACAGTTGTAGCAACACCACCTAAAGCAGTTCCAACTGCTCCATGCATTAATAAATTTCTAAGAAACCCTTTAAAGGTCTGAAATTCACTTGAGTTCTCAGAAAAAGAATCTTCCTTTGACGCAACACCTTTATAAACATGATAAAAACCTGCTGCAACTGCAATCAATACTGCCATTACTGTTAAAGCATCTAGAAAAGCAGATAGAAATGCTGCTGAAAAAACAAAAAGCAAACATAAAATTCTTTTATTCTTAATGTTAATTAGAAGCTTAGTGAAAATATATAAAAGAAAATCCTTCATAAAGTAGATGCCAGCTACCATAAAAACTAACAGCAAAATAACCTTTAAATTTGCTTCTACCTCGTAATAGATTTGTCCTGTATTGGTAAGACCCATTAATATAGACTCTAAAGCTATCAATCCACCAGGTTGAAGAGGGTAGCATTTGATTGCCATTGCCAATGTAAAAATAAATTCACCCAGTATGATCCATCCAAGGATAAATCCTGCTGGCAAGCTTATGGCGTCAAATAAAACGTATATAATCGGATTAATAATCAAAAAAGAGATTATTGTATTTTTATACCAATTAGGAGCAGCTCCTAAAAAATTATAATAAATTGAATTTATCATGGTGATTTCATTTGTTTAACTTTGAACCTGCAAATTATATAGAAGTTGAATCTAAAGACTCAGAATTTTTTGTTATATTTGAGCAAAGCATTCTCTCATTTACAAATGAAAATTTCATCAGGCCTATCACACAAGATGAATTAAATTGGTCTTATATAGAAGAAAAAGAAAGACATTTCTTAGGTTATCTCAATAACAAACCATGTTTTGTTATTTTGGCTGAAAAAAATCAGTGTGAACTTGAACATTCAATATTTATTGATATGCGCTCAGCACTTGGAAGAATGCCTGATCAATTATTCGATGTCATAGCAAGATCTATTCAAATCATAAATTGGTCTAAAGATCATCAATTTTGTGGGACTTGCGGGTCAAAAATGGAACAACATATCAAAGAAAGGGCAATGGAATGTTCAAAATGTAGAAGTCAACTTGTTTATCCTAGAATTTCACCTTGTGTAATTACGCTCATATATAAAGAAAATGAATTTTTACTTGCACACAATAAAAATTTTCCTCCAGATTTCTATAGTACTTTGGCAGGTTTTATAGAACCAGGTGAGTCGGTTGAGAATGCATTAAAAAGAGAAGTTTTGGAAGAAGTTAATATAAAAATAAAAAATTTAGAGTATTTTTCGAGTCAAACTTGGCCTTTTCCCAGTCAATTGATGTTGGGTTTCTATGCTGAATACGACTCAGGTGAAATAAAACCTGATGGTGAAGAAATTGATGATGCTCAATGGTTCAATAAAGATAACATCCCGAAAAATGTCCCTCCATCTAATATTTCTATATCTGGAAAATTAATCGAAAACTTTATCAATAAAATTTAAATTATTTATTTCTTGGATCGTTTGCCGCTCTTTCTGAAGATATTTTTGTTTCAGCGCTTTCATTTTTAATCGGAGCATCCTTATCTGTTTTAGGTCTACTCAATTTTCTAGGTTTAGAAAGTTTTTCGTTATGAACTCCATCCTGATTATTATTTTCGAAGGATTTTTCGAAATTTTTATCTTTAGATTTAGATATTTCAGGGCTTTTAGATTTTGGTTTTTCTGAAATATTATTTGTTTTATTTTCCGTCGATTTCAAAGGCTTTCTGTTTTTAGAATTTGATTTCCTATTATCATTAAATCTTTTTGTATTGGATTTATTTTTTCCATTAGGTCTATTTCTGTTTTTCTGATAAGGCTTTTTGTTTTGATTTTTAGAGAATTTACTTCTTTTACTTGGTTTTTGTTTTTGTTTCTTAGGCTTGTTACTTTTAAATAACTCTATGAATCTTTTAAACAAAGATTTTTTTGGTCTACGTGATCTTTTAATATCTAATAGAGGCTTTTCTTCTGAACTTTTTTTCTTACTTTTCTTTTCGAAGTGATCAGCAACAGAAATACTAGATCTATTCTTTTCCGGATCGATAACTTTTCCATCTTTAATTCTTATTACTTCAAACCTTGAGTCTGGTCTTGTTGCATCGGATATTACTACAAGTTTTACACTGCTTCGGGCCTCAATGTCATTCAAACGAACTCTTCTTTCATTAAGAAGTAATGCAGACATATCAGGAGAAACAATAGCTCTAACTTCACTTGTTTTTTCTTTACTTGACTCCTCTTCAAGCAATCTAAGAACTGCAGTAGAAAGAGTATTTATATCCTGAGTCCATCTTTCCTTTAATGAAGATCTCAGTCTTTGCCTTGATAATTCGAGTAATCCAAATCTTGATATTCTTCCAATTTGTACTCTGGCGCGATCTTCAGATAATGCCTCTCTCATAGCATCTTCTACAGCTCTCTTATTTTCAATTTTCATCATGTCAATAAAATCGATTACAACTAAGCCGCCAATATCTCTCAACCTTAATTGTCTTCCAATTTCCGCACATGCTTCGATATTAGTTTTGACTGCTGTTTCTTCAATATCTTTTCCTGAAGTAGCTTGAGAAGAATTAATATCTATTGCTACTAATGCTTCAGCATCATCTATTACTATGGATCCACCAGAAGTAAGCTTAACTTCTCTTTGATAAGCAGTTTCGATTTGAGACTCTATTTGATAGCGAGTAAAAAGAGGCAAGGTATTTTCATATTTGTTCAAGATGTTTAATTGATCAGGCATAACCCTTTCAACAAATTCAGAAGCTTCTTCAAAAGCTTCTTCAGTATCAACCCAGATTTCCTCTATATCTTCTTTTAAATAGTCCCTTAAAGCTCGAATGATAATATCGCTTTCTTTGAATATTAGAATTGGACTATTTTTAAGAGTATTTGCCTCGTTTATTCCTTCCCACAATCTTTGTAAATAATCTAAATCCCATTTCAAGTCTTCTAAATCTTTTCCTTCTCCAGCGGTTCTAACAATCAACCCCATAGAGTCGGGTACATTCAAAGAAGAAATTCTGTCTTTTAATTTATCCCTTTCTATACCTTCTAATCTTCTAGAAATACCAGCAGCTTTAGGATTATTAGGCATCAAAACTAAATATCTACCAGCCAGACTAATGTTTGTTGTTAGAGCAGCACCTTTATTACCTCTTTCATCTTTTTCAACCTGAACTAAGATTTCCTGATCTTTTTTTAAACAATCGGATATAGACAACCTAGTATTGCGATTATTTCTTTCTGGGTAGAATTGAGGAGAAATCTCTTTAAAGGGTAAAAAACCATGTCTCTCAGCTCCATAATTTACAAAAGCAGCACCTAAACTAGGCTCTATTCTACTTACCTTGCCTTTATAAATATTTCCTTTTCTACGAATTTCGCTAATATTTTCAATATCTAAGTCGTAAAGAATATTTCCTTCGGTAATTGCAACCCTAAGCTCTTCGGGTTGTGTTGCGTTTATAAGCATTCTTTTCATAATTTCACCTCATGAAAATGCCTAAATATAATATGGGAAACCTTTCTAAAAGGTTTTACGAGAATAAATATTCAGGTTTTACGCCCTAGCTACCTATATTTATTAAATTCTTATATTTAAACTATATTAAAATTCTTGCCCTAAAATACTTTTTTGAAGGGACTTTGAGAACATTTTAGAGAATTTATTCAAAGAAATCTAAATTATTTATGTCTAAAGTAAAAAAAATAAATATCGATAGTGATATCTCAGGCCAAAGACTTGATAATTTTTTAATTAATAAACTCAAAGGAGTGCCTAAGTCAAAGATTTATTCAATAATTAGAAAAGGTGAGATAAGGGTTAACAGCAAAAGAAAAAAACCTTCTTACAAACTTTTACATGATGACGAAGTAAGGATACCTCCTTTAAATATTGCACAAAAAGAAAATAATTTTATTCCCTCCAAAATCATATCTTTTTTGAAAGACTCGGTTATTTACGAAAATGATGATTTTATTGTTTTAAACAAACCAGAGGGTATTGCGTCTCACGGAGGAAGCGGAATATCAGTAGGCGTAATAGAAGCAGTAAGGAATTTTGGTAAATCTTATAGAGATGCAAAATTAGTACACAGATTAGATAAAGACACATCAGGATGTCAATTAATTGCCAAAAACAATAAATTTTTAAGGCGTTGCAATGAGTTAATTTCTCAAAGAAAAGTAAAAAAAATTTACCATGCCGTCGTTTATGGAAAGTGGGCTCATAAAAATGGTCTCTATGAGATTAATGTTAAAAAAAATTCTTTAGCAGGTAAGGAAAGAGTGGTTAAAGTTACTAAAACAGGCAAAATAGCCAAGACTTATTTTAAAGCTATAAACATTTCCTCTAATTTCTCTTTTATAGAATGCGAATTAATTACAGGACGAACACATCAATTGAGAGTTCATCTTGCTTCAATGGGGCATCCAATAGTAGGCGATAAAAAATATGGAAACACAAACAACAAGAATTTAAATAATTTCAATTTAAAAGATAGGATGTATCTTCATGCATATTCCTTTACTGCAGATGATTTAAGTATTGAATTCAATGTTGATTCATCAACAGAGTTTAAAAAAATACTTAAAAATGATGAATAAATTACAAAATTGTCCTAGAATTGCCCTCAATAATGGCTGTACAAAAAAGTAAAGTATCAAGAGCAAGAAGGGGCGCAAGACGTTCTCATAATTCTTTGAAAAAAGAAGCATTATCATTGGATCCTGTTTCTGGGGAAAAACATCTTCGACACCACATGACTAAAGATGGATTTTTTAAAGGAAGAAAAGTTTTAGACATCAAAACAAAGGAAGAATCAACAGAAGACTCCCCTAGCTAGGCAGTGTCAAAAAAAAGCGTATTAATTACTGGAGCCTCAAGAGGAATAGGTAAGGCTATCCTTGAGTCCTTCAGTAAGGAGTATTTTTTAGTTGGCACAGGGACGTCTGATTCAAGTGTTGAAAGCATTTTAGAAAATATTAAATCTCAAGGTCTAGAAGGAGCAGCTTTTAAATTAGATTTAGGAGACAGAGACTCTATTAAAGAATTAACATCTTCGCTTGAAGAAAAAAAAATATATCCAGATATTTTAATAAATAATGCCGGGATCACTAGAGACAATATAATGTTGAGAATGCAAGAAGATGAGTGGGACAACGTAATTGATGTTCACCTAAATGGTCAATATTTATTAATCAAGTCTTTTTTAAAAAAAATGGTAAAAAACAAATGGGGCAGAATAATAAATATTTCCTCAACATCGGCTGTTTTAGGTAATAAAGGTCAAGCTAATTACGCTGCAGCAAAGGCAGGCATTGAAGCAATGTCTAGATCACTTGCAAGAGAACTAGGCTCACGGAATATTAATGTTAATTGTGTTGCGCCAGGTTTTATTGAAACAGATATGACTAAAGAAATATCAGAAGGAAATGAAGACCTACTCGCATCTCAAATTCCTTTAGGAAGGCTTGGAAAACCAAATGAAATTGCAGAAGTAGTAAATTTTTTAGCTTCTGAACAAGCAAATTACATTACAGGACAAACTTTACATGTTAATGGTGGTTTGTATATGTAACTTGACTTGCACAAAATTGATACATAAATATTGTAGATTATTTTGAAAAAATTTTTTTTAAAGGTATATAATTCATTCAAATTTTTAAATAGAGGTTCATATGAGCAGTACTGAAGATAGAGTTCGCAGAATAGTATGCGAACAATTAGGAGTTGGTGAAGAAGAAGTAACTCTCTCAGCTTCATTTATTGACGATCTAGGCGCAGACTCGTTAGATACTGTTGAATTAGTCATGGCTTTTGAAGAGGAATTTGAAATTGAAATTCCCGATGAAGAGGCAGAAAAAATAGCTACTGTTGAAGATGCAGTAAACTATATAGACTCTGCTGAATAATCTTTTCCAAATATGTCATCGCAAAGACGGGTTGTCGTAACTGGTCTAGGCATAGTTTCTCCGCTAGGTAATGATATTGATACATCCTGGCAAAATATTATTGAAGGAAAAAGTGGTGCTTCAGAGATAACTAAATTTGATCCTTCTTCCTTTGCAACACATTTTGCTGCTGAGTTAAAAGGGTATGATGAAATTTCTGGTATTTCCCCAAAAGAAAAAAGAAGGGTTGACCCCTTCGTACAATATGCAATTACTGCCTCAGATCAAGCCATTATTGATGCAAATTTATCTCTTGAAGATATTGATATTACAAAAGTAGGTGTTTCAATTGGTTCTGGTATAGGTGGTTTAGGAAGCATCGAAGAAAATGCCCTTATTTTAAATGAAAAAGGGCCAAGAAAGATTTCTCCTTTTTTTGTACCTGGAGCAATCATAAATATGGCTTCTGGAAATGTTGCAATTAGACATAATCTACAGGGTCCGAATATTTCAATAGTCTCTGCATGTTCCAGCGCTGGCCATAGTATAGGCTATTCGGCTAGAACAATTGCTCATGGAGATGCTGATGTCATGATTACAGGTGGTGCAGAGGCCGCTATAACCCCTTTGGGTTTGGCGGGTTTCAATGCCGCAAAAGCACTTTCGACAAATAATGAAAATCCAGAACGTGCTAGTTGCCCTTGGGATAAAAAAAGAGATGGATTTTTATTAGGTGAAGGAGCAGGTATTTTGGTTTTAGAAGAATTAGAGTCAGCAAAAAAGAGAGGAGCTCAAATCTATGGAGAGATAGTTGGTTTTGGGCAAAGCGATGATGCTTATCATATTACCGCCCCTGCTGAAGACGGCCGAGGGGCATATCATGCAATGATTAATGCTCTGAAAGATTTTAACGAAGGTCAGGATAAAATTGATTACATAAATGCACATGGAACATCTACACCGCTAGGAGATGTCATTGAGGCAAAAGCGATAGCAGAAATTTTTGAAGAAACAAATAATTTATCAGTTAGCTCAACAAAATCTATGACTGGTCACTTATTAGGGGCAGCAGGTGCAATTGAGGTAATTTTTTGTTTACTATCAATGCGAGATTCAATCATTCCACCAACTATAAATTTGGACGAACCTGATAATGAATTCAATCTTGATTTAACACCTAATAAGTCAAAATCTAAAGAAGTAAAGTATGCCATGAGTAATTCTTTCGGGTTTGGCGGTACTAACGTATCCTTAATTTTTAAAAAAATTCAGTGAAATATCTATTTTCTTTGATATTTCTCATAAATATTTTCTCTTATTCTTTTTTAATATTTAAACCTCTTAACTACCTTGCAGAATTTACAGTCAAAGAAGGAGACAACCTGAGTAAAATTTTTTTTGATTTAGAAAAGAAAAATATTTTTTTTCCTAAAGCAATGAAGCTTATTTTTAATTTATTTGACGCAGATAAGCGACTTTTTCAAGGAAAATATAATGTAACTTACCAAGATTCGTTATATAAGATTTTCAATAAAATTTATCTTGGAAAGATTACTTTGAAAGAATTCGTAATTCCCGAAGGATCTCAAATTAAAAATCTATTTACCAAAGAAGTGATCGATGAATATTGTTTGGAACAAGATATGGTTAATTCTTGTAACTTGGAAGGATATCTCAAGCCAGACACATATTTTTATGACAGAGAAAGTGAATTAATAGATATCTTAAGAAACTCAATTATTAATCAAAATAAAATTCTCAATCAAGCATGGAACAAACGAAAATCAAATTTAGAGAATATTTCAAAATTTGATATGTTGACTATTGCATCAATTATCGAAAAAGAGGGTTGCTCCAATGAAAGAGAAAAAATTTCAGGAGTAATATTTAATAGACTTAATCTTAAAATGTTTTTGCAAATGGACTCTACTACAATATATGGATTGAAAGAATTCAATGGGGATTTAAAGAAGAAACATCTTAAAGACTCTTCCTTATATAATACTTATATGCACAAAGGTTTGCCTCCAGGTCCAATTTCAAATCCCTCTAAAAATTCAATCTTTGCAGCAGGACAACCAGAGTTTCATGATTTCTTATATTTTGTTGCTAAAGATAAGTGTAAACATGAATTTTCCACAAATTATGATGATCATTTGATGGCTGTAAAAAAATATCAATTAAAAAAATAATGTTTATCTCTTTAGAAGGAAGTGAAGGAGCGGGAAAGTCTACTTTGATAGACTCATTAAAAAAATTTTTTAAAAAAAATAAAATAGAATTTCTCTTTACCAGGGAACCAGGAGCAACTAAAGAAGGACAAATCTTAAGAGAAATATTGTTAGATAAATCTATTGAAATTGATCCTTACACAGAAACCTTTCTACTTGTGGCAGATAGATTGCTACACACTAATAAGATAGTCATTCCCGCTCTTGCCAAAGATATAAATGTCTTGTCAGATAGATATATTGACTCGACTTATGCATATCAAGGAGCCGGAAGAGGAATTAGTCAAGAATACTTAGATCAAATTATTGAGCCATTGAACTTGCCTATGCCTGAATTAACTATTTACTTAGATTTACCTGTTGAAGAAGGATTGAAAAGAGCTAAATATAGAGATGAGCTTGATAGATTTGAAGAAGAGAATATTAAATTCTTTGAAAGAATAAGATCTTTTTACTTAGAGCAAGCAAAAAAAAATCCTAATCGCTTTTTAATCATAGACTCTAGCAAAGATAAAGAAGAGGTATTTGAAATCTCCAAGAACCTCATTTTAAAAAAATTAAATGAAAAATAATTATTTTGAGAAATTATTAAACTTTGAAGACTTATCTCATGCATATCTTTTTGAATGTAAGCCTTCAAAAGAATTTAACGATGAAATAAATAATTTAATCAAAAAAATTCTTTGTGTGGATAAACAAAAAAACTTTATGTTTTGTGATTTGTGTAGTTCATGCAAGTCTTTCAATGGTCATACCAATCCAGATTTTTTAGAAATATTTCCAGATGAAAATTTAAAGACAAAAGTTATTGGCATAACAACTCTTAGAGGGGACACAAAGAAGAAC
>MDSZ01168502.1_pt1 | contig 28213 bp, 13 predicted proteins | sample 811201 | NCBI WGS metagenome assembly MDSZ01 (sample SAMN05326647, study PRJNA326480) | marine metagenome | isolation source: seawater | place: Indian Ocean: North | collected 2010 | reverse complement strand
TCGTCGTCGTCGTCGTCGTCGAATTCAGCTTCGTACGGTTACTAAAAATTCCATTTTTTTTTACATATAAGCGCGTTATGCGTTTTGTATCAACACATACTAATTTGTCTTGCTATTATTACCATAGTCATCGCATTCAATCGTACACCTCAAATACACACCGTATCGTCGAACGGATTCACGTCTTCCAACGACTTTTCGCAATTCTTGGAAATCTGCTCTACCAATGCGTTTTCTTCATTCTCTTTCCTTTCCATCTCCTCCAACTTCTCCAATTCCTCCCGATTCCTCTCCAACGCCGTCCTTCTTCTCTCCTCCATCCTAGCGTTGTACTCTTTCAACTCCAACTCGGAAGCATCTATCGCGTTCATCGTCATCTCGTACGCTTTCTCGCCTTCCTCTTTCGCCGTTCGTTCTTTCTCGCTTTGCGACAACCCGTCCGGATTGCCTTCTTTTTCGATCCTCGCGAGCGTTTTCCTCTCCGCCGCTTGTCGAGCGTACACCGCCGTCGCTTTTCGATTCAACGCTTCTTTCTCTTCTTTTTGTTGCATCGCCACGCGATCGTATTCTCGCATCATCAGCGCGCGCTCTTCCGCTTTCGTCTCCCACCGAGGTCTCTTTTCCTCTCCTTTTTTTTTGTCGTCTTTTTTGTCAAAGTCCATCGGGTTTGGAAACGCAGGAAACAATCGGCCAAGTTGAAAGACATCATCAGCTTCTTCTGTCACGGACGCGTGCGCTTCGAACGTCGTCGTCGGTTGAAGAAGCATCATCCCCGCGGAGAGTACCAGCGCCATCGCCGTCCGTCCGAAACGACTTTTGTCGCGTCTTCTTCCCTCGTCCTCCTCGAAGACTTTCGCATCATCGAAGACATCATCATCATCATCAACGTCCCCAATGGTGTGTCTTCGATGGAGATGATGATTCCAAAACGTCTTCGTCGACAAAAAAGTCGTCGTCGTCGTCGTCGTCGTCGTCGTCGTCTCATTCTTTTGCCGACGACTGAGAAGATGGTTTTCGTTCCCGCTGCTGTGGTTTTGAAGACGACGACATTTTCGGGGGGTCAACAAAGTCGATAATACAAAAGGAGAGACTGCAAAGACGAAGGACATCGTCGTCGTCGTCGTCGTCGTCAAAAATGAGTCCAAAAAAAAAAATGTCTCCAAAAAGTGTCCTCTCCTTGTGTCTGTCTTGAGTTTAAGGTATCAAAAAAGATGTAGGGTATCAAAGTCGTGTGTGTCTGTGTGTCGGGTCCCTTTAACTCCCTCTTTTTAATTGGTTTTTTTGTCTCTTTTTTTGTCGCTCTTTCTGTTGTGTGTACTAAAAAAGGGACGCAGAAGAGGAAACGACTGTGTCAAAACGACCTGACGCTTTGAGACGACGTGTAAGAGGAGGAGGGACCCTTGAGTAGGAGTAAGTAGTGGAGAGAATTTTCGACCATTTTGAGTGCGTAACACATTTCTAATAAGTCGGTTTTATTGTGTGTTTCAAAAAATGGGTGCCGAAGAACAAAAGAATCGACACGAAGAAGAAGAGGCGGAGAAGAAAGGGGACAAAAACACCACCACCAACGAACTCGGAGCGTTCGCGCAGCTCCTGCGACGATGCTCGACGACGCTGCGCTCGATGCGGAGAGAGTTTCCTCCGAACACCAACGTCGTGGGATCCCTTTTTCTCTCGAAGAAAACGAAAGACGCGAGAGCACGAGTGGCAGGATTGACGAGAGAGATGGAGGACGAGACGAGCGAACTGTGGGCGCTCTCGAGGCAAACGCGCGAGGAAGAGAAGGAATCGGAGTATTTGCACTTCGAGAAAAAGACGAGAATTTTACGAGAGATTACGGATGTATCTCGAGAGATTTTGACGAACGCGGAAGTGTATCAAGGAGGGAGACGCGGCGTCGCGGTGAACGCGTTGGAGTGCGCGTTTCTGATTTTGAATTTCGTGGAAAAGGAGAAAGTGCGAGTGAGCGGCGCGAACGGAGACGCCAACGCGGCGGAGATGATGACGTGTAGCGCGACGATGTTGAGGGACACGTGTAAAGTAATCGCGTTTTGCGGAAAGGATGATAACACGGTGGAGATTACGAGGATGGTGGTGAAGATTCTGTTAGCGTTGGCGACGAGCGAACACGTGGTACAGTCTGGGACGTTTCAAGGCGAGGAAGGGGAAGAGGCGTTGGAGATTTTGACGTTACGGTTGGCGCATTCGTCGGTGGCCTGCGATGGGGATGTAGAGAGAAGAGTGGCAAAGACGGCGTTGGTGCAACACATAAATAATAGTTTTAAGAGGTGCGCAGAGGGGGAGTTTAGTGTTACCAATAGTGTTGGAAATAATTGTTGTAGCGACCAATCGGCGTTGACTTGTTTGAAGGCGTTGTGTAAAATCGCGTCGAGAGATTCGAATGATATTAGCGCCGCGACGATTGCAGAGGAGAATATGAATACTACAGCATATTTTTCTGCGGCGAACGCGTTAGATGCAGACGAGTACATCCTAGCCAGTCGGTTTTTAGCGATAGATTTACTTCGACAGCTGTGCGAAGGACCAAATGCGAGAGCGTGGTTGGCCGCGTATAAAAACGAATTAAAGAAATCTTTGAGCGAGGCCTTGTTGATTAACGCGATGTTAAATCCAAAGTCCACGCTTCAAAAAGGCGGCGTTGCTGGAGTGGCTGCAGCCGCGGCCGCTACCGCATCAGGCACGATCAATGGCAACCCGAAAAAATTGAGTTTCGATGGCATCGAAAAAACGCTGAATGCATCGACGAATAGAGCAACCGTTAGCACGAACACGAGTAACAACATCAACAACATCATGCATGGCTTTAACAACGCGACGAGGTTTCATCCAATGGCGTTAGCGTCATCGAGTTTAGCCCGAGCAACGTTTGCCGCTATTGTTTCTCGCGCGAGATATTCTTGGAAATCTGAAATCGCTTTGATGTTCCCAACGATGCTTTTACACCCGTTAGAACGGTCAAAGTCAACGCACATAAAGGCAAAGATTGCCGCGTTGAAAACTCTGCGACAAATATTTGACGATCCTTCGACATCGGCGGATGTTTTTGTGAATTACGATTGCGATCCGAGATGTTCGACAAATTGCTTTGAGAGAAGCGCCAAGGCCATTTTAGAGACGCTTAAAGTTGAACTCGAAAAAGATCGTATTCTTACGAATATTAGCGGTGGTTCCTCGATTGATATTGATTCAGTTGCGTTGAGAGATGCGACGACGCAGTGTTTGGTTGCTATCGTGCGTTCCTTGCGCATGTGGCGCGCGAGAAACAAGGAATTAGGGGAAGACTTATTTCACGAAGACGACGATTCCATCGAAGAAGTCGAAAGAACAGCATCCTCCACTTTGCGTCGGTCGGGAAGCGTTTCAACCTCGTTTGAATTGATACCGTCTCAAAATCTCGCAGTTTCGGGTGCTTCCAAACCAGATGACATCAGGAAACAACCAAAATCTAGCAGCACGACGTCGAAGAAAACAGCCCAAACGACCGAATTGGGAGGTGGGTTGCTCGCTTCGGTTCCATTAGAAAACGATGCGCCTGCGACATCATCATCATCGTCGGTAGCAAAACTTTCGCAAACGAAAACGTTTGCGAATCTTAAGAAAGAGAAGAAATCGGTGGAGATTGCGGTGGAAAAGTTTAACAAAACACCGACGATGGCAGTTTTGCGCGAGCATGCGCCGAATAATTCAGTCGTGTCGGCATCGGACGCCGCCAAGTTTTTACGGTCGGCGCCGGGTGTCGATCCATCAGCAATTGGACATTTACTGGGATCTAGCGATGCAGATGGCGTTGCGGTTATTCGCGCGTACTTGGAAAATTTTGATTTCACGAACGAATTCATAGACGAAGCGTTGAGGAAGTTCATGTCGACGTTTCGAATTCCTGGCGAAGCGCAACAAATCGATAGACTCACCGAGTGTTTTGCGAAGAGGTTCATTGAATTAAATCCAAACTTTGGAGGCGAGAAAATAGAGAAGAAAGTAGATTGCGTGACAATTATCGCGTTTGCGATAATCATGCTGAATACAGACGCGCACAATCCCATGGTGGATGCAAAAATGCGAATGTCGGGGGAAGATTTCTTGAATATGGCTTTGGATACGCCGGAAACGAGAGGACTGGACAAAGAAATGATCCGAGGCGTTTACGATCGCGTGACGAAAGAAGAAATTATTTTATCCGCGGATAAACGTGCCATCGCTGAAACGTCGTCATCCACTGCCGCGGATGCTACCACCACTACTTTAGCGAGTAGCGGTCTCATGAGCGATTTTGGCATCTTTGGCGCGTTCAAGAAGCGACAGAGAATTGTTGAAATGGAGGAGAAAATTGCATCGGAAGAATCGAAAGCTTTGCTGAGAGAAACGGCTCGAGCGTTCTCTGCAGTCACGACGAATGTGGGGATAGATCCTGTCGCGCTTTCCTCGTCGCAGTTCAAGAATGGAAAAGGTAGTAATTCAGAGCTCGACAAAGGCTTGAACAGTAACAACAACGTGTTAGTCAGCGAATCCGCCTTCCACGCAGCTACCGAAGCCGGACTGGCTCGACCAATGTTTGAAGTCATCGGTGAAGCGCTCTGTAGTGCGTTATCGATTGCGTTTGGCCTTGCGAATGATCCTGGGCGTGCAGCTGTGGCTTTAGAGTGCGCTCGTTCTGCCATGAGACTTGCCTTTGAGACAAAGCTGTACACTTTGCGAGATTTGTTCGGACAGTTTTTGTGCAATGCTACGGGTGTGATCGTATCTGGGGATCGACGAGACAACGATACTAATGACGAAGGTAACGACAGTAACGCGTCAAGAGTTGATTCAAGAGCCGCGCAACGCGCCGAGGCGACAAAAACGCTTCTCGATTGTGCAAAATCCGATGGCGATTTCATCAAGCTCGGTCAAAAATTTTGGAAGTCGTGCATCGATATTTGCGTGAGTTTGGAGATTGCAATGTTAGAGAATGACTCGACGGCATTGAGAGGCGTAACAAACGTAAACAGTCGCACCGGAATCACGCAAGAACAAAACCACGGAATTTTACCGGACACAACAAAGGTGGAGAAGAATATCCAGCAACTTCTCGGGTTTAAAAATGTCATGACCTGGCTCCGACCGTTCTCGCAGGAAGCGGGTATGGAAACGGAGATAAATACAGACGCCAAGGCAGCCATCGACGCATGTTTTGAGAAATCGGCTCGAATGGATGTGGGCGAACTCTCACATCTCGTCGACGCGTTAATACAACGTTCCGAACGCGATTTATCAGCCGCCGAGCAAAGCGAAATCACGAAATCTCCAAATACGAGAATCGCGATGAAACGGTTGGCGGATGTCGCACGAGCAAACTTGAACGGGAGATCTTTAGCAGCCTGGCGCAATGTCATCTGGGGACCAGCTTCTTTGCATCTGGCGACGACAGCAACTTCTTGCGTACAAATTGAAACGCTCGTAAATCGCAACGCGTGTAAAGAAGCTTCGGAGTGTCTTCGCGTCGTTGCCGAGGCTGTGCTCTTGAAAAGAGGAAGCGCGAAATCCGAGGAGACCGAAGACGAGGATGGAAATTGTACGCCCACAAAACGTAAAACTAAGTTGACAAATCTAGAGACAGACGAAGATATCAACAGTATCAACGCGGACGCAGCGAGAGAAGACGCCTTGTTACCGTTCTACGAATCCATTCGAACGATAGCAAATTCGAGCTTTCGAAATTCTGGCTTGGATAACGAAACCGTCTTTTTCGATATGAAGACGAGAAAAGCCGAATTCGTCATCGACGCGTTGAGACACCTGGCTGAAACTTCGAGCAAGAAGTTTGGAAAATCCTGGCGAAGAGTCTCTCAAACCCTCGAAATTGTCGCTTCAAATGCTACTCTGTCAGAATATCACGGTAATACTGCGGACTACGACGGTAACCCAGAAGATCAAATGAAAGTCTTATTCGCAGACTCGGCAAAAATTCGTGCATTTGTGAGTTTTCGCAACGTTATTGTTGAAATTGTGCTCAAAGGAAGATCAAAGAAAGAAGGAGTATCGACAACATCATCTTCATCGGATGGAGAACTTACGGACGACGTTTTACCGGACATTCTGGATGTTTTAGCTAAATTTCGCGACGTCGAAAAGCAAACGACGAACGACAAAGGAGAATCCATCGTCATTTCTGAAGCTCTGCTATCTTTGCAAGAGATTATCGTTCGCGCAGATCGAAGCACGCACCGCGGGCGAAATCTGTGGAAAGTTGCGACGAGGCGTTTGATATCGGCGACGTTTTCAATCGAAAACACGCGAGCAACAACTGTGAGAGCATTTGAAAGCGTCTTCGCGTCTGCGCTTGATTTTACGAGAAACAAAGATGAAGAAAAGGTATTTTGGCAAGACGTGTGCGAAGATGCGATAGACCCAATCGTTTCGGCCACTCGCGAAACGTATTACGGGAAGCATGTGCACAACAGTGCTCCGAAGAACGAGGGATTCTTAGAAGCAAAAGCGTTTTCATTGGCGACGTTCTTTCCTCGCTTGGTTTCAAACGTAACATCCGCGTCTTCGACGAAAGATATTGGATACGATATCGTGTCGGTCGGCTGCGCGAAAGCGTTTGCAAAGGCAGACGTCGCGTCGACCTCGTTAACGCACGCGTTATCGTGCATCGCGGCGTTTGGTTCCAAAAGTACATCTTCTTCTGAAAGATTTTGGAGTTTTGCGTGCGACTTCCTCGAAAATGCGATACACGCCCAGAAGAAGAATGAAAGGGACCAAGTGATTTCGAAGTCGCTCGTTTGCGATTTTATCCCCGAATTATTCTCGTCGTGTACCGTTGCGGACTCTAAGAAGCGCATAGCGAATGTCGCATCGACTATTCATATCGATGCTTTTACCTCCGCGTTTAATAAGCGAGAAGAAGACGAACACGAAGAGCTTTTATATGACTCCACGCGAGCTGTGCTAGCGACGACGACAAACACCGTGAGTGGTACGCTCGCGGCATGTGAAATCGTCTTCCGACACTACTTTTCAAATAGCGAGAAGAAAATATCCTCTTTCGACATCTCGGATCGTGCGCTCGCGATGTTGGCTTTAGTCGTCGACGCGTTGACGAATCTGATAAAACAAAAGAAGAATAAAGATAACGCGAGCACGGAAGAAGAAAAAAGTGAAGACGGCGTTTCGTTTGCGAAACGAAACAAAGAATTTTCGCAGTTGTTCGTTCTTCAATTGTCCTCGCTCGTTGCCTTGGGACGATATCCTTTGAACAAATCCTTACAAGAATTCGTCTCGGCGTCGTTGCGATGAGAGAAGAAACGTGGAATAGACGGGTAGTGTTTTTAGTACAATTGTACAAGTATATACGTAGTCATTAGTCAAATTACAAAAGCTCTAACGTCTCAACACGTTCACAGGCGCATCTGGATCGTTCTCCAGCGCCATCTTCGCCACGTCTTCCACCGCGCCTCGTGGGACCGACGTGAAAAACAAGCTCCCACCGAACAACACGAACAGCAACACCGAGATCCCAGCCGTGCCTAACGGGCCGACCTTACCGCCTTCCGCGGTATCAAACCCGGGAATAATCGGTACCGGCCCTTCGTTCCTTCCGGAATCAAACCCGAACGGGTCCGATTTCTTCGGCGGGAGTGGGTCTCCTGCGTCAAAGTCTTTCCCAAAGGAGTCTTCCTCTTCACCGCTCGTCGCCGCCGGCGTCATTTTTGTAAAGGTCCTCGCTTTTCGTCTCCCACATCGTCTCGTCGTCGTCGTCGTCGGTACTCCTCCTCCGCAGCGCGTCGTCGCCAACATCCTCGTTGTCCTCGTCGTCGTCGTCCGTGCGTTCCTCCTCCCTTTCTCCTCTCTCGCGTCAGAGAGTTTAGGCGATAACTCCGAGAGACATTTCCAATTTTCTCACACACACATAAAGAGTGATTAGGGTTTAGGGTTTACACCAGGGTTTAGGGTATGGATGGCAGTCGACCTTTTTTTTTCCTTTTTTCTCATTGGCTTCACCCCGAAACCTTCGTCTTCTTCTCTCTTTGGATAATTTTTTTTCGCGAAGGCGAGACGTGATAATAAGTGCAGAATTTACCGCACAACAAAAACACACACAGATATACACAAAAATGTTCGCTGCCACTACCGTCCAACAGACCGCCTTCGTCGGCAAAGCCGTCGCGATGAAGACGCGCACCTCGGTACGTTCGCGCGTTTCGTTTTTCGTCGATCGCATCGCGCGAGGCGGCGGTGATGTCCGATTTTTATAGAGCTTTGTTTTATTTTTGTGTGTGGTGTTCCGAGGCGACGACGAGTGCCCGTACTCCTTTTAGGAGGAGAGAGAAAAAAACAACCGTCCGATTGTGCGGGTTCGAGACGTTTGAGCACCATCGCGAAGCGCATCGCGCGAGTCGGACGCGATACACGCGATGAAGGCATCTCGTGGCGTTCAAAAGCGCGCGTTTTTTGTTCGATACGCGCGGTGGTGCGCATCAAACGTCGGGGCAAGAGAGACGAATTTTGGATGTGTGTCGTCCGATGCGTTTCGTTCGCTTTTTGTGTGTTTACGCGTCACTGCAAAAACGAGAAAAAAAAAGCGAGAGTCGAGCGTCGCGTGTGGCTCGCGCGACGCGCGAAAGACGCATCGAACGCGCGAAAAGCTTCGAGACGTATCGGACGCATCGATTCCATCGCGATTTAGGGCGGTTTGCGCGCATCTTACCCCTGTCGCGAGCAGGATTGCGCGTGTAATTGACACGACCTCTTCAGAGAGTCTCGCTATCCTCCAACAGATGCGAAATGAGTCCCTAAAGACAACATACTTAACCCGTTCATTTCTCTCTCTTCAAACGCGATTCTTTACGCGTACGCAGAAAGTGCAAAGAGGCATGACCATCATGAACTTCACGGTCACTTTGGAAACCCCGGAAGGCGCCCAAAAGATTGAATGCGCGGACGACACCTACGTCCTCGACGCGGCTGAAGAAGCTGGCATTGACTTGCCGTACTCTTGCAGAGCGGGCGCGTGCTCTTCGTGCGCGGGTAAGGTGACCGCGGGTACCGTCGACCAATCCGACCAATCCTTCTTGGATGACGATCAAACCGGGAGCGGCTTTGTGTTGACTTGCGTTGCGTACCCGACCTCGGACGTCACCATCAAGACGCACATGGAAGAAGAACTCTATTAAATTATAAAAAACTAACGGGTAGTTTTTTATAGCTAAGTAAGAGGGAGTTTTTAATTAAATAATGATAAAAAATACGACGTTTGCGTCGTGCTAAAAAATGGGAGAAGATTATCTGTACGCGTATGCTCTCACTCGCTTTAAGTGCAAACGATGCTTTTTATTATTTATAAACGCTCATCTCATCACTTTTCTCTTCTTTCGTTTCGCCGCCACGAACTCTTATCATCACTTGTCGTCGTTTTGGTCGACGGTGCTTCCAATATCGGTTATTTTCAACAAGATCTTTGTCTTTCTGTGCTTCTCGCACGCGTGATCCAAAGCCTCGTCGAACTCCGTGGATAGCTCGTACTCGGTGTACTCGACCACTATTTTGTTCGCGTTGACCAATTTCGCCAAAGTCTCCATCATTTTCGGCGTCTTCTTCTTGTTTTCTTTCATCCAGTTTCTCAGCGAAAAACCGCGCACGATCAAACCTTTACCGACCCAATGATGCCATGGGAACGTCGCCGCGCGACCAGAAGCGCACGCGTAGACGATGAGAGGACAGCCTTGGTGTAAGGTTTCCGCCAAACGTACAGCGGAAATGCCCCCAACGCCATCTAATGCCAATCTTGGTTTCGCGAAGAGACGTTTTTCTTCTAACTCGGCGCTCAAATCGCCTTCGTCTTTGAAAACTTCAATCGCGCCTAAACTTTTAAGCCATTTGACAGTCTTCTCGAAGCCTGGATGCGCGCGACAGACTAAAATCGGACGCATTTTGAGCATGCTCGCAAGTTGACAGACCACTGTGGCGATTAATGAGGTACCAGCGTTCAAAATAACCGCATCGCCTGGTTTCAATGCCCCAAAATCTTCCAACAAACGATACGCGACGGACATCTCTCGCATCATCGCGCAGTGGTTTTCCGACGTTAATTCTTTCGGAATCTTGATTAAATCTTTTTCTTTCCAAACCGCTAATGTTCTCCACGTGCCGAGATTTGGAACATACGGAATGACCCAATCGCCTTCGGATAACGACTTCACGCCGGCGCCAACTTTCACTACCGTGGCTAAACAATCTGAACCAGGGATTTTGCAGTGTTCGTTCGACTCGTTCGTGTTGTTTTCGAAAACACCTTTTCGCGGGTTTAACATCGAACCTTTATGCATATCAGACCCGCTGGCATAATTGGACGTAATGAACGACATTTGTTCTTCATATATATCGTGCCCGTTCATCGGCGCCACGCGAACACTCACTAAAACTTCGCCCCACTGTAAAGTCGACGCGATTTTCTTCGCTTCCACTCGCAACGCCTCCTTTTCGTGACCGATGACAACTTTCTTACCGACGGTGTGGTTTACCTCGTACGCTTTAATCTTCGGCAATTGTACCTCATCGTACGATCCTTTTACCACGCCGAACTGATTGATGATATCGTCCACACCAAACGAGCTGACAGAATCGCCCCTGGCTCTCATGAACGCTTCAAATCCAGACGTGTGCGATCCTTTGTTCTTCTCCACGGTTTGAATCGCTTCTGCGACGGACTCTTTCCTTTGATTCTCCTCGTTCAACTTATCGCGGAACACGCCGCCACCGAATGAATCCAACAATTCCTCCTCGACTGATTTTGAGTACGTCCCGGTCGAGTCGTATTGTTTGCGCTTGTCGTTGTCAGAGAGGACGTCGTAGGCGCGTTGAATCAGCGCGAACGTTTTCGCATCGCCGCCTTTATCCGGGTGCGCTTTTGTGATTAAGTTCCGGTACGCTCGGCGAATCTATTTTTTCGGGAAGAGGGAATGAGAGAAAGCGAAAGAGGTAAGCGCGATCAAAATATCTCCTTCCCCCCGTAGTAAAGTTCGAAAACACTACCAACAGAACCTTCTTCTTCTTCTTGAAAAAAAAACGCCCGTTTTCAATTCGGCTTTTCAGATTCCCGATTCTCGTCCAAAGGAAAACGAAAAAATCTCTCCGCTTTGCTCTCTCTCTCTCTCTCTTCCCTTCCACCCGCGCGCGCGCTCGCGGTGCGCGTCATCTCGCCGGCGGCGCGGGTGGCAGAGAAGAGACGCGACGGCGACGCGACGTAAAAAACGATGCATTCCTCGCGCGCATGTCGCATTGGCTTTACAAAAAAAAGAATAAAGAGGGAAAAAACAAAAACGCACCTCGATCGACGTCGCCGTGGTCTCCACGTTCAGCGCGCCGTACAGATCCACGCGCGACGCTTCCTCCTCCTCCTCCTCCACGCTACCGGCCGTCATGGTGTCGTCTTTTTTTCTTTTTCTTTAACTCGCGCGCGCGATCAAGAAGAAAAGCAGTTTTTCTTTGAGACGTTTTTAAAGGGAAGCGTTATTTTTTTCCTTTTTTTTTCTCCCTGTTTTTAGGGTTTCGTTTTCAGGTGGACCAGGGTATAGGGTAGAGGGCATTTCTTTGACTTCCTTTGTAACGGCAAATTGTCTTTCCTTCCTTCCTTAGAGAGAGAGAGAGAGAGAGAGAGAGAGAGAGAGTGCAGAGAGAGAGTACAGAAAAAAGAGAGGGCCGCAGAACCGTTCGCTCGTGCACTCGAAGAGAAAGGGGAAGAGAACGAGCGGGAGGAGGAGGAGGAGGAGGAGGAGTACATTCCAAAACGCATTTTCCATCAAAATATTCCATTCGGGATAATATGGGAACGAAGAGAGAGGAGGAGGAGGAGGACGACGACGTGGAGAAGAAGCTGGATGAAACGCGCGGTGTTATCGATTCCGCAAAAAAGAATGACGACAAGCAAGCGACGTTCGCGGATATCTTTCGAGCCTTCGTCTTGATGGGCTGGACCGCGTTCGGTGGCCCAGCCGCACACATCGGCATTTTTCAAAAAGTCTTCGTCGATGGCAAAAAATGGATTTCGAGCACCATTTTCGCCGAACTGTTGAGCTTAGGCCAGTGCATGCCTGGACCGACGAGCACTCAAGTTAGTTTCGCGCTCGGCGTGACTCAAAGAGGCGTTTTGGGCGGACTCTTATCGGGAGGGTTGTTTCAATATCCCGGGTTAATTTTAATGACGTTAGCCGGCGCGGGTGCCGCAGAAGCGTTGACAGATCCGTCGAAGTTTTTGAAAGGGTTGGTGAGCGGTCTGTCGGTGGCTGGCGTCGCGCTGGTGGTGGACGCTGCGGTAAATTTGTCCAACGGTCAGTGCAATAAGAATAACATGACGAGAATTTTGGGATTAACGAGCGCGTGTTTCGCGTATTATTACAAGGCGGCGTGGTTGTTTCCGTTATTGATTGTGTTTGGTGGTTTAGTGAGTTATTTCTTCGGCCCAGAGAAAGATATCGCCGAAAGAAACGAACGAGATGATGAAGTTGCGAGTTACGGAGCGACGAAAATTGTCGGTGGTTTCCTGATTATCTCGTGGGCAGTCGTTTTGGTGCTTATGGTCACCGTGGCGAGTCAAACTGATTATGACTCGAATCAGTACTCGCACTGGTTTGCGGCTTTTTTTAGAACTGGAAGCATAATTTTCGGTGGTGGACAGGTCGTTCTGCCTTTATTGTTGGATGATGTCGTTACGTACGATTCGAGTCAGCCGAACAACATCGCGGCGAATAGTTGGGTCACCGAAGACCAGTTTTTTGCCGGACTGGCGCTCGTGCAAGCGTCCCCCGGACCAATGTTTAACTTTGCCGCGTATTTAGGTGCCGTGATGGCGCAAAGAGCTGGAAAAAACGTCGTCGCGGGAGCACTGACGTGTTGGACCGGCTTATTCGGCCCGGGCGTGACGTTAATTTTCGGCGTCCTACCGTTTTGGGGTTATGTTCGCACGTTTCGGGTGTACCAAAAAATGCTTCCTGGTTTGAACGCCAGTGCGGTAGGTTTAGTCGTCGCTGCGGCAATGCAAATGTTTTTGAAAGTGCGAGAAAACTCACCCTTTCCGAAATTTGCAGTGGTTATCGGCATGTTGACCTTATTCGGAACGAGATACGTGAAATTGCCAAATCCGAAGCTAGTCGTTTTGCAAGCGCCTATAGTCGTCGCTTTCGGAGGTCTTCTCGGGATCGTTGCCTGGGCGACTGGATGCGATTAATGAGTCATCTTGTAATATTCACAATAGCTACTCGCAATGCTCATATCCAACCATTTCTTCTATTACTTCTATTATACACTAACGACGGCGTCGTAATGCTCTCCTAGCGTGTACGATTCTTTCATGAACGCAACACGCAGCGGTAAAGCTTCTTCTCCACCACTACCACTACTACCACTACCCTCAACGACCATCTTCTCCACTTCTCCACCCGGTCTGACTTCAAAAACCTCCACATTCCTCTTCAACGCCCTAGCAATAGCTAACATCTCCACGTGGCCACCCCACTCCGCCGTCGATTCCACCTTTTCGCAATACTTCTCGAACGACCCAGCTTCCTCCACCTCTACAAACGCCTCGTATTCTTCTCTATTCTTCAACATCTCGTTCGCGCACATGATTCTCACTTCTTCGTACCTGCTTTCTTCTCGCATTTCCGCCACTTGTTCTGCCACCGCGCGATACAAACAGTGCCCATCCGCTTTCACCTCCCGCAACTTCAAATTTTGAGCTTCCAACGCTCGCGTCATCGCGTCTTCTTCGATTTCTTTTTTGGACGGTCCAGATTCGCGAAGTCTCGCGCGTTCCATCTCAATGGCTAATTCCCGCGCCTTCTCTTCCTGGGCTTTCTTCTCTCGTCGTTTCTGCGCTTTCGTTGGTCCTTGTTTCTTCTCATCGCGTTGTCGCTCTTCGTCCACATTTTTTCCCCGCCTTTCTTCTCGAACACCTGCGTCCTCCTCCTCCTTCTCTTCTTCTTCTTCTTCTTCTTCTTCCTCTTCCGACACCGCGTCTGGACTTCCATACAATCGTCTCTCCAGTGCGTCTTCTTCCGCGAAGTGTCTGTCCGTCACTTTCCCTTCCTCCACGAGCGCTTTCGTCTTCGCTTGTTTCCCGACGAGCGTCTTGCAATACTCTCGAACTAAATCCAATTCGCGTTTGTGTCTCGAGCGCATCTCGGAAAGCGTTTCCGTTTCCACGTCGACTGGATTCCCGAGCGCGTCCGTCGGTGGGGGGCACGTAAAGCCAACACCATTCTCTCCTCCTCCTTTCTTTTTTTTGCCCATTTGACGATGATGACCCCACGATGACGATAAATAATGATATGGCGTAGTAGTCTCAAAGGAAGAGCGAAGAACAACAACACAAAGTAGGCCTACTATATCCAAAGTGTTTTGCGTCTCGACAAAAAACAACAGTGTGTTTTTCTCTTCATTTTTTTCCCTAAACCCTAAACTCTTCAAATATTTAGGGTTTTAGAAAATTGAATATTTGGGAGCTTAAAGAGAAGGAGGAGGAGACAAACTCCGACGAAAGACGCACTGCGCTTTGTACCGACCAATGCAAAGAACACGCATGCGGTCGTCGTTTACGTCGTCGTCGTTCGAACACAAGAAGGTTGGAATTGGCGAGACGGTTGCCTCCGACGACGCGGAAAGGTTTTTTGAACCACCACCATCGAACGACGACTTTGGCGACTTTGACGACGACGACGAACACAAAAAAGACATCATCTTTGTCGTTCCAAAGCACACACAACAGTTGGATTGTGTACCTACAGGAGACGACTTTGTCGATGAAAACGTCGACGTCGACGCGGAATTGTACGCGACGAAAGTCCGGAACGACGCGTTAGAACAGTCGCATCGGGTTTTGGTGCGCAACGAGAACGCTTTGCTGGTCGAAGCGCGGCATTATGAAAGCGCGTGTAAAGAGAAAGACCGGGAAATAGAAGAGTTAAAAACAAGGCTTTTGTGCGCGGAGGAGGCGTCGTCGTCGAAGCGACGCGCGAGGGAAGAGGACGAAAGAGTGAGAAAAATGGTCGAAAGGAAGACGAAAGCGACGATGAAAGAAACGTTACGGTTACTGGAGAAAACGACGAGCGCGCTCGAATTGACGAGGAAAGAGAACGAGGTGCTCGGTTTGAAGTTGGAGAAAAGTCATCGACCGAAAACCGAGAAGAAAGAAAAGAAGAAGGAAAAGAAGAAACGGACGACGACGACGACGACGACGGCATCGCGAGGTCGAACGCCTTTACCAGAAACTCCTCCGTTCGCGAAGAAGTTTTGGAGCTATCGAAACGAAGAGAAGAGAGGGTTGCACGAAGAGGAAAGAACACATCCACTTCGGTTCTTTGTTAACGACGTCGAGGAGGAGGAGGAGGAGGAGGACGAAGAAGAAGTAGAAGAAGAAGAAGAAGAGGAGGAGGAGGAGGAGGACTTCTACTCGGACGACTTCTACTCGGACGACGACGACGACAACGAAGAAGACACCACCACCACCTCCTCCTCCTCTTACTCCTTCTCCTCAGAAGACGAAGACGAAGACGAAGACGAAAACCGCCGGCGCGCCGCCGCCGCCGACACCAGTTATTCCTCCATCGACGAACTTCTCGACCGATCCGTGGTTCTGAACTCGCGCTTGGAAGCTTTAGAACAAAGGGCGAGGCATTTAGCGACGGCGTCGTCGAAACCACCCGACGCGTCGTCGAAGCAGACGGAGTAGCGCAAAGCGAACTTTGCCAAGACGTCGGGGACAACCAGTAAGAGTACAAACATAGATAGCAAATAAAGAACATTTTCTAAATACAAACCCTAAACCCTAGACGCATAAGCTTTGCTTTTATTCCATCTGCACTCGGCACTGCCGCATAGGCACACGCCTCGAGCGAAAATAGACGAGACAAAAATGAGCGAACTCACGGAGCGATCGAAGTGCGTGTTCCAAGCCAAGTTGGCGGAACAAGCGGAAAGATACGACGGTAGGTTTCGGAAACCAAAGCGCGTTCTTGTCTTTACTAAGGCGATGATTGGATTCGCGATCCAATCTGTTTTTGAGGGGGAATTTTGCGTCTGTTTGTTGTTCCAATTCGTTGCATCGCCGTCGCGTCTCAAAGCGAGGCCCTATATTGTCGCGTCCGAACGATCGCGCAGACCGGTGCTTTCATGCATCATCCACCCTCTTTCACTTTATTTTTTTGCGCGACGCTCCCAGAAATGATCGTGGCTTTGAAGAAACTGTGCGGGATAGCGGACATCGAGTTGACGGTACGTAAGACGTTGAGATTTGGCGTGCGAAAATGCAACGAACGGAATCGCGCCGCCGCGCTCACATGACATATTTTAAAACTCTTTCTTTCTTTCTTTCTTTCTTTCTTTCTTTCTTGCTCTCTCTCTCTCTCTCTCTCTCTTTCGATCTCTCTGTGTTGAGAAGAACCAGCGTGTGCGTGTACTGACGATTTGCTAAACATGTCAGGTCGAAGAGCGCAACTTACTTTCTGTGGGGTACAAAAACTTCGTCGGCTCTCGCCGAGCGTCCTGGCGAATTCTCTCGGCTTTGGAAGATAAAGAGAAGACGAAAGGACGAGACGAAAACGCGGCGAAGATTGCGGATTACCGCTCGAAAGTCGAGGAAGAATTGGAGAAAATATGCGCGGAGATTATCGATATGTTGAAAGAGAATTTGATTCCGAGAATGGAAAAGTTGGAAAGTGCGGACGCGGCGGAGACGTCGGTGTTTTACTACAAAATGTCCGGTGACTATTATCGTTATTTGAGCGAGTTTCGAGCGTCGCCGGGAAGAGAAGAAGCGGGGGAGAAGGCGTGTGAGAGTTACGAGAAAGCGACGGAGATTGCGAGCGGGAAAAATGGGTTACATCCGACCCATCCGACCAGATTGGGGTTAGTTTTGAACTATTCCGTGTTTCACTATGAGATTTCAAACGATCCAACGAAAGCGTGCGCTTTAGCACGAACGGCGTTTGACGAAGCTATTACCGATTTGGATACGTTGGACGACGAATCGTACAAGGATTCAACCTTGATTATGCAATTGTTGAGGGATAACTTGACGTTGTGGACGAGCGAGGTAGCAGACGAGGAGGGAGAGTAAGTAATTGAATCATATGTATAAAGAAAGAAAGCGCTCGAAGGATTTAAAGTGAACGCAAATTATTGTATTAGAAAAGGGAAGAGACTGGGAGAGAGCTCCTGTATTAAAATAACAGTATAAATGTAGCAGCATGTGTGCGTAAGCTAATTCGCGCACATATTAATACACTTAATTTCAATACCATGTCTAACTATAGCTATGCATCGTTTTATGCTATTATAACTACATTTGTTGTTTCACTTTGAAGAACTGCGCGACGTGTCTCACCGCCTCGCCGAAATTTCCGTCCACAACCTTTAATTCTCTCGAAATCCACCCGGGAAGTGTATTCCTTTTATCCTTCTTGCACCATCTTTGATCCAAGAAAATCATACTTGCAAAATCCTCTTTGTGACGAATGGCGCGACCAACGCTTTGGTTCACGCCTCGGGCACACAAGGCTTCATAATATGCTTGACCGGCCGATGTTGTTGCTGGTGAAGAAGAACCGTTGACTTGCTTCTGTTGTAAATCCAGATACTGCATCCTAGCGCTCAACTCTTCGTCCATCTTGTTGGCGAATGGTAGACCAACCACGACCACCATGCGTCCAAGATTGTCTTTGAAGTTTATGCCTTCCGAGAGCTTTCCGTTGACGACGCACAATAAAATGGCGCCTGTTTTCGAGGCGAGTTCGTACGTTGGTTTTTCTCCTCCGCAAGCGTTGGAAAATTGAGTTAACGCGCGGTCGAGTTGTGCGTTATCGCGAGGTTCTTTCAACACAGTCTTCCCGGCTTTGCGCATCATTTGCAAAATAGAAGGGGCGTCAGTAGTATTCGCGTTGTTATTGTTCTGCCATCTCTGAAAACATCGGTCCATCAGTGAAAAGCTCGGAAAAAATACGATGATCCCCCCGGTTTTTACACACACTTTCGATAGGTTCAATATGCTTCGACCGAGATCGTCGAGTAACTCGTTTTCGCAAAGCTTCAAATTTTTCGAGGTGAAATCAAACGTCTTCCCGGACGGTCCTTTAGCTATGGCAAGAGGGAGCACATTCGACTTATCCACCACGTGATCGCAAGAAAACAACATCGGTTTTGGTGGAGGTGGAAGCGACGAAGATGAAATCATTGCATCCGGTGGAAATACGCCACTTTCCTTGTATCCGATGAGTTGCGTCAACAGCTCTTCAAACGGTGCTAACGTACCGCCGACGAGAAGCGTTGCTCGGCATTTCTTCACAATATCCTGTCGGAACCGCGAAGCGACGTCAAGTAGCACAAATTTGACGCTGCTATCTTCCTCTTCGCTTCCAGAAACTTTCTCTACCAATACGCGTCCATCGGCATCTTCCGATCCTAACACGTGGACAAAATTTGCCATCGCATGAACGGAAGCTACATTTGCACTGTGTTGATTCTTCTTTGCGGTAACAACTCTTGCTTCCAGCCCTTTGCCTGTATCAAGCGTTTCCATTCGCGTTTCCGTAACCGTCCTTGCACCTTCCCAAGCGCCACTCCAATCTCGATCTTCTGAATTATTCGTGTGAGCGTCGATGTCATTTTCTTTCATTTGCTCGACGTATTCGCCGTAGCCGGCAATTTTATGAGCAATTTTCGTTTGTTTCAAAAAACGAACCAACTCGAACACGTTCACGTTATCTAGTTTCGCGCTGAATAAGAAATTGTTCAAAGACGAGAGTTTTTTAACGCTACTCTTCTTTTCTCTTTCTGCGGAACTCATTGTGAGCACGGATACCAATCTTTTCGCCACGCTTAAGAGAACCTTCAAAACGCGTAAATTATCAGCCGTCAAGCGCTCTTTGAAACGTTCGATGTAGTTTTCAATCATGCTAATCGCACGATTAACGTCGCGTCTGGTCACCGAAGCGCTCGACGAACTTCTCACGGCATCGGCCACGTTATGTGCCTCGTCGAAAATGACCACCGTGTTCTTTGGATCTAATTCAATACCTAAGGCGTCTCGAGTTTCTGGAGCGAGGAGACTCGTGTACGGCATGAATATAATATCTGCATTTTTGGATGCTTGTCTCGCGGCATAATACGCGCACGATTTCGTTTTCGTTGCCATGGAGGATAATTCTTCTATATCGAGCGGTTGGACCAACGCACGATCAGCCAGCGCTCGCGTAGCCTTCGACCGAGACACCAAAAAAGGACACCCTTTTTCTTTCTTTTTCTTCTTCTTCTTCTCTTTGTCTATCGTCTTCGATGTCGAACTACTCGCTGATTTTCGCAAATCCAAACACGTCTCGTTGATCCTCTGCGCAGACATCACCCCGTTGTTCACTTTCGGATTCACGCACAACTGTTTCCTCGACGCAATCGCCGAGGAGGCAACACTTTCCCGAAACCGCGTCCTCTTCAACTCAGAAACACACTGCGATAACTGCGAGTGTGTTCTCGAGCAAAATATAATCCTCGTTATAGGTAGCATGCTCTCCGAATCTGAATCTGAATCCTTATCGTTCTCATCATCCGACGAAAACACGTCTAAATCATCCTTCTCAGCGTCCTCGTTCTCCACATCGGACGGTAAAAATTCCAGCTCCTCGTACAAAGCGTACTGCTCGGGATCTTTATGCCAATCCTCTTCCATCTCTTCTTCGTTATTGTTCTCGTTACCACTCTTCCTAAACAAATGCTCTCTCAAATGATCCCTCTTCTGCCTCTTCTCACTTCGATACTTCGTCTTCTTCTCTCCTCCATCAATATCGTCATCTCCATCCATCCCTCTCCCTTCGCTCGATAACCTCGTCAACTTCCTTTGCTCTCTCAGCTTTATACGTTTCATTGTTTCCTCCCTTTTCTTCATTCGTTTTTCGAACGTGTTCATCGCCTCTTTCGATTCCTTTGCGTCGGCGAAATTTTTCATCCAATCCGGTTCCTCCTCCTCCTCCTCCTCATCACCTAATTTCTGCTTCTCATCTTCCTTCTCTTTGAACCTCTCGTTCACTTTCCCATCCGCCTCTTCCATCAACCCTTCTCTCAAGAGCTTGTTCCGATCTTCCATCCACGTCAGCACGGAGCATAAAATCGATAGCGTCTTCCCAGTACCAGTTGGAGACTCGAACGCGCCGATTGGAATGCCGTTTTTACAGCACTCGTACGCTTTCGACATGAAGGAGAGTTGTTGTTCGTACGGAGGAGAGTATGGGAAGGAGAAGGTGTTCGCGTTCGAAGAGGGCGGAGAAGAAGGGAAAGAAGAGGACGGCATTGTCAACGACGGTTTTCTACGCGTGCGTTTGTAAGATGATCATGTTTACACGTACACGGGAAAGAAAAGTCGCTGCTCTTTTTTTGTGAAAAAGATGATGATGCTTCCAAAAGGAGATATTTATCGACTCTTGCGTGCTGTTGAACTACCATTGCGTGGCCATGCTCCTCTGTCCTTTCAACATCGGCGACGAGCCTCCTTGAAAAACCAACGCGCCCGTTCTCCACGCGTTGTCTATAATTTTGAATCGCTCTTCCACTAAGAAGAGTTGAACACCTCTTTGACAGTTTTCGTCTTCCTCGCCGTGCGCGTCGACATACAGGCTCGGGCACAATCGCGCGTACTGGTCGTCGAGGATCAACGTTTTAGTGAGTTGAGGGAGGATGAAAACGCATGTGCGTTGACCACAATGTCGCGCGTGTTTGTATAGACCCCATTCGCCTTTATGGCGCGTGCGAGTGTAGTTGATGTTGCGCGTTACGGCATCGAACGGCGTGAGATTGCATTCGTCAGTGTTTGGATCGTTCCAGGCGTTTGGCTCTGTTCCTGTGGTGCACAGTTTTGGGACGCAGAGTTCATCGGCGGCACAGAAGATATCGCCGCAGAGCAAGCACATAGCAGCAACTTCAGGAATACGCTGACAACATTTGCACGGAACTTTTGAGGCGAGCAGAAGGTCTTCGTGACGTTTCGGCGGTTTGATCAGCGAAGGCATTTTCAACGTGTTTGGGTCTGCGGTGCGCGAGATGCCGCAGATTTCGGAGGCTTCATTTGCAGATATGACGGTGATTTCTGGGTGCGTTTCAGAACCCGATACGGATGACAGAGCGCGAGAAAGTATGCAATCGATACCCTCTGCATCGTATGTTCTTGGCATTTTTATTCGACCCGAAGTTTCGCCGGCAGTTTCATCACTCGTCGTCGTCCAAACGCGTTTCGCAGCGTCAATCAATGCACCCATTCTAAAGTGTAACGAACAAAAATATTCCAAATCTGATCGGAGAAAATATATTTTTTCCCTTTTGTCATCATCGGTAATGAAGTTACAGGAGGCAAAATTCGCTAAGATAGTCTCTCTCAAGCGCGTCAAAAATAGTTCGATGTCTTTCTCATCGAGAAATTTCTGAGGCGGCCAAGGCTCGCGCGGTGGGTTATTGGGGTCATACGGCACGCCTTCTGTTTTTGAGAAATCGTGGCGAATCGTCTCAAAACACCATAGCATCGTGTGCACAAATTCAAGAAAAGGATCAATTCCACTCTCTTCCCATTTCTCTGTATCCGGTATAAAGCGTTCCCCTTCGTCCGGCCGTGTCATTTTAAGGGTGCGGACACTTTCGCCCGCGAGGTATCCTTTGACTACTAAGGAAGAATTTATTTTCCGATATCTTTTCGTCTGATGAGACGAAGGAAAATGCATGACTTCCATAGCACCAGATTGAACGACCGACTCAAACTGGGATAGATGTGATCGACTGTTATCCATCAAAAGATATATCGAGTCTTTCATCTCCTTCAATATTTCTTCTGATTTTGCTTTTTCCTCTTTGGAAAAAAGCGATGAAAACCCGGGTTCTTTCAGCAGATCCAGTCTCAAAAGAGTCATGTATAACGTAAATCTGTTAGAACCCACTAAACCGACGTCATTCTCTTCTTTCATGAAAATCGGATTATGGTGTAATATCACGCTAGAAGCTCTCGATGAATAATTCATAAATGCGAACGCCAATTTTGCAATGGAAATAGACGCCAGCCAAGTGGCATCAATGGATATGTTATTCACTTCATCTCCCACGGCAGGAAGCGCGTCACGTTCAGGTGCGTGTTCCGCATACGTTGGCACAGTCAAAGAAAGTGCCGGACGCAGTGCAAGCTCGCAAAAACAAATACCGGCGATCGCACTCTTCCACAACGCATTGTAATCTCTTCTCGTAGTCAAAAGGGTAAGATCTTCCACTGTACTGCAGTTATACTTAAGATTGTCAGATTTCCCGTCGTATTGAAAACCCGATATCGCGTTTTTTATGCAAGCATCGATGTCCAATTTGTCCGCGTGTTGCATGTGCGGGTGCAAGAAAACAAACTTACGCGCGTATGATAGTAATGACGCGAGGCGCAAAGTGCCTCCATAGTCGGCGTTGGCGAGGTTCCAAAATATTGATTCGACGAGCTCACGTTCTAACAGTGCCCGCTCCATACGACACATGCCGCTAACGTCCACACTCTTTGTTGATGATTTTGACATATCTTCAAGGATAGGAATCGCGCAGTCCGAAATGCGACGACACGTAGGACAATGAAATTGCCCATTGACCAAGCCGTTTTCGCGCCTAATGAAAACTTGTCTCCTACGTTCCTCTCCGTTTGCCCGCAAAGTATTTTCTTCGAGGCGAAGTTGTTCGCGTTGCTGTTCGGCGATGATATCATCGGGGTTCTCTAAAGCACCATCCTCCAAAATAGCAGCATTTACACGGTTGGTGGCTTCATTCTGACTCTGACTCTGACCGTTTGCATTTGTATTGGTTTCATTTTTTTCGAACACGTTCGCGCCTTCAACAAATACGCTCGCTTGCATTTCCTTCAATATCTCACCTTGTCCTGGTTCTTGCGCCCCAGTAGCGATTTTATGATTTCGAAGACATTTTAAATGCATCTTGTGACCACAAGATTGAGCGATGAGGCCACCCGTCTCGACGGACAAACACGTGTCACGAGTAATGTGACCAGCCATTTGGGCAAATTCATCGTCGTAGCGAGATTTTCTTTCAGCTAGAGTACCAGGGTCGTACTTTGCACCATTTTGTTTCATTCGCCGGTCGAATTCATTTCGCTTTAGTACATCTGCATGATTTACCAGCATAAACTTTGAAATTAGACACGCATCAAAATCATCATCTTTAATCGGATTACCACAACCGGCACACACGTCGCACACCGAGGAGGAAGAGGGAGAAGGAAAGGTGTTGGCAGCACCATTCTCCTCCTCATTGTTCACATCGTCGCTTATGCCGAGTGCCTGTGAAGCTTTTCGTTGTTGTTCGCGCATTTCTTTCATCATTTGCTCCTGTCGAGCTTTAAGACGCGCCTTCCTTTCTTGTTTTACAGTTTCCTTGTCACCAAAATTTCCGTCGCGTTCTCTTTCGTTAGAGGAAGAAGGAAGTGATCCATCTCTAGCAAACGCGCCCGTTCGATGCGCAATGTCGTTATACGTTTGCACATCTAGAAGACACAAATTATCATTCTTTCGCATGCGTTTTGCAACTTTTATCGCTGTTCGCCGTAAAATGTCTTCGTTCGATTTTATTTTCTTCTCCCTTGTTGCGAGAAGGTACACGGCTTCGCAAAACGTTGAGCCGTTTCTGAGTGTTCTCGCTGCCTGGTTTTTCTCTTTCCAAATGGCGACCATTTTTTTCAACTCTTCTATCAAAAGATCCAAACTATCCGAACCTAGCTCGCTACAACATGGTTTTTCAAAGCTTTCGTTGTTGAGATATTTTATAAACTCAACGCATTCGCGTTTCGTTGAAGCGTACTCGCGCCACACACGGGACCAATTTTGAATAAACTCTATTTCACTTTCGAGAATCTCTTCCGGAATTTCGGGCACATCTGTCTCAAACTTAGAACCAGAATGTTGTTCGTTGTCCTTAATTCTTGAAAAGAGCTCAACTGTGCTAGAATTAAAACCGTCCTTCAAAGTTTCGAGATCTTCGTTGAAATACGTGTCGCAGGCTTTCACATAATTTTTGAGTTTACTCAGGACTTCTTCATCTTCGGTCGACATAACTTCGTTCGTACTATAACTATCGACAGCTCCTTGGAATCTCTTCAAAAGATTCGATCTCGACGATGTTGTGAATTGAGAAGAAATACTGCGCATTGCGTCGTCCAAGATTGCAAACGCTGCAACTGCTAAATCATCGTAAATCGGATTTTGATCCTCGTTAAACGCGGACAATCGTATAGATAATGAGCATATAAACGCAACAACGGGACTTACGCTAAATCGAAACTTGAAAGAACAGTGCATGTCCTCATCTGTTCGTGTGCAAGCCTCATTGATGGGAGTCCAATCAGAGTTTCTTTGAATCGCGTTTGCTTTAGCCGCGTCACGTTCTTCATCCGTGTAATCGATGTGAAACGCGTTGAATTTTGCCCAACTCTCTTCTTTAAGTTTGTACGTGACCTGCATTGAAAACGCGTTACTTTCAGGCTGTAGCATTGTCGATGTCGACGGTTTACTGACGATGCACAAGCGTTCGAGATAATCATCTAAATCTTTCTCTGTGCCGCCGCTGTTGAAGCTTTCTCCGAGGTACACTGATAATCCCGACTGAATGTTTGAGTACGTCGGCCCATTTCTCATCGACTCTTTGAATGCCACAGTATGGATGATTGAATTTTCAACGCGTTCACTTTCTGTTTCAATACAGAAAAGAGACTGACTTTGCCGAGTCGCGAAATACGCCAAGGTATTCATGGCGTCTCGAAGACACAATACCGCTTTCTCCGATTCAAGCAACTCATCGGGGCCAGAAGTTAGAAGACTTTGCTTCATTTCTTCAAAAATGTGAGGTTTTCGCAAGTATTCAGGACATTCTTTTCCTTTGGCGACACATCTCTCTGCGAATTCAACCAGGCTCCTGTATGTGAAACCGTAATCCACCCATCGAAACCTAACGTCCGCGGCGCGCAGTAAAAAAATCTCCACCGCAAAAAGAATCGATTTCCTCGGCGAAAACGTTAATACCTTTTCCAATAAACTGATATCGCAGAACTTCGACACAAACTTAAAAGTACCGATTGAGTACGTGCGAGAATACAGTCGCATCTGGTCTCCGTTTAGTATCCAGGCGCGGGCGTTGACTTGAAAACTCCAATGTAATATATCAGAAATACGCAGAGCGATTATTTCTGAGCAATTCATGCCCCGAGATTGATTTATCATCTTACCTTCAAAGCTGTATGCCATTCGATCATGCACATCCAATACCGTATCGTGGTTGAACATGTGCTTTAAATTAATGTCGTCTTGGAGCAAATCAAAAGCATTGTTTCGGAATAATTCTTCGCACGTATGCGTGATAATTTCTTTCGCATTGAAACTCGGTTCCGCAACGGGATTCCGAGAATAATAGTCATACAAAGCTTGTATCGTGATATCGAGACATCGCAAATGCGGCGCGTGCGGGTTTCGCGAATCTAGTTCATTCCTCGACCCGACTACCCCCTTTGTATGCATTCTTTTGCACGAGTCAACGATTCTTGCTTTCAAGAATTTCAGAACGACGTGCAGCCTCAAATTTTCTGCGCACGCGTTTCTTCTTGCACTGATACCATCTCCCAGAGAAATATCAATATCATCGTTCTCATCGGATGAAGAATCTAACAGGGCTTTGCGTATTATATCTTTATATACCAGCACTAAGTTAAACTCGAGTGCTACGATGTTAAGCCACTCTTCGTTCTCGCGTCCAACGTGCTGCTTGTGAGCCCTAATAACCGGTTCGACTTTTTCGCTGCAAAACATGAACATCTCCTCGAAGAATTCTAAAAGCAAAACCTTACTGTTTACAAAGTTTATGGCATTTAAGGTAGAGTTAAGCGCGAAGTTTCTCAAATCCGATATAGGTCTATTAGCGAGTCCAAGAAACATGTTCGACCTCTTATATTCTTCCCATTCACTTTCTTCGCTTTGATCCACGTGCCACGTTGGATTATTTAACAGATTGCGCAAATCTTCATCAACGAAGGCCTTCACAGACCACAATAATCGCCGATGCGTACTAAACATGTCTAAATATTTTGATATTCCATCTGTTTTATGGTTCACGGCGTCACGTTGAATTTGATCAAAAGGGTAACGGTATGAATCGTTTACTGCTAAAACTAAACTCCAAGAAGCGAAGAGTTGCACGCCCAGGCGATCCAGGAGGTCTCCCCGGATTCTGTCGAATTTTCGGCGTCCTCGATAGCATTCGGACGACAATGATGGTTTCAGCGACGACCATGGGAACATAAATCCGATGTGAGAAAGGTCGAAATATAAATGCATATACACTTTGAAAAAGCGCGTTCTAAACTCTCCCAAGGACTCGAAATCGACGTGGCACTTAAAACGGTTTTGTCCGTAGGATTCGCTTTTGCCAGCAGAGTAGTGCATTTGTACAAATGCACTCGAAACTATGAGCTTCAGAAAAATGCTCACAATGTCAGAGAAAACCTCAGCTTCGGGAGTCTCGCTCATCTCGTGCATTATAACGAACAATGAATTCGTGCAATCAACTTTTATCTGATCTGTTGAATATTCTTCGGTTCTATACCAGCAGTTCTTCCATTTTTTCCCTCCCCAATTCTTGTAGTTCTCGCTTTTCATCTCGTCCACGTCCTCGTTGTGAGCGCGTGTTCTAATTGATACATCCTCTAGCCATTCTTCTATTGAATCATCAATTTCTGTGTGTACGTGCGCGACGTCTTGCCACATTTGTCGCACACTTTTCGTTGTTTTAAGCTCATATTCAATGTTTGATAAATGACCGTCGGGGTTCTCGCAACCATTTTTTAGAAGAACCTTACTCATGCGCATTCTAGTCTTCCAATCCATGTCTGGATCAGTCAACCGACTCTCTTCCCTTGCATATTTCGAATGACTTGAAGAAATAAAAGCCATCGCCAGACATTCTTTCAATTCGACTATGTCAGAATTAGCAAATTGGTGCAGCAACCAGCCTGCGATGACGCGCGCTGCTGTTCGTTCGATCCGTATGCGCTCGACTACAACTCTATATTCGTCGCGCATATTATCCAATTTTCGTGCACGCGCGTCTGGTGTTAAAATATCTTCTAGCTCTGGATCGAGTTGAACCTTTTGATCTGCGTCGTCTGCACCGGACCCGTTTTCGTCGCCGTGGTATGTCGCCAAAACTGAAGAGGCGACGGACATTTCTTCTAATTGCTCCAAAACCGCACGCGGAACGCGCTCGTTCAACAGCATCGCGCGGTTATTTGCGCTGCGAAACGCCATTCGACGCGAGCGTTGTTCAAGCTCTTCCGTCTGTGCCGGCGTCTCATCATCGAAAAAACATAACGGAAATTTATCGTTTGAAACGACGTAAGGAGCAACTTTCTTCTCTACGTAACGTCTCTCCTTTTTCGTAAACAACATACCATCACTGCGGTTCATTGGTCCAGATTCTCCAAAGCTCGAATTCGCATCCTCCTGAAAACGAACCGTTCGCGTCAATTCCGCGTATCGTATCTTCAATCTACGGGAATTCTTGACCGCCAAAACAAGCCTCTTTACCGCGATATCAATAGCAATTGCCGTTCGGTATTTCCGTCGCGGATCTTTCAACCAGTACTCCATAAACAGGTCTTTCCCGTTCATCCTCCTTTCTTTTTTGCGGACCCTCAAAAGTCCGTTCACCGACGTAGAATCCCAAACTTCTTTCTTTTCTTCCTCCCTTTCCCCTTCCACTTCCTCATCTCTCTCTTCTTCTTCTTCCTGGTCCTTGTTACATTTACCACCATGCCTTGCACAACTTCCTGCGACTGCCCAACTCTCCCTATCTCCGCAGTCACATACGCCTCCCGCCTCGGATCTGTATATCGTAAAGTCGTGCCCGACGTGGTCGCTCTCCTTGAAACACGACACGCACACGCTCGACGAGTTTGTTTTTTGACAGTCTCGACATCTGTACGCTAAATCTCCCGCGTTCCACTCTTTCCCACATGGGTTAATCACTTCAGGTGGTACCGCGTGGTGTTCCGAAACATCCCTCTCTTTTCCTTTCTTCTTCTTCTTCTTCTTCTTCTTCTTCTCTTCTTCGTAGTACTTCTCCAGAAGCGTAAAATAGTCGCGGTTCGTGTCTCGCGAGAAGTTTC